>Ga0265296_1000599_pt1 | contig 51233 bp, 25 predicted proteins | sample MunlanPumphouse1_FD_189073 | JGI IMG/M metagenome (GOLD analysis project Ga0265296, IMG submission 189073) | Groundwater microbial communities from a municipal landfill in Southern Ontario, Canada - Pumphouse #1 | ecosystem: Environmental > Aquatic > Deep subsurface > Groundwater | place... | reverse complement strand
TTTCATCATGGGGCTCGATTCGATCAACGAGCTCCTCGACTGGAAAAAACCGCTCGAGCTCTTTAAGCTGTGCAGTTTTATCGTCTTCCCCCGGCAGAAAGAAGATATTTCGTCGTCGCAGATCAGGGCGAAACTTAAGGCCGGCAAACCAGTCAGTCGGGTCGTCCCGAAAATAGTCGCGGCGTTCATCAAACAAAAGGGGTTATATCAATGATAACTATCCCGCAAGTCAAGAAAGTCGTTTTGCCGAACGGCCTCCGGATCCTGACCGAAGAGATCGGAACGATGCGCTCGGTCGCCATGGGGATCATGGTCGGCACCGGTTCGGGGAACGAGACCCATGGGGAAGCCGGCATCTCCCACTACATCGAGCACATGATGTTCAAGGGGACCAAAAAACGGTCGGCCTTCCAGATCGCTCACGCCCTCGACGCCGTCGGCGGCAAGATGAACGCCTACACCAGCAAGGAAGTGACCGTCTATTACGCCGTTGTCCTCGACCGCCACATCGACACCCAGATCGACGTCCTCTCCGACCTGGTCCTCAATTCCCTGTTCGACCCGCAGGAGATGGAGACCGAGAAAGGGGTTATCCTCGAAGAGATCAAGATGTACGAGGATTCGCCCGACGAGCTGATCCACGACCTCTTCACGGAACAGATCCTCCACGGCCACCCGCTCGGCCAGCCGACGATCGGCCTGGCGGAAACGGTCCGGGCGATCAAGCGTGACGATATCATAAAATATCTGGAGCGCCGTTATTCACCGCGCAACATGATCGTTTCGCTCGCCGGAGATATTCCGTCAGACCTGATCGAACGCCTGACCCCGTATTTCGCCAAAGCCACCGGGCTCGATATCCCCCAGACCCAACCCCAGCCGGTGGTCAAAGGGAGCCTGTCGCTGAAATATAAGAAGACCGAGCAGACCCATCTCTGCCTCGGCACGCTCGGCCCCTCGCAGATCGATGACGACCGTTACGCCTTTGCCATCTTGGAGAATATCCTCGGCGGAAGCATGAGCTCGCGCCTCTTCCAGGAGGTCCGGGAGAAACGGGGCCTCGCCTACGCCATCTATTCCACCTCCTCACCCTTCCGCGATCTCGGGCTGGCCTACGCCTACGCCGGCACCAGCAAAGAGAATATGGTCCAGGTGATCGACCTGATCATCGAACAACTTGTCAACATCAAGCGAGAAGGGTTAACTGCCGGGGAGATCGAGCGGGGAAAAGAATTCCTGAAAGGAACGACGGTCCTCGGCCTCGAATCGACCGCTTCCCGGATGAGCTACATCGCCCGGAGCGAATTCTATCACGGCCGGAGCGTTTCGATCGACGAGATGTTCGAGAAAGTAGACCGGGTAACAAATGACGATATCGTCCGCCTGGCCAATAAGTATTTCCGGAGCGAGGATCTGACCCTGACCGTCATCGGCGACCTGGAAGAACTCCCGGTCAAAGAACTGCGTTGTTAAGTGTTATAATATCCTCATGGAACTGATTGTTAAACTTAAAAGGCTCCCCCACGGCCAAGATCTACCTCTACCGGCCTATATGAGCCCGCACGCCGCCGGGATGGACCTCTATGCCGCCGTCAGCAGCCAGATAGTTATTCCGCCAGGCGGGTGGCAACTGGTCCCGACCGGTCTATCACTCGCCCTGCCGGAGGGTTATGAGGCGCAGGTCCGCCCCCGCTCCGGCCTGGCGCTGAAACAGGGCGTTTCCGTCCTGAACACGCCGGGGACAGTTGATGCCGACTATCGCGGCGAGGTCGGCGTAATTCTAATGAATCACAGTAAAGCAGAGCTGACAATCAAGCGCGGTGACCGGATCGCCCAGATGATCATCAATAAAATTGAACGGATCGAATTCGAGGAAGTGGCCGAGCTGCCGGAGAGCGAACGCGGCGCCGGCGGTTTCGGTTCAACAGGAGGTAAGTCATGATCAAAGTCATAGTCAATGGAGCCAAAGGAAAAATGGGCCAGGAGACGGTCAAGGCAGTTAAGGCCGAGGCTGACTTCGATTTGGTGGCCGAATTAGATCTGGGGGATGACCTGGCCAAAACAATCCAGGAGAAACAAGCCTCGGTCGTGGTCGACTTTACCCGCCCGCAAGTGGTCATGGGAAATATCCGGACGATCCTAGCGGCAGGATCACACGGGGTCATCGGCACGACCGGCCTGACCGACGCCAATCTCCACGAGATAAAAATGCTTTGCGAAAAGTATAAAGTTAATTGCCTGGTCGCTCCCAACTTTGCCATCGGCGCAGTCTTGATGATGCGCTTCGCCAAAGAAGCGGTTAAATATATGCCCAAAGCCGAGATCATCGAGTACCATCATGAAAGTAAAGTCGACAAACCGTCCGGCACCGCCATCAAGACCGGCCACCTCATGGGGAAAGAGGTCCCGATCCACTCGGTCCGCCTCCCCGGCCTCGTCGCCCACCAGGAAGTGATCTTCGGGGGACTGGGGCAGACGCTCACCATTCGCCACGATTCCATCTCCCGCGACTCGTTCATGCCGGGGGTCGTCATGGCGATCCGCCAGATCAAAGACCTTCAGGGATTGGTCTACGGGCTTGAGCACTTATTATAAAGTTGCCGCCGAGAACCGGAAAGCCCGCTTCGATTACACCATAATCGATGTCTATAAGGCGGGCCTGGTGCTGACCGGCAACGAGGTCAAGTCGATCCGCCAGGGAAACCTGAACCTCGCGGACAGTTTCGGCCGGGTCGAGCGCAACGAGATCTGGCTCTACAATGTCCATGTCTCCCCCTACTCCCAAGCCGACCAGCGGCAGATCGATCCGCTCCGTCCCCGCAAGGTCTTGTTAGAGAAGTCAGTCTTGATAAAATTGGCCGGTAAAGTGGCCGAAAAAGGATTGACCCTCGTCCCTCTTAAGGTATATTTTGAAGGTAATTGGGCCAAGGTCGACTTGGCCTTAGCCAAGGCCAAAAAGAAGTATGAAAAACGCGACACGCTTAGGCGTCGAACAGCAGAAAGAGAAATTGAGGACGCTTTTAAAGGAAAAGGCCAGGGGTAAACTCTTGCCTGTCTTCGCGAATAGCGCGCCGGGAACTCCCCTAATGATCCGTTTTATCTTTTCTTCTTAAACTATTTTAGACAAATAGTGAAATTTTTTGTTTTTACTGCGGATAAATTGTCGGGGTCTACAATCCGCTATGATCGAATTAATAAGAAAATTAAGACACGTTACCATCGCGATTAAAGCCGAGCCGTTTGTCTCGGGAAATGACCGGCCGGGTCTGGCGCAAATCGCCGGAAAAGTGCCGTCTGCTTTGACCCGGCTGGGCGTCGACGCCGCCTTAGTCCTCCCGCTGTTTAATTCAACCCGGGAAATAATCAAAACAATCGAAACGACAAAGAATCGATTGGTTGATTTCGGAGAAGTAGCGGTCGATCACGGCGCTCTGGCCGGCAAGGCAAAGGTCAAAACCATGCTTTCGCCCCTCGACCCCGCTTATCGTGTTTACTTTATTGACGATAAAGAAAATTTCGGCGATCATCCGATGTATACCGGTCAGGCAACTGATGTGAGGCGTTATGCTCTTTTTTGTTTATGGGCGATAGAATTGCAAAGGCAGATAAGCCAAAAAGATCCCCAAATCCATGCTCCGGATGTCCTGGCCTGTCATGAACCGCAAACCGCTTATCTCCCGGTCTATCTGGAGAGAATTGTCAGCAACGAATTTCCGCGCTTTTCCTATTCCGATACTTTTTTTGATAATACTGTCTGCGAGTATATTGCCCATGACTTTGGATTAACAGCCGACGCAGATGCTTCAACCTACAATGAACTCGGCATCAGTCCTTTGCCCCCCAGCCAATTGCCCGCCTACGCGGAGGTGCACAAGGTCTTTCATCCCAGCAAAATGGGTTTTTATAAGGCAGAGCGATCGATCGCGCGCAGTGAATCCTATATAAAAGAAGTTATCGGCGGTCTGCGCAACCCGGGCTATTCAGACATTGTCAGGGAACGGTTTAAAAGCGGCCATCTAATAGGCATTTTCCCCGACGATTCTCAATGGGGGCCCGACCGCGACTTCAGTCATGATCTGGCCTTAAAATGGGCGCAGCGCGAACTGGAGAAACTGACGCAGGCCAGCCAAAAAGTCTGGGAATTCTATCAGGAACTTGATGCCGGGGATCAAGCATTGATCGATCAGGCGATCGCCAATAAAGAAGGCGCGCGTTTTGCGAAGGTGGAGAGCAAAGAAGAACTGCGCGATCTCTTGAGTTTTCTAAGGATCGAGCCGACCGCCGGTTTTGAAGCAAGAATGAAAGAGGAAGGCCTTGCTGATTTCCTGTCTGATTTTTTTCCCGGCGACCTTGATCGCCTTCTTTCCATAAAGATCGACCCGAAAAAATACGAGGATTTAGATAAATATTTTTCTGGAGGCAAAGGCGAAGAAGAGATAACGTTGTCTGAAGCCTTTTTCAGATATAAAGAAAGCGACGGAACACTTTTGGACCATATCATTGGGGTATTCCAAAGCTTAAAAATAATCTCCTCCTCTCCCCAAAGAACAGAAGAAGAATTAGCGCGGGAATTAAAGGATAGAGGGTCGGCAATACCAACAGAAAATTTATCTGCGGCCACAACGGAGTTCAGAGGTTTTTCCGAGATCCTGACGTTCGTCTCTCAAGATCACAGCCTTTACAGGGCTTTTGTTTTAGCCGTTCTCCTGCATGATCTGGGAAAACTCTCCCGCCATTCAACCCATTCCGCCGACGGGGCGAGGCTGCTTGGGGAAATGCGGGAGGTCAGAGGCCTGCTGGCCAAAGAAGAAATAGAATTTGCCAAAAATGTTGTGGCTTATCATTCTTTCTTCGGCGATTGCTTTTTAGAAAGAAGCCAGGAGCCGGAAGACATGAGAAAAATTCACGCCATCTCAAGTGACAAGATACGGCGGGATCTCATCATAAAGTTTATTTTCCTGCTCGGTATCGCCGATAACACCACGGGCGGGAAAGGCCGGTTAACTTCAACTGATTTGAGGAAAATCACTGATGCTTATGCCGCTCTCCTGCGTGTAAAAAGCGAACAAGATCTAGCGGCAGTGTTTGCGGTTCACGGCTTCAACGCGGCCAAAGAAGGCGGCAAAAGATGGGACCTATGGGTCGTTAGAGACAGTGACCCAGATAAAGACAAACTGGCCGACATATCGGCGGCCACGGCGGAATTGGACAAATATTTAAAAAGCAAAGGCCTGCTCATCAAACATAAAATATTCAAAAGACAGCTGGGGGCTATTGGGACTATCCGCAAACTTAATCGTGTTACAAAAGAGCTGGGAAACGCCCGCTTGAGAGCCAGATTGCTGATCTGGTTAATAGAATATTCCAAAGGGACGGCTGAAAAAGTCGCCAAAAATAATAAGTTGGAGAAATTTATCACTGCCCACAAAGACAAGTACGCATATGATGATACAACGAAAACCCTCGTAATTAAAGGGAAAAGTGAACTGGACGAAGAGGAAAGGAACGAACTTTTGGCAATTTATACTTCCCCGGAAGAGAAAGAAGCGATAAACAGGCTTTTTCGTCGCCCCCCCAGTGGCAGTCGTTTCAAGAATGTGAATTTCGAAATCAGCATAAAAACCCCAAAAAAGCTTGAAAAAGAAATTACCGTATTGAGCAGGCTTTTAAAAGAATTTGATTTCGAGGAAATAGAGCGCCGCCTGCGCTTTAAATTCAACCCCGAAAATGATCTGTTGGAAATATTCATTCCGACCGATCCGACCCCTTGATATTATTGTCCGCTCAAATTGATATCAAGTAAAAAAGTGAAATTTTTGGCGAATCGGTGGGATAAACAATGGTGGGCATAGCTATCTCTGGCTAATTTTGCCAGTAACCCTGGCAAGTGAGGTTATTAATGACCAAAGTGCAGCCGTCTGAAATAGTCTCGAATCTTGGGCGTCTGCCCAATTGGGTCAGACGTAACCGCGTGGTAACCGTAACCCCGGACGTCCAGCGTTCTGTCCAAACCGCCGCCATCGCCATCTTTAATAAACGGCCTCCTTACTGGGACGGCACCGTTATTGCCCCCAAAAGTGCCAATCTATCTGATCTGCCTTACGCCGAGGTCCACCTTGGCCAGCTGATTTTAACCAAAACTCCCGGCTTCGACAGCGACCAGACTGTCGAAGTGACCGTGACTAACACAAATCCCGCCCTGGTCCTGTTAGCCAACTCCGACTTTCTCTCCTACCCCCTATATGGCAAACTTGGCGAGCGCGGCTCCGAGCAGCCTGAATATAAAGCGGCCATCCTTAAACGAGTGATCCTTTTCAACCGGGCGGTCGCCCAGCTGATAATGGAAGCAGAGATCGAAACGCCTATCCTTCACCTTTATGACTGGCCCACTACTTTAACCTTGCTCTATCTTGAACAAGAGAACATCTCGGTCCGCAAGTGCCTCTTCACTTATCCTGACGCCTGCTACCAGGGTCTTTTCCCGGTAAATTTAGTGCCGTGGCTCGGTTTGACCGGCAACCGTCCGACCGACCTGCAAGATTACAAATATTACAACCAAATCAGCCTGGCCCAACTCGGCATGCAACGCGCCTCGCGTATCCTCACCCTTCATCGCCAACATCTGGACGAGGTCAAGAACAACTATCGTCCCGGCGGCGGGGACTACGGCGAGTTCACTAGGTACTTCAAAGCACGCCATGCCCAGGGAGAGCTAGACTATCTGTCCCCGGACACCTACTCCGCCGAACAGTTTGCTATGATCAATATGTTATCTCCCAAACCCAAAGAGACCAAACTGATCCGGACAGCGCTTAGCATTTACCGGCACGAATACACCCGGCTGGAACCTTGGCTTCCTAGCGATTCCATCCCCGATGAAGTGCTTTATGAAGCCGCTGAAAGAAAGGATTTATCTCCCTTCACTCTTTATGCCCAGGTGCGGCGACGGTTGGAAGGGGACAACCTCCTTAAGGTTATCCAGCCTTTCTCGATGCTAGTCAAGCGTTTTGGTTCACAGGCAGCAATTGATCCGGTGCTGCACCGCTCAAAACCACGGCGGAAGAAGTTTATGGAATCGCTCCAGGGACTGTTGATTGATTGGTCCTTTTTTCTCACGGTCGCGACAAATACCTTTAATGAAACACCCAAACGATTCGACCAGTTGAGCCCGTGCGAAGCCGGTCCGGTGCTTGGCGCCAGTAAGGAAGTAAAAGCTGCTGGCCGCCAGGCATTGCAAGGCCCGAATGGCGGACCATTTAGCGATTTGCTCATCGTTACTCTGTCGGGCGGCCTGGCCCAGCGCCTCCGGTTCCGCAGCCAGATAAGCTATGATCTGATCATCAAAGAGAGTGATTTAACCCGGGAAGAGATCGATTGTTTAACAAAACAGGCGGAAACCGGCCAGATCAGGCTCCGTTTTTGTCGCGACGAAGAAGCTGTTTGGTATATACCCTGGAACTATGTCCCTGGGAACATAAGGGAAAAAGCTCAACCTCAGGGATCTCTTCTGTTGCGCCAAACGATTATTAAGATCCCGCAGCAGGTCCTTTCCGGTGAAGCCAACGCGTTTTTGAAAGACCGTGGCGCGATCTCGGGTGAGGGCCTCAAACAGGAAGAGACCTGGTTATTGACCAAAAATGAATTCTATCGTCTCCGCGAGTTCCTGATGAAGAATGATCATGATGATTTCCATCGGAACCTGATCGATGAGATCTACCAGCAATTAAAGGGGAAGACGTCGGCGGATGATCCCCTATTCATCAGTTTGCCGAAGGGGCTCTATACTTTACCGGGAGCAACCCAATCGATCTTTGAAATGATCGCCCACTCCATCGCCCGTTTGAGCACCATGATCGGTAAAAAAGTAGTCTGGGGAGTAATGGTCAGCAACGATAATAAAGTTTTGATCCAAGAGTATTTCAAAATCAAGCTGCAGGACAATAAATATTTCGGCCTACTGGATGCCGACCAGGTCATTTTTGCCACGCAGGGGGATAACCCTATAATCGCCGTAAAAGATGTTAAAGAAGCAAAGAATAAACTGGATATTGTCGTGGGTTCTGACGGCCGGATCGTCGCCGAAGCGAACGGTCACGGCGGCTTCTATGAGTCCGCCGACTGCATGTTGACCGAACTTCAGCAGCGCGATCATCGGCCAAATTTTGTCCTTGCCGCCAATATCGATAATCTCCTGCTTGGGTGGCAGTTAGGCAATCTTGATTTCGTCGCCGGCTGGCTCGGCCATCACGTCAACAATGAATATGACATCACCTGCCTGGCGAGCAAAAAGAGACAACCAAAAGAAGAAATGGGTATTTTCGCCCTAACAGAGGACGGCCCGCGGGTGATCGAATATTACCACCCCAATTATACCGCCCGGAACGCTTACGCCTACAACAGCAGTTCGCGCGGCCGGCTCTATTTTGTCAAAGATAATGAAAAGGATCTTTTCCTGGTCGTACCCGAAACCGCCCTCGGTCGGATCGCCAGCTGGGTGACGCCGGCTTTGGATGGGATTCTTTTTCCAAAAACCAAAAAAACCTTGGATGAGCCCACCGCTGAGCCGCGGAAGCGTTATCAGTTACTGGAATTACAAGAATTACCAGACGAAGTAAAATTGCAGAGTGTCAGTACCGACGACAGTTGTGGTCCTACCGAAAAAACCTCGACCTTGGCCGATCTGGGTAAAGTTAAAATGACTTATAGCCAGGGCAATACGAACGCTTTTATCTTCAACAGCTCTTTTGTCACCCTGGTCGCCAACAATCCTACGATCCGGCACGATGAACCCCATAAGCTCGGCAAGCATCCCCTCGGTTATAAGATCGAAAGCGAGCTCTCCGGCCCGATCCGGCTGATCCGTCAATTTGAATTTCGGCTCGGCAAGCCGATCCCCATTGGTTTTGTCGAAGAAGAACGGCAGAGCTGTTTTGAACCGCTAAAAACCCCTGAAGACCTGGATAATGTTTCGTTAGCTCGGGACAAATTGCTGGAGTGTTTCCTCAAACCAAAAGGATAAGCCTACCCCCTTCCCCACACCAAAGTTTTTGGTGTGTAGTTTTACCTGAAATTTCCGCGTATTTCTGCCGATATATATACGGAAAGGAAGGGAAGACTTATGAACGTGTCCGGCAAGATCGACAAAATAGTCCTCTCGGCGCAACAACAGATTAGAACGCGCGTCTCGCCCCAGCTAACGAAAGGCTATGCTAAGCTCGGCTTCGCCAATCGTGACAAACTGTGCGATAAACTTAAAAAACTTCCTATTGCTGACGAAGAACTCCTACTCGATCGTCTCGCCTCCCGCGGCATTCTTAAAACAAATTTCCGGGAAGAGATCAGCAGTCTCGGCCAGATCGATTCACACATGCTCTCGGGACGAACGACTGTTGAAAAATTAGAAGCTTTCTCCGCCGTGAGCGGCGTCAGCCTTTCCGGCAATGAGCTTTTTGCCGATCGGCTTGCCCTGCTCTCCACCATTTCGACCGCCATTGTCAAAGGGAGCGAGTCCGTTTACCACCAGCTCTCTGACCCGGATTGCAAGAGCTACCAATGGACCGCCGCCATCGCCAAAGGGACCCTGACCGCCGCCGGCATTGCCACCGCGCTGGTCGGTTTACCCTGGTTCATGGGCGATATTCCGAACTTTTCACCCCGGGGCGTCATCTTTGGCGCCGGAACCGGTCTAGGCCTGATCAGCGCTCTGCACGGCGACCGGCTCCCGGTCCACAGTCTGCTGCGCAAGGCGGCCCGCTTAGTTGCGACCAAGATACTCCCGCTGTCGGTCATCGGCTGCGGCGTCCACTTGATCGATGCCGTCCACGACAACAACATGAACGTCAGCGGTCTTTTCGAATCGGTTGGCCTGGAAACGACCGTCGCCTACGCCGTTGGTTCGCTCCTGCTGGTCCGTAAATTCGTCAGCAAAAACATCGAGAAATTCCGCCAAGCCTACACCGGCATGCTTGACCCGGGTCAATTTAAACACATGAACCGGCTAGTCAAAGGGGCCGGGTTGTCGATCGTCGCCGAGGCGCATTTCCTGGCGACTTTCACTATTCTGGTCGGCGCTGCCTCCCTCTTCCTTTTCCCGGCGGTCTATGCCGTCAGCCCGCTTGCTTTGATCCCGTTTGCTATCCCGGTCCTGGCCACCGGCGCGCACGTCGTCATGAGAACGTCAAGGCGTTTCAGCCATGAGTACTCTTCGGCAAAATTGACAAAGTTCATGGACCATCTCAAAATCTATCTTCCCTACGAAGGTCTTTTCGCCGGTTATGCCGCTTCATTCGCCTTTGGCCCGGCCTCCTGGTTAAGCCTCGTTCCCTTTGCGCTGTCGGCGCTCGGCTTTGGGGCTAACTCCGCCCTGACCTATTCAACTTCTTTCGAAAAGTGGCTGGAAAAGTTCTTGGGCAAAAAAACGATTAAACACCTTCAAGAAAATCTGGCGATCGAAAGTGTCGTTTTAGCCGCCACGGCCTCGATCGCCGGCATCGCCGCCTGGCCGACGGTCATCCCGATCGCCTATTTCACTTTCTTCGGCTCGCTGGCGACATTAATGGTCAGTCAGGCGCACGGCATCGGCCATTCCATCAATACCAACAAAGATGAACTCGCCCTTCTTCGCTGTTCCGGCCGCGACCCGCTCGGCGAAAATGAGATCAGAAATTTAGTCGGCTCGAAAACGGTCCTGCTGGTCAACCCTTACACCGCCCTGAACGAGCACGCAGCCGGCCTGCTGTTCAACTTGTTGTTGGCCCGGAAACCAAAGCTCCCGATCCTTTGCATGCACGATAAGATCCCAACCCAGCTCGGTTTCAAGAACCTCAAAGACCCGACAATCGTAACCGAGGTTATTACCCGGGCCAAAGCGGTGATCGCCAACCTTGATAACCCGCGGTTGTTTGAGGATTTCTGCGCTTGGATCAAGTCCAACCAAACGCGGATCCAGGATTTCCGGAACGATAAAACGATCGCCAATTGGGCGGCCGGCTCGCTGCCTAACCTGCGCGATTTCACCGAAGACCGGCATTTGATCAATTACGCAATCGGCCTGCAGCGGTCTGTGCACAAATGGCTGGACGCCGGGATCGGCAGCGCGACTGATCTGGACGACAAATACCGTCAGCTGATCACCAATCTCGAGGCGACCGCCAGCTATTATGAAAACGAGCTTTTCCTGGAACTGCAAAAGAAACTGCGGGGACTGGTCAGCCGCGACGAATTCGACCGGTTTGGCAGCCGCGGCCCGGCGATCTGGCAGAGCCTGCTCAACGCCGGCCTGCTGACCGAAACGGCCAACGGCGTCGCCCAGCTCCAGAAAGAAATAATGCGGCACGATCGGGCTTCTTTCGCCCGCGTCCCCGGCCTGCTGCCGACGGAACACGACCCGGTCTTCGATCTTCTCATGCTCCGGCTCAGGGAGCGACGCTGGTTCGAGATGTGGAACCCCAAGAAAGGGACTATTGCTAAAGCAGCAATCCCGGCCGCAGAGTTTGATAAAATTAAACATTTATTTGAAAAGGTGGAAGTTGAGCCCTTGGAGTTCCGGCAAGACACTACCAAAGACGAGATCATGGCACTGCTACTGCCCGGCGAAGTAACTACCACTTTGCTGCTGGCCCACAAGGATGACTGGTTCGTCGAGGAGATCAACGAATATCTCCGGGCGGCTTCCCAGGACTTGTTGGTCCGGGCCGGCGATTTCCGAGAAACCGCCCGGCGACTGCAGACCAAGCTCGATCGGAAGGAGATATCCGAGGAGGACCTGCAAAAAGAGTGGGCCTGGGAGACCGGCTGTTTCGATCCTGACACCACTTACATCTCGGCGGTCGGCCGCAAGGAAATGGCCGGCGACGAATGGAAGGTCAGGAAAGTCGAGAACGTCGCCACCCCGATGATGCTGCGCGGGCTGACGATCTATAAAGTATGGTCTGAAGAGAGCAAAGTCACGCCGACCACCGACTGGGTCGGCGGCAATTGGACCCGGGTCTATAACCCCAACTATCGCAAGGGCGCCGCGCCGGGCACGTTAGCGGCTTCGAAATTTGTCTGGGTTGAGGCTGACCTTGTGCTGACCAATTATCAGAAAGAAAATCGTGAGTATCTTTCGACTTCACCGATCGTCGCGGGTGTTAATAATGAGCCCGACAGCGGGACCGAGGGTTTTGTCGCCGGCAATCCGGCCGAGCTTCTTAATTTCAAGATCAACAATAAGCCCGTTAACAATTATTACTATGTCACCAACCCCAACCAGCGAATACTGCCTCAAGTCAAAAATATTTACTATCGTGATGGCCGGACCGGTCCGCCCGCCTCTCTTCCTTCGTCCCATAAGATCGCCACAATTGATCGGCCTGAAAATCTGGCAATGACGCCGGTCGCTTTCACTATCCCGCTTTGGGACCATGCCCTGATGGTAGACAAAAATGATATCCAGGTCGATACTTACCGGGTGCTGCCGGCGATCGTCACGCGGGAAAGCCAGCATCTGCAAATCAACTTCATTTATCAACAGCCCTTTGGCTCACCATTTGAGATCAAGGATCCTCATCCCGACAGGCCGCTCGATACGGAGATCGGCCTGCAACTTTATGATGCCAATGTCGAACTTTCTTACGAAGGCCGGGTCATTCCGCTGCTGCTTGACCGGGCGGCTGCACCCACCGGCCGGGATGAGAGCGTTAATTGGAAAAAGCTTTCAAAAGCCACAGTCAGCCTGACCAACGGCCAGGTCACCGCTTTTACCTTGTTCTATGAGAAAAACAACGCTCCGGTCATCATGCCGCCAAGCACTTATCCGCGCTTTATCGCCAGCCTCGGCCTGGACCCCAACGGGCAGGACATTGAGCTCGGCGCCAATAACTTCGCTGATAACCCGCAGCGCGAAGGGGACATGACCTGGGCCAAGATCACTTATACCGACGGGACCTGCGCTTTCGTTAGGTTCCCCGACGGTAAAAGACCGAATTTGATGAATAAGGACCGGATATAAACATGGGCATAGGAACAAAATTGATCAATATCGTCAGGCCCGCTCCGCGGCCGGCGCATTTTTATGACTACCAGCGCACGGACCGCCAGACGATCAGAGTGGAAAACATCTGTTTCCCCATCGCCAAGAGCCCAAGCTTAATCCACCCCGCCTGGTCAGCCAGTCTTGAACATGGCCTCGTTCCCGAAAAACTGGCTGTCTCCGGGCAGATATTCCTCGCCAACGGTGCTTTTTCACCGGAGAAAGTCGAGGGCGCCCTGCCTCTTCCCAAGGATTCAATCCTTGGTCTGGTCGTTAAATATGACGAACAAGGGAACCGGTTGAAATCGCCGGCCGGCGATGAGACGCCGACCGTCGTCTCGCTGGGGAAATACCGGGTCCTCGACCAGTCCGACCATGTCCTGCGGACGATCGAGATCGTCCCCTCCACGAACCCGAAAAAGCTCAAAGTGATAGAAGCCCGGATGGAAACGACCGGCCTGCACGACGACCAATCGAAATTCATCTACAATATCACCAAAGCCGGCGCCGACCGGATCAACCGCTTTATTGCCGATCTCAACTGGGTCCAGCGGGTCAGCGTTAATGCCGACCGGGAAGTGGTGATCGACTACACCAAGCCGGACAGGAGCCAAGATAAGCTGGTCATGGCCGGCCGCTATTTCGTCGACAACTTCGACCGGCCGTTCCTGGCCAACGCCAAAGCCGGCATGGCGGGTTTCCAAGATTTTTACCAGAGCGACATCAAGGCCGCGGAAACCAACCGCTTCCAGCCCGTTATCGACCGCTACCCGCACCGGAACGGCACCCCCCGGCTGATCCTGCACAAGACAACCTGTTATGAGATCGACTGGCCGGGGCCGGAGCTTGAAGGGCGCGTAAAAATCTTTCCGGCCACCGCCGCGGCTGCCGCCAAGATCAAGGGGGAATGGCTCCCGCTGTCGCTAAATGAACGGCTGACCAAGCAAGACGCCAGGTTGATCAGTCTCCCGCACTCCCGTGTCCAAGCCGGCCGAAAACAGTCGGCCATCGGCTCGCAGGACCGCACCGGCAACATGGGTGAAATGTCCGGCGACTATCCCCGCGACCCCAATTTTTACGGCTTCCGGATTTTTAAACAGGTCCACCATATTCTGAAATACGGCGACAACGTCGCCATCAACAAAGGAAAAAGTGTTTCCGACGAAGGCGGGATCGAAAGCGGCCGGACCCATACCATGCCGCATATCCTGCTTTACGACAAACTGCTCGCCGATATGATCGAGACCAACAACCCCTACGTCAGGAAACTATCAAATTACGGCCATCATTCGGGCGGTCCCGGTGTTTCCGAAGACACCCAGATGGAGCTCGTCACCCGGCTGCTGGGTATCAGGATGTGGGTGGTCAACGAACTTCTGGACCGGATGCCGGCCGAAAAACGGTGGGGAAAATACAACATCCAGAACGCGGTCCGCTACATTTTCAGCGAATCGCTCTTTGCTCTGCCCATGCGGCTTGTCGTCAGAGATATTATTGGCGGCCGCTTCTTCGGCCAACAGCCGGTCTACATGAAATGGGGGCAGATGGCGCAGATCACCGCCGGGCGCACCTGGTACAAGTGGGTACTGGCCAAGATGGTCGAGGTGGCCGCCGTGCCGATCTTCCTGGGAACGCTTGGTCACGTACTTTTCTTCCCGGTCGACCTAAAATATTTCTTGATCGCCTTGCTGGCGCGAACCATCATCGCTACCGCCAATTACGCCACACAATTGGCCTCGCTCGGTTATGACGGTTGGAAAGGTTTAAAGTGCGGCCTTTGGAAAAACCCCGCCTACGAACGGACCTTTGCCGTCGGCTACCTGCGCTCGGCCCTTCGCCAGTGGCTCGACAAGAACCAGTGGGCGACCTTTGCTCTGACGGTCGGCGGCGCCGAGACGCCGCCGCCGGCAAGGAACAAATGGTTTGTCGGAGTAACGATGGTTATCGAAGGCATGTCGCTGACCGCCAGCGGCGCCTTCCTCCTGCTGGGCGGTCTCGCCCAGCTCGCCTGGCCGCTGGGTCTGGCCATCGGGGTCAATATCTTCTTTACCTTCTATGACCTGGGCCTTAATTTTACCGCGCTCAAGCTCATGAAGCGCGAATCCCAGCCCGACGCCAAACAGGTCACTTTCGAAGAGTTCAAGAACACCAGGCCCGACGATTACCAAGCCCTGCGGCTGGCCGCCGACGGGACCTGGCAGAATGGGCTGGACAGCCTGCGCGGCGAGACGCTCGATTACACCGCGCTATTCTCACAGCTTGGCGTTCTGCACCAGTTGCTGAAAGATCTGAATGCCTTCGATAAAAAAGGCCGGGTCTCGATCGGCTGGGACAATCGTTACCGCGATATTGCCAACCAGGTGCTCGATCTTTCAACCGGCATTGAAATGATGGTCTGCCTGACCGCGCTGAAAGAGCTCGAAACCGATATCAACAACCCCGCCGCCAGGACAGCGCTGACCAAACTGCTTAAGGAAACCAAAGAATTCGTCATTATCGACACGGCGATCAAAGCGGTCCGAATGCACGGCTGGAAATTAGAGCTCTAATGAACATCATCGGCAAAAAAATAATAGCCCCGCTGACAGCTTCTTTTCGGAGCCGCGTCTCGCCGCGTCTCTCGTCGTTTTATACCGCTTTCGGTTTTGCCGACCGCCGCCAACTGGCGGCTAATCTCGTCGGTTTAAAGGCCGACCGGGTGATCCAAGCCCGGATCACCGGACAGCTGGCGGCACACCATCTATTAAAAAATGACTTCCGCGCCACCTCCCTCGCCGACCTCAAACAGCATATGTTCTACGGTTCAATCGACCACGCTCAATTCAAAGCTTTTGCCGGCGTCCCGGAACTGGCTCACCTCCGGGCCAACCTGGAACAGGGGGTTTTTAACGCCCGCTTTGACCTGACCGGCGTTCTCGATCACGGCATGAAATATGCGTTCCTGCTCGGCGCGGCCGCCAGCCTCATGCTGCTGGCCACTTCGCTACCCTCTTTTGCGTTCGTCGCCTCGGCTATCGCCGTTACCGCCAGGACCGCAAAAAGCTTCAATCCTCGCCTAAAACTGGCTGGCGCGGCCCGCAAATTCTATCCCTATTCGCTGGTAACGGCCTTGCTTTTCGGCGGCGTGACCAGTTATATTTTCATCAACGATCGTTTCAATCCGCGCTATACCAACCAAAAGACGATTACCGTTTCAAGCGTCAGCAATGCCGTCACGGCTCGGGTCTGCGAGGCCGGCAGCTGCGGGGAAAGCAAGAAGGTTTTCGAGTATAAAGGGCCTGACGCTGATGCCGCCGCCCGCGCTAAAGAGAGCGCCGGCCGCCTGCAGGCGGTCATCAACAACCAGAGCCTCTTTCAGGGGGCGATCGTAGTTGAGGACGACCGGATCACCGTCACTGACCGCTGGTTCCCCGGCTGGGTGCCCTTCACGACTACCAGGGTGATCGATATCGCCGCGGAAAAAGTGAGCGCCCAAGAGCGACAGGACCATCTCATCTCGTTTTTCAATGGTCTCTGGGCGTCGGGGATCATGCCCTCTGCCGAAGCACATGCCCGCTTTGAAGCCGGCAAGATCGAACAGCATGATTTTCCGCGTTTCCGCGATCCGGGCTTAAAAACCAAACTCGAGCTCGCTTCTCTCTCCATGGGACTGCGCCAGTACGACAAAGCGCTTGCTCTGGCGCAAGAGATCACCGGCCACAAATCGACCGTCACCACCGCCCGGCCGATATTTTACGACGAAGCGGTCTTCTTGCAGGCCGACGTCTATCGGCTCATGTCGATACACGATGTTTCCGTCGGCCGTCTCGAGACGGCCGTCACCCTGCTCCTCGCCAGTCGGGACAAGCTTGAAAGCAAAGAACGCGGCTATCGTTCACGCTACCAGTACGAATTGCTCAAAACCTGCGTCCTGGCCGCCCAGTTTTTCCCGCGCGAGCCGTGGCCGAGCCGCGCCGTGTGTTCGGCGAAAAATACTCAAGCGTACCTCGAAGCTGGCACGACCGGGCTCAACAAGTACACGCCTTCGTTCAATGACAACTTCCTGGCGGTGCGTTCCTTCCTGGAAGCGGGCAAGCTCCAACTCGCCGTCGGCAATCTTAGCGCGGCCCGCAGTGAATTCGAGTCGGCGCTGGCGCTGGTGCGGTTGGTCGATACTTGCGGCACGATCAGCCGCGGCGACCCGGACCTGAACTGGCGGCAGTACGAGCCTTACATGGCCGGCGCCGACCGTTTTCTGGGTGAACACGGCGGCAAAAGTGCCGGGCTGCGCTCCTTTGGCCTCCGCTGTGAGGCTGGCCGCTTTTTGCGCGGCGATACCCCTGTTTTCAAAATAACCGATCAGTTCAACCCGATATATTTCAAGGTCTTCAAGGCGCAGGCGCATCAGGGACTTGGCGTGGCCGAGCGCGCCGCCGCCATGAAGGAGCCGAAAAAACTGCTCGAGCACCTGCTTGGCGCCGAGACCGAACTTAAGATCGCGTTCGACTCTGTCCGCGATATCCAGCGTGACGACATTTTCCGCTTCTTCACCATCATGTTAGAAGAAAAGCAGGTCTATTATGAGGTGCTGGTCGACTACGCCTCGGTCCTTTTCGACCTTTATAATCTCGACGTGAAAAACTTCGCCGGCAACCTCGACAGCGCCGAACGGCTGGTGGAGGAGGTAGCCGGCCAGAAAGCCGCCGAGCCGGGCGACATCACCTACCTGCGCGCCCTCTTTCTGCAGGCAGAGATCAAGCTTGCCCGCCAGCAGAACGGCCAGTCCCTGGCTATCTACCGGGCAGTCATGGCCAATATCGGCGCGGTGGAAAAACTGCTTAAAGCCGGAGAAACCTTGCCGCCTTACTATCAAACCATCAAGGAATCCGCCTCTCTTAGGATCTCCGTTTTATCTGAAATTAACCGGTAAAAGTAACGATATATCTATGGGCAAGGGTGGCCGGCCGCTACCCGACCGGAAAGGAATTTATGGGCAATCCAATTTCGCCAATGAACAACGCCGTCACTTATGGAATGCTCCGCACCTCATGGGGCAGTTACCGGCAGGTCATGGTCCTGCCCGACGGACGTCCCATCGCCGAGCCCGATACCCAAGACTTTGACCTTGACGGCAACATTGAGGAGTTCCTGACTTTTTCCGAAGCCGTCGCTTACGTCATGCTCCGCGCCGTCCTCATCGACGACTATGATACCTTTATCAAGGTCTGGGGTTGGGCCAAAAACAATCTATTGCGCAATAGCCCCACTATCAATGTCTTCGGCTGTCAGGAAAAGACCGCCAGCCTCTGCAAAGGCCAGTGGCAAAAAAAACCGATGCCGCCGCAATATAATAACTACCTCCCGGCCTGGCGTTACACCCCCAGCGTTAATGGCGGCGATTCACCCGGCGGCATTATCGATTTTCAACCGGCCAACCGTCTGGAAAAAGACCGGAGCGGCATCAATGCCGCCAGCGATGACCTTGAAATCGCCGTGGCCCTCGGTCTCGCCGCCCTGCGCAACTGGACGGCCTTGAGCGAAAAAGATGATTTTCAAGCGGAGGCCCGCCTCTTTCTGACCACGGCCTGGGACAATTATGTCATCCGGGTTGGTGATGAGTATTACCTGTCGGCCGGGGATCAATTCTCCTGGGCCGGCGAGCTTAATCCTAGTTATTTCCGGCCCGCTTTCTTCTCGCTTTTCTCCCAGCTCGACCCTGACCATCCCTGGTCTCGGCTCAACGGCTCGGCCTATGAGATCATTGAAAAAAGCGGCAGCCACTCATTCGACGGCCAGCCGGGGGTCAATCTGCCGCCCAACTGGCTCCGCTTCAATTATGATGGCGATCTGGCCGAAAGCCGTTTTTTCAAGAAAGATGGCTCCGACTTTGGCTGGGACGCCTTCCGCACCTTTTACGCCGTCTCAATGGATTATGCCTGGTTCAACAATCCTGCCGCCGAGCGCTACCTGACCGGCCAGACCGGCCCCCTCAATTTCCTCCAGAAAAAGATGGGGACGAGCGGCTGGCTGCCCGGTGTCATGAGCCACAACGGCAACTCGAAGGGCGGAGAAGTGCTCGCCTTCTACGGCGGTTACCTGCCATTCTTGCATTACGCCGGCGACACTCAACGCCGCGACCAAATAATCGAACGCCTCCGCGCCAATTTTAACAAGGCGGGTTACTGGAGCGGCGGCCCCCGGAACTACTATGAGCAGAATTGGCTTTGGTTCGGTCTTTTTCTCACCAACGGTTTACCTGAAGCGCAGGACCTGCTCAAACAACTCCCGCCCTACGTTCCCGAACGGACGAAGGAACCGGTCGAGAGCGGGAGTGTTCCTGATACTCTTTTTCAGATCGATCCACGGCTGGGCCAGCGGACCCCCGACCACCGTCCGCAGTTAAACCGCGAAGCTCTGGTCGATAACCTCTCGTTCGAACAGCTCCAGGCCGTCGTCAACATTATGTCTGCCTATCCTTATTCGCCGCTGTCGAGCGCCCCGGATCGTTTCGCGCAGTTCCGCCAGATCCGGGCGATCGACGAACAATTCGATTACAAACTGCTCGGTTATTTCTCCGAGCCGGGCACTTATTGGAACAACACCGCCGCCTTGCTTTCGGTCTACGCCCAAAAATTGGTCGAGGCCGACCGCAAAGAAGAGCTCCCCGCCGCCGTGGCAGCGCTTAACCAGCTCCGGCTGGCGGCCCTGGAGCGCAAAGAATTCGCGCCCAACGATTACAACGAGGTCCTGCTCAAGTTGACCGAAGCGGAACTGCGCGCCCGCGCCGCCGACCAGTCCGATGATTTTTATCGCGCCGGCATCGCCACGGCCGCGGAAGCGATCGAGCAGATGCAGCAGATCGATCCCGAGACGGCCAGCCCCGATTATTACGTGATTGCCAAGGGGCTGATCGCGATCGGCGACCTGCACCTGCAGCTCGACGCCAATGCCAATCAGGCCTGTTCGGCCGAAAAGGAGAGATCGTATTCGTCCCACGTCGATCTGGACATAGCTAATTACTACTTCCAAAGCGTCGCCAACCTCGGCGTCAACCGCGTCGAGATCAACCTATCACCGGCGGCGCCGCTCATAGTTCGGCCCGAAGACCTTAGCGCTTCGCTGCTGGCGAACGAGCTCAAGGGGCACCTGACAGCCGAAGGCCTAAGCAAAGCGCGGACAGCCATCCAACATCTGCGCGGCACCGCCCTGGCCAAGAGCGCCTCACTTTACCTGCGCAACAACAACAAAAATGCCGCGGCCTTGTTTGACGAACTGGAAAAAATTGAGCGGGCGCTGCAATTGATCAACGCTTCGGCCAAAGAGGCCGATGATTTCTTTCTGGTTTTTGCCATGACGACCAAGGCCGACCTCTTGATCTCGCTGGCCGACCTGATCAAATACGGCGTGCGGCTGAAGGAACCAGCCGGGACCGACCTGCTTGACCGCGGCGCGGCGTTACTCGCCCTCAATTTCAAAACGGTCCAGCCGATCGACCGCTGTTTTGAGCTCAATGAACAGGTCTATAAGCTGGCCGGCGATCTCTACCGGCAGACGCCGTCGAAATACAGCTACCTTTTCTCCACGGCCCTGACCAAACTGGCCGAGATCTCCATTCGCCGGGCCGATTTTATCAACCGCGAGTTTAATTTGCTCTCACCTTTCTACACCAATCGCGAACTGCAAAACCATCCGGTGCCCGCGGGAGAATTCACTAGCATCGAAACCGATTATATCAAATCACTGCTGCTCATCTCTTCCGGCAGCAAGACCGACATCACCGAGGCGCGGCGCCTGCTCGGGCAGGTGCTGGCCAATTGTTATCAGTTAGAGCGGCCGTACCAGCTCTACTTTGAACTTCAGGCCAGATTAAAGCTGGCCGAAACATTATCGCGCGGGAAAAAATACGCCGACGCCGCTAAGGCCTTCGCCGAGATAGAGAAGAGCCTGGCCGACATTGAGCCGTATCAGAAACAGCTCACCTGGCAGCCTTATTCGTTCCAGGCCGAACTTTACCATGAATGGGCGGTCGCCCTGCTTTCTCAAGGCGACGACGGCCTGGCCAATATTCTTGCCAGGAAAGCGATCGACAATTGTTTCCTCTCCGATGCGCCATATGATTCCCGGCGGCGCAGCGTGGAGATCGCCACCGATTTCCTGATCTATGATTATTACAACCAGCAGCTCAAGCAATTTGGGGGAGGCGGGTAAGATGAGCATCGGATCGATCGGCCGATTAACGGTCTTTGGACAACTGTCGGCGGCCAGCAGTGCCGCGGCCGCTTCGTCCACTGCCCCAGTCGCAAGCGCCGGCAACGCTCCGGCCGCGGCCGCGTTTGACCCCCAGTCAGTCGACACTTTCATCGACACCTACCTGGAAAAGCTTAAACGCGCCGTCTATTTTTCCAGCGGGTCGCAAGACCCAAACATCGGCGGCATCCTTTATAACATCGGTCAAATCCACCAGCATGATCCGGGCGATCCGCGGCATAAGGCCACCAACCTCCAGAGCCAGCTCGGCGAGCGTCTCATTCTCTGCTGGTTGTTCAGTAAGACCCTGGGGATCCCCGAAACCCAGCTTAAGCAAATTACCGGCGTGACTCCCCCCAACAACGAAACAACCCTTGCCTATGCCGTCACTTCACTAAAAAGCGGCAGTGACGACTATGCGGCCCGCCGACGCAATTATTGGCTTCCCCACATCGCCCTCGCCTTGAGCAGTGAGCTGGAGAACCCGTACTATGAGGAAATGCTCAAGAATATTTTAGACAGCGCCAACGGCTGGCCAGCGGCCCAGGGGAAGGAAAAGGAACGGTTGATCCTTGAACAGATCTACCGGCAGTATCTCGTTAATGTTAATAATAAAGGCCAGGAGATTGCCGAATTCTCGCTGATGATCGGTGAAAACCTTTTCCGCCAGGCGCTGATTGCCAAGTCCCAGGGCCGGTTAAGCGACTATGGAAACCTGTTCGCCAAGGCAAAAAAAACACTGGAAAAAATCGCCACTACCACCCCGATTGCCGCCCTGGAGGGATCGGGCGACAAGTCATCACGTATCGCCGGCCTTCTGCGCAATCGCTCTGCCTATGTGCCGTCGATGATGAAAAGTATCCGCAATCCCGCTGAAAAGCACGATGAAATCCGCAAGTACGTGGCCAGCGCCAATCTAATGATGGGCAAGATTATTATGCTCGAGGGCTCCAATAAGAAAAACGCCAGCGAGACACTGGCCGCGCTGGTCAGCGCCAACGCCTATCTCAGCAACCTGGCTCCGCTTGACGGCCTGCACCGGCTGGAAGCCGCCAATGTGACGGCCGAGAACCACGCCCTCCAGGCCTTCAGCAAAAAGAATCTTTACCAAGATTTCTTGGCCGATATGACCGAGGCCAAGCGTCTGACCAGGGCGGTCCTGGCCTGGGAAACCGCTTACGATAACAAGACGATCAATTACCAGGCCAACCATCACGTCGACGTTACAACGGCGGCCGGCGATAAAATTAAGTCGCGCTGGCTGGCGCAGACGACCGCCTCGTCCGCGCTCTGGCAGATCAAGATTGTCCTGTTCTTGACCGGAGAGCTCCGGCCGGTGACTGGCGAAAAAGTGGTCAGCCTCTTGGGCGCCGAGCTTGGCAGCGACAATGTTAATTTATTGAAAGCCCGGCCGGGCGCCGATCGGACCAAATTGATCGAGATCCAAAAACATTTGCTCGAGACGGCCGGCAACTCACTGGTCGCCCTGAAGAATCGCCATTATAACTACCGGAACAACGGCTCAACAACTGCTGTGGCGCTTTTCCGTAATGAGGCGCTGGCCGACCTTCAGGGCGCTCTGGCCGAGAGCTATGGGCGGCGGGTCTTCTTCGCCAATGATCTGGGCAACCAGGCCGCTTATACCGACCTGGTCCAAAAAGCAAAAAAGGAACTCGATGAAATTATTAGTTCCGCTACCGCCGCTTCGTTGACCAAAAAGGTCGCCAACCTTTGGCTGGCCAAGCTCCTGCTGGTCGACGCCGGCCTCCAAAACACCGAATCGGCCGAACAGGCGCTGGTAGACAAAGCGGCCGTCAAAGTTGAGGCAGCGCTGAAAAACGATCATCTGACCGGCTCCCTCCTTTCTTCGGCCCTGCAAACCCAGGGTGATGTTCTGATGCTGCAAAAGAAGCTATCTAGCGCCCAGGAAAAATATAAGCAGGCGCTGGCGGCCGACAATCGCAATTTTGAGGCCCTGGCCGGCCTGGCCGACATTGAGCTGCAGATGTCCAAATACGATGAGGCAAACGAAAATTACAATAAATTAATCCTCGCCGCGCCCGACCTGCCGGTTGCCACCCGCGCCCGGCTCGGCCTGGCCGAGGCCGCCATGCGCCAGGACGAAAACTATTTGCCCATGCACATTGCCAAGCTCGAAGAAGCGACAAAAGAACTGTTTGCTCAAGAACCGCGCGGCTCCTTCCTCGTCGCCCGCGCGGTCAACGCTCTGGTGGAGGCCTACGGGACCAACGAAGACCTCCACGAAAAAATAGTCGCCCTCGGCACGAGTATTCTCCAGCCCGCCGCAGCCGAGGCGCTGGGCCGTTTTTATTTTAAACCCCGCTTCCGCGCCCAGTTGCTTTTAAAACTGGCGGAGGCCTATTCCTGGCTTAAGCAATACGACAAAGCAGAAGAGATACTCGCCGAAAACGGCGAACAGGCCAAGCTGATTAAAATCATCAAACACAAACAAAACGAGAAATTGAATTTGCAATACCAGCTCCTTAATGCCGAGATCAAAATGCGCAAGACGAGAACGCCGCAGACAAATCTTTTTAATGACGAGTTTCGCCAGCGGGTCTTTGCCTCCAAAGATCCCGATTTGATCTCCAGGTTTGTCCTCGACTTGCTGGAGGGACCGGCTTATCAAAAGCAAGCGGGTTTCCCAAGGATTATCGAGATCGCCCGATCATATCTTGATCCAAAGCAACTGAAACAGATAGAAACAATTTTTAGCGACAAAAGCCGGACGGTCAGTTTCGAAAAATTCCATTTTAAAGTCTGGCAGCGGCTGGCCAACGCTCTCTTTTGGGACAAGCAGTACGACCAATCGCTCCAGGAACTTGAGGCCCTGGAAAAGAAGGTCGGCAGCAGCCGGCACCTTTGGCTGGCCCAAACCAGCGTGATGCGCGGGAACGTCAACCTGGCCCGGAAAGATTTTGCGGCCGCCAAAACCACCTATGAGGCCGCGCTTGAGCAGTACCAACTGATCGAAGCTAACGCGCGCTCGCGCGAGGCCTTAACCGCTCTGGTCGAAGCCAAGATTGGACTGGGAGAACTCTATCGCTACGGCGACAAACTTCAAAACCCCGAAAATTCGGCCGAGGCCTACCAGGCGGCCCGGGCAATCGCCGAAGACCCTAAACAATTCCCTTCAACCAGTGAAGAAACCCGCCTGTTTCTTTGCCGGATCTATCTCGGTCAATCAAAACTTGACCAGCTTCAACTGCGCCATAACCAGGCTTTTGCCCATATTCGCGAAGCCGCTCATTGCGTCGATTCGATCGTTGATCCGCCCGTTGAAATGGGGAATGAGATCGACCATACCTATCTGGACCTTTCTAAGATTGTGGGCCCGGCCGCCAATTTCAATTATCGATCGGTCAGAGGCGCCGATGGAACGGGTGAAACCCGTTACCAGATCGGAGCGGTCTTACCCCTGAGCCTGCTGTCACCCAGCCTGAAAGGGTTCCAGGTCACCGCTCTCGAGCAGATCGACCAGGGCAAAAACAGCCAGGGGGAAATTACCCAGCTTATTTCCCCCTACCTGGGGGTCCGGGCCAGCCTTGAGGGAATTCCGCAGACGGTCATCAATCTAAGTGCCCAAGTGCGCGCCGATGGGGTGCGCGGCAGCGGCTGGCCGATGAAATTCATGAGACAGCCCGCCTGGCTGTTCGAGGGCTCCGTGCAAAACACTTATTTTTCTATCGCCGCGGCGCTGTCGAGAGAAAATTATAACCCGCTGGCCGGTTCTGACTTCAACACCTATTATCTTGGCGGCCGGCTGAATTTCCCGGGGATAAAATTCCCCTGGGTCGATTACGGCTTGTTAAGCCTGGCCGGAGAATACAACAAATTTTCTTTTTCGTCGGGACAGACGGGTTTCAGCCGCCGGCAGCAATTCGGTTTCGGCCCCTCGGTCGACCTCGATTTGACCGGCTGGTGGCGGGTAACTGCCAATTTGCGGCAGTTGATCTTTGTCAGCGAAAACGACCAGCTCCTAAAATACGGCGTTGATCCAAAATGGCAGACCGGAGTGGAAATCGGCGGCAGTACCGGCGTTAAAATCGGCCGGCATGTTTTTATCGACATCGGCGTCTCCCGCCAGCAGACAGCCGAATATCCAATGACCAATTTTAACGCGGGCATCTCCATCATGCCCTTTTGAAAAAATAAAATGAAATTATCGCGTAAATTTATCGATAAAACATTAGAAAGGAAGGGCCACCATGAAAATCATTGAAGGGTTAATGAGAACTATCAGGCGGTCGAATTATCCTTATAATAATATAAGGAGCGTATCGGCCAGGCTCGCAACCGTTGCCGCGTTCAGCCTCCTGCCCGGAACCGCCTCCTGTGTAAGCTACGCGGATAAAACCTGTCCGGCCGGCACCAATCCGACTTTTACTGCCGATGTCACGCCGACTCCCGCCAAGATCAAAGAAGCCGATTACAAAAGCGGCCTTGAGCTTACCTGGAAACCAAAAGTCAACAATTGCGACGGCTCGACCGGCAGCGTTGCCCTGGTTTGCCACTTTAGCGGCGGCGATCTTACTGTTTCCCCTGATGAAAATGGTTATTTCACTATTACCAAAACCCTGACCTCTCAACCCGACAAAGCAATCCTCTGCGACATCAAATACGCCAACCCCAAGGAAGGCGCTGTTCAACAGGCGCCCATTACCAACGCCGTAAAGCTTTATCCGCCGACGATCGATAATACTTCCGTCAATCCCACCAACACCTGCCCCAACGGCAAAAACCCAAAAATCGAGCCCGGTGTGAACCTGATCGTTTCCCCTTCACAAAAGGTTAACGTCAATGAGCTAGTCACGATCGCTTTTCCAGCCAGGTCCGTGTCGGCCTGCGATAACACCAAAAACAACCTCAAAGTCTTTTTGGTAATCAACAATAAGGAAAAAGAGATCACCGCGCAAATTGACGCCGAGGGAAACTATTATTACACTACCAGTTTTACCAAGGCGGGGTTTTATTCATATGCCCTGAAGGTAGTAGACCTTGTAAACGAGACGGTAGATTATCGCCCCTACTCCAACAGCGACCAAAACACCATCCAGGTCACCGACCCGGCCGCCTGCCCCTACGGTGACAAGCCGATCATTGCCGGCGGCTATGACATCGCGGTCGAACCAGGGAAGATCGTCAAAATTAATCAGCCGGTCACCCTCTCTTTCTCGGCCGATCCATTAAGCGAATGCGACCTCACGTTAGACAGTCTAGAGGTCTCTTTTGGGATCCAAGTTGGCAAAGAGCTGGAAGTGCATCAAGCGGTTAAGGTCGGGGGGTATTACACCTACGTCCATCCCGGCTTTGCCGTTGAAGGGACCTACGCCTACAAGTTAATGGTCAGAGACACCTCCCGGGGGACGTGGCAAGAACTGCCCGCCTACGCCGATCCCAATTACAAAATTACCGTGACGCCCGGAGCCGCCTCCTGCCAGTACGGCGAAGAACCCAAGATCATCAGCGGCGTCGATATTATCGTTAGCCCGGCCAACAAAGTCGCCAAGGTCAACGACTTTATTACCCTCCGCTTCCCCGCCGACCACTTGAGCGAATGCGACAGCACCAGCGACCACCTCCAGATCTTTTTTGAGGTCCAGGGGCAGCTCCTCCCAGCCGCCAAAGTCGGCAATGATTATGTCGTTACTTACCAGGTTACACAGGTCGGCACCTACGCTTACGCCCTGGTGGTCAACGACACAAAGCGCAACACCACCACCAAACTCCCCGGCTGGAACGATCCGAACTATCACATTTATGTTTACGCCAATGATTCCACCTGCTATGAACAACTGCCGCCGCCCAGCGGCGAGCACACCCCTCTGCCGAAAAATTCAACCGTCCAGGGAAGCAGTGAACCCTTTACCTATCAATTTAGCTTCCCCAATGTCTGCGGCCAGCCATTGACCCTGGACCAAACGGCCGCCCTGGCCGAAGCGGCCAAGTACTTTCACCAGCCGCAGATCATTTGGGACGGCAACAATTTTAAGCTGACCGGCCCGGTCCGCCCCGACGTAACCGGCGGCACCATGCTCTTTAATTTCACGGCGGCTAACAGCCAGACCAAAATAGTCGATCTCTACCTGCCGACTATTCCCGCGCTGTCGGCCGGCTATACCACCGCCGACAATTTCGCCCAGGTCAATAAAACGATCAATGTCTACCTGATGACCGAAGTTCCCGGCGCCACCAATTATCATTTAAACGTCAAACGCCCGGGCGGCGAAGACAATTATGACAGTCCAACGCCGCTCTGGGCTTACACCCCCACGGCAGCCGGCCCGCATAACGCCACTATCGGCGCCACTACCTATAACAGCTCCGTGATCTTTGCCCCCCTCTCCTTTGGCGTCAACAGCGCCGGTTCGGGCGCGACCTGTTACGACATGCCGACCAGCGGCGCGATCGCGCAAACCCCACTGGTAGCCGGCATCATCCGCGGCGACAAACGCCAGTTCACCTGGACCGTCAATGATCTTGAAGACTGCCTGCACCAGGGGTTGGCCAAGGTCGACGACGGCAATGTTGCCTCTATTCTCTTCAACCCTTCGGTCATTTTTAGCGGCAAGATACTGACCGTGGCCGGCATTGTCCGCTCCACCATCGCGGGCGGCAGTGTCATGAAAGTCAATTTCCAGGACCAGTTCGGCCGGCCGCTGACCGTCAAGCTTGGCCCGCCGGCGATCAATGAGCCGCAAGTAGAAATAATCGATCCGTGGATCACGATCAGCGAGAACGCGGCGCTCCAGTTATTGGCCGATCCGTTCGGCATCACCAAGTTCAACTGGACGATCACCCGGCCGAACGCGACCCCATTTTTCAGCGGCGATTTGGCCAGCTCGCTCTACACCATAGATAAAACGAATAAAACCCAACTCGGCATCTACTCTTTCTCCCTTTCACTTCAGGCGGCCGACGGCCCATTTTCCATCACCGGGGCATTCGTCGTCAACGAAGATCCCAAACCATAATTTAAAAATAAAGTGTCCCGACGACATTAATGTATCAAATATGTAATGTCGGGATCCCGATGTTCCGCCTGCGGCGGAACATCGGGAAAATTTTAAACTATTTTTAAAAATAGAGTGAAATTTATTTGGGAACCTGTCGAAAGATAAAAGAGAAGGGATGGGGTTTGGAAACCTGCGAATAAACTTCGCGGTTTCCAAACTGATGAAAGATGCGAGGAAACCGAGACGTTCAGTCTCAGGTTTCCGAGCCGTAAAGTTTACCAGGAGGAATAAATCGATGACATTCAGAACAGAATTGCCCGCCAGAAGCTTGAGCAGCCGAGCGGAGCTTGGTTGGCTGAAATTCAAAAACCAGCATCCCGCGGTCGCCGCCTACATTAATAAAGGGCGCACCTGGCTGGAGGGCGGCGATCAGCGGACAGCTCTTGGCCTGGCCCCACTCACGGCCAACGGCGCCCCGTCAGCCGACCGTACCCGCGACGTCCAGTTAAGACAGCAAGTCCTTAATACTAATAATGTGTTTACGACGGGGTCTTCCGCCGGCAGTGCCGGCTCGGTTTTCAAGGCAACCCCTGCAACCTCTATTGATTCAAATCGGATCACGCTGGCCGCCAACGTCTTAAAAGCGTATACCAGCACGCGAATCAGAAATATTTGTTTAGGGGTCGGCGTGATTGTCGAAGGAATTGCCGCCCTAACACCTGCTTTAACTTCTATGGCTAATACCCTCTGGTTTGCTGCCGATGGATCGGTTTGGGGCAGCGTCAATTCAACCCTGGCAGTAGCCAGCAATCTGCTTGTCGGGTTAATCCCGCTGGGTATCTACGGGATTAGCCGCTTCGTTTCCCAAAAGAAGCTGATCAAATTTGCGCAGGAAGATCCGAACGCCCTGGCCGAGAAGCTAAGAGGCTTACCGGAGAAGGAACAAACAAAAATACTTAACCTGCTGGTCGAAGCAAAGGCCGATATCAAGCCGGTCGTCAACGCGTGCGATTTTATCGCTGAAGGTAATTTCACTCTTGCCGCGATCGACCTGCAAATCGACGCGCTGGAATCTTTTTTAAAGACCAAGGGAGTTACCCGGGGATTTACCCGTCAGCGATTAAACACACTGGGAAAGCTGGAGGAAATTAAATTGACTATTGCCGGCTTAGCTATCAATGATTACAACGGCCGCGACAAAAGCGGTCCGCTCGACACCGCTAAATTTAACCAGAACGATATTAAGGCGTTAATCACTTCGTTAGGGAATATCTCCACGGCCAGCGATGTCCGCTCCGAGGCGCAATCCGCGGTAACGCTCCTGGAAGCAATCAGGGTCGAGGCGGCGAACATCAAAAAGGCTAGTGATTTTATCGCGGCTTATCGCGAGGCGGAAAAAAAGGGGGCCGTCGACCCGATCAGGTCCCAAACAGAGGCCGTCGCGCTGGCCGGCGAATTAATTAAGATCGATCCTGAACTTTTCGAGGCTAAGGAACTGGGCAATATTATTTTGGATTTAGGTAAAGCCAAGCCAAAACCACCGAGCTCGTCGGAGATATCGGTTATTTTAAATATCGACCTAAGCACCTTAACCGGTCTGGCCGGCCTTAAACAAACCATAGAATATTTCAGGACCCTAGCCGGCGCGCTGGCCTCGGCGCCGCTTGAAGAGAAAACCGCCATTACTGCTAAGATCAAAGAATTGAGAATGGCGCTTGAGGCGTCCGTTAGTGGCTATAACATCGGGATCGTCGAAGGCGATGACAACTCGGGCGGCCCGGCCAGAAAATTTCTCGTCCTGCCGCAGGAAGGCCCCAAATCAACCGGAATTAAATATCAAGGCGGCCGGGTGCTGGGCAAAGGCGGTTTCGGCGAGGTCTACCTGGTCATGGATTTAGACGGCGGTAAAAATTACGCCGCGAAATTTAATCTTGACCCCGAAAACGCCGACATCTCCAGGCGCTTCGAGGAAGAGTCAAAGGCGATGATGGGGATCAAGCATGACGGGGTGGTCAAAGTTGTCGCCAGTAAAGGACGTTACCATTTTATTATGGAGTATATGGACCCGAAAGAGGGCTGGAGCCGCCTTGACGATAAAAATTATAAAAGAATCCACCCGGACAAGGGCTTGTCAATTTTGGTAAAGATCACCCATATTCTTGAGGCCATCAAGATTTACCACCGCGATCTTAAGTCTTCTAATATTTTTATAAGAGAGACGGCCGACGGCTCTGACGAGATTAAAATCTTAGATTTCGGCCTAGTCCTTGACCCTTCGTCCGGTTCCAAAGAGACGGCAACCGGCATGGCGGCCGGCACCGCGCCGACTTCACTGCCGGCTTATTTGGCGCTTTATCCGCGGTTGGGCAGCGGCGAACTTAATGAACAGCAGAGAAATCAAAAGAATTATTTATTGCGCCTGAACGACCAATTCGGCCTTGGCGCGATCGGGTATGGATTGTTAACCGGTCATTATCCGGTTTATCAGGGCGAGGGCGGCAAACCTTTTCGTCTGTCAGCCGAGAACAAAGGCAAGGCGACAGACATTCGCACCTTGACCGAGCTAATTTTGGATTTTGGCCGTCTGCAGAACGCGAAAGATGCCAACCCGCCGAACACCGCGACCATCGACAATTTGAGAAACATTTATAAATTAGTCGGCACAATTGCCGGGATCACCATCCCCGGGCCGATCCTGGCGATATTGCGCGAGCTGATCTGTTTCGATCCCGATCTGAATAAGTATAAAAGCATCTTAGAGGTCCGGCAGAAACTCGAAAAAATCGCGGCCGAGCTCTCTGCCGGTCCCGCCGGCGACCCCACCGCGCCGGGCGAAAAGGGCCCGGACGATCAAGGTGAAAAGACCCGGCTCCTGGCCGAAACCAAACTTAACTTTAGCGATCGGAAAGAGGTTTTAGGGTTTCTTGCTTCGGCGAACAGTGTGCTGATCGACGGGGATGTTGCCATTGACCAAGAGCGGGTTGACGCCATTCTTGCTAAGTGCCTGGCCGTCTTAGAGGCCTTCCCAAACGATGCCGCGATAAAACGCCAAGCCAATAATGTGGTCGCGGAGATAGAAACCAGGACCGATTAATTAAATAAAAAGGAGAAGTAAAAATGACAACGAATATGAGGCCGATAGATCAATTAAGGATTTTACAGAGTAGAATTACCAAGGGGGCGGCGGCATTTAGGTCGAAGCGTGAGGTCAAAGCGCTGCGCGAAGATCATATTAAGCCGATTATTGACCACCCCGCAGGTTACGATCAAGAGACCGTGGACCTGGCCTCCTTACTTAGGGCTCAAGTCTTATCATTGTTGCGCAAAAATGACTTGCCGGAAACCCACGATTCCACTCCACCCCCGTCCCTCGAGCCCGAGTCAAGCTCCGGCCGAGTGGAGGTAGAGCTATTAGAAGAAAGCGACTTAGAAGATCGTGACGCGACACGCGTGCATGTTCCTGTGCGGAATGCCTGGGAGGAAATTGCCGGTAAAGCAGTCACAGCCATGGGCGAAGCCAGCGCCGATCCTGACCAAGCGCTTGGAGTGGTCAATGATCTCATAAACCGGGGGAGCGAGCTACTTACACAACTTCAGGCCGAAGGTCAGGCTCGCTTTGACGCTCTCCTCCGCCAGCAATTCCCGGCCCAGGCGGCCGAGATCGAGAAGCAGGTCGCCTCTTTAACCGGACAATGGACGCAGATTAATGAAACATTAGCGGCCCTGGACAGCGAAAGAGGGGAATTGGAGAAGGAGAAAAAGTACCTGACGGAGGGGATCCAAAAAGACCAAGACAGGTTCGAGCGGGCCAAGTCCGACGGTATTAAAGCTTCGATCGCCGTCCAAATATCAACCAAGGAAGGTTTTATCGAGGAACACGCCGCGCGCGTTGCGGAAATAGGGATTGAAACGGCGAAACTCGCGACAGCCAAGGCCCAAATAAAGGTTGACGCCGAAAAAGCGGCTAACTTCTCAAATGACACGCGGGCAAAGCTGACCCGAGAGGCAACGGATTTGGGCGGGAAGCTGACCGCCGCGGAAGCGATGCTGCGGGAAAGCATCCTCAAACAAACCCCTGTGCCGCCGCCGCCTAAGGATTTAGAGGCCAAGAAAGCCGCGAGCGTGCCGTCCGTCTCCACTCCGCCGCTAAAAGCGGACCCAGGGAACCTCGCCGCTTCTTTCAAGGGTTTAAAACAAGCCCTGTCATCCTTACCGGGTGAACAAATAGTTACTCCGTCAATTATCGTCAAGATTTCGGCCGTCCTGGGGCTGTTGCCGGAATTAAAAGCTCTGCCCGGCCAGTTGCGCGCCAAACTAGCCAGCCAACCGATATCGGCGTTAGAATTAATCGTCCAAATTGACGATCTATTGTTACCTCACGCTACAATGGTGGGCAATACAAACGCGGCTAACGCGTATACCGGCTGGGCAAGCAAATAATCACAGGAGAATTGAAGTTACATGATTATTCTAACCCCCGTCCGTTTAAAAGCTTTAAGCCAGGCCTTGCGGCAGATTGGCGAGCATAGCAAGAATAAGGACGCTTTATCGGGCCGCGATCTCGCCCAATTAAAAGGCCCCGAACTGCGCGCGGCCAGGACAGAGCTGGTCGGGACCGCCGCCAGCCTCAATATAGCCGGAGTTGACCTGGTCACCGTCGCCCATTTGGTCCTTGGCCTTCAAACAGAGCTTGAAACTCTTCACGACTTGCTTGACGGTTCCGAAACCGACTGCCGGGAGAAAGTAAACGCTCTCGAGCAGGCGGGGAAAACGATTGAAGCTTTGCAAGCCCAGCTCAATCAGGCCCCGGTAAAAATTTTGCTTGGCATCTTAGACAACCCCGAAGTTTCTCCCGAAGAAAGGGAGACAATAGGAGATAAATTAACTACCCTTAGTCTCTCTTTCAAAAACCGGGGCGGGCAAATCGGCCCGCCTCCTCTGCCGGCCAGCGACCCGGAGGAATCTGTTAACACCGTCGTTCGCAAAATTGGGTGAAATTTCCCAGAAAACCGTTCGATAAATAGGTGGCTGAAGAGTGGATAAATTAACGATAATGGACGATAATAACAGGAGGAAATAATTATGGCGCCGTTAACTTTAGCGAGGGTATATCATCAAGCTGTTTCATTGGTAAGGCATTCCCTGCCGCGAGCGAGCACCCCTGTCCGCGCGCTGGCGATAGCCGCCGCCTTGCATGCCCCGGCTTGCGGGCCGGCTGAACGCAGTTCGGGCGGTTATCCTTATCCTATAATCACCAGCGACAGCGGTGTTCCAATCGACCAACCCCCCAAGCCGGAAGATGCCGGCGTTAAGAAAGAAAGCGGCGCGGTTATCATTACGCCGGAAACTGGGCCGGACGGCGCGTCAAACAACGAGGCCGCGGTGGTCTATTTGCAAAAAGATGAGAACGGCAATTACATTATCGGCAACGACATCTTCGCCACCTTCTACGGCCAGGCAAAAAGCGGCGACTTTGTGGTCGAATCCCCCAATGTCGTGCTTTCGCCAATTCCTTTATCCGGCCAGGACATAGATAAATTAAAGAAGGTTTGGGTCGAATTTTCCACCGATTCCACCGTCATGGCCCAGATGCCAAATGATCCGAGCATCAATACCTGCTTCCCGGACTTGATCAATAATCTCCCGGGCGATACCGAAGCTTCTTGCCTCCAGACCGGGTTTGAAAAGTTTCTGGTCTGCCCCAGCGACCCGGCCAACCGGGTGCCGCTGCGCGTCACCGTTTTTCAAGCCAGTATAACCGACGGTACTGACCCCGGAAAACCCGGCACTATCTTGGCCTCGATCAACCATCAGATCAGCGCCAACCAGATGGAGCAGGACCCTTCGGCCGGCCTGGTCGGCGTCCATTGCGCCCCAACGGCTGACGCGGCCGCTCCCCTGCCGCCACTGAAGCTCGATTTCTCCGACCGGACCGACTCGAGCTACTCGATCACCATTAGTTTTGGGAAACTGCATTTCGGCGTCAACCTGAAGCAGTTGCCTTCCAACCTTGATAATTTTATGTTCGAAGCCCATTTGCGCCTGCGGCTAAGAGGATCGGAATGATCAGGGAGGAAAATTAAATCATGAAAAAGGCCATCTTTCTCACATTTATAGCGGTGTTGGTCGCTTTATCGTCCCCGGCTTTCGCGGCTGATGTTACCCCGGTCAAACCGGCGGTCAACCCGATTAACCAAACTCTTTATTATATTAATAACGACGTTTACAATAACCACGCCGCGCCCAAACTTTTAGTCTACACTTTTCCGTGGAACAAAAACGCCCCCGCGCAAGCAACTATTGACCTCGGGGCCGGCAATAAAAGCCACGGCCTGGCAGTTTCCGGCGACGGAACAAAGCTTTATCTGACCATTGATTCCCCATACCCTTCAACCGGCGATAAGGTCCTGGTCTACAATTTAGATTTAAATAATAAAGGCCTGCCCGTCGGCTCACCCACAACTATGGGTAACGTCACCTGGTCCCAATATGCCGAACCGGCCGGGGTCGCCCTGGGCGGTAATTCCCGGCTTTTTGTCACCGACAAAATGACCGGCATTATCAAGGTATTCGACACCAACAGCAACCTTTGGCTCAAAAACATTACCGATCTGCAGGGCAGCTCCAATCTCTATGACATCGTTGCTACTCCGGCTGTTTCAGGGATTTTGGGAACAAATTGCAAGCTCTACGTCTCCCGCAAGTCCGACCCCGGCGCCATCTACGTTTTCACCTACGCGCAACCGGCATTTTTAACGACTGAAACAGCTACTTTGACCAAGACGATCAATACCGGCGTGACCTTCCCGACTTACCTGAAAGTCGCCGGCGACCGGCTCTTCGTCGCGGTCAACGGCTACGACGGAGCCGATATCCTCGTCTATGAGACCGCCACTGACAGCTTGCTCGGCAAGGTCAAATCGGGCGTTACCGGTAACTTCGGCTGGACCGCTTTCGACGTCAGCGCCGACGGCAGTATGCTGGTCTTTAAAAAAGCCCAGAACTCCGCCGAAACCAGCAATAAACTTTATTATCTCGCGACCGCGCCAGTTACCGGCGGGGCCGACTTTACCGCCAACTCCTTAGACCTTGATCTATTTTTCAACCCCGACGGTATTAGTCCTATAAAGTCTGACGGGCTGGTCCTGGCCCAAAATCTATTCACGATCGCCCTGACCCACAGCTTCAGCGGCGCCCTGCAGGTGCTTAAGGCGAACGGTTCCTCTATCGTCAACATGCCGCCAAGCGTTGTCCCGGCCACAATGAAGCAGTTCAAAACGGACGGCATCACGGAGATTATAGCCGGCGGCACCACCGAACAGGACCATATTATCGTCAAATTCAAGGTGACCGACCCGAACAACAACAACGTAACCCCGATCGTACTTTATCGACCTGTCCCATCGGGTTGGAACGACCCTTACACAAGCGTCGAGGGAAACATCATTCCCTCTGGCAGTGTGGCCACCATCACCATTCCAGCCACCGGGAAGCCCGGTTTCACCAGCGGCAGCTACGAATGGATGGCTGATGCGCGTGATTCCCTGGGAATGTTGGGCGGCCAGGTTGAATTTAACGCCAACGGCGGCGTGGCCGATTTCATTGTCTCCCTCCCCCCGGTCATTACCAAGGTCTATCCTAACAAAGCACCCAAAGACACCCAGCAGACGGTCAGGATCAGAGGCACTAATTTCGACACCAAGGCGACAGTTAAACTGGCCCAAGGCGGGCAGACGGTCCCTGGGACCGTCCTGTCGGGCAACACCAACACCGAGATCGTCGCCACTTTCAACCTGGCCGGCGCCGCGGTCGGCAAATACGATGTCGTGGTCACCAATCCCGGCAATATCTCCGGGACCGCGGTCAACAGTTTTGAGGTGATCAATCCGGGCGACGACAAGGTCCCTCCCTCAACCGAGGGAATGTCTTTTAACGCCACCGATGGCGGGACCACTCAAGTGGTTTTAACCTGGACGAATCCGTCCGATCCCGATTTGAGAAAGATCATCATCGTGAGAAACAAAGCCACCGGCTGGCCGGCGATCGATCAAAACGGCACGGTCACCAAAGGGGACCTAATCCCTATCGTCTCCGACGATCTCCCCGTCCCCGGCGCCAGCGGCACTAAAAACGACACCAATATCGCGATCGACAATGTCTATTATTACGCTCTCTTTGCCCAGGATACCAGCGGCAACTGGAACACCACCGTGCTCCCCAAGACCAACGCCGATACCGGCATCACCGGCATCACGTCAAAAATTATCGTCCTCCAGCCGAACGGCGGAGAAATACTCCCTCCCAACTCAAAATATGACATTATCTGGGATAGGTCCCCGGACTCGCACTTTAAAGAATTCTTTAAAATAGAATTCTCCCAGGACGGGGGGACCAACTGGAAAAGCGTCATTGACAGCATAGCGGGGAATATATATCCCTCCTGGGACGTCCCCAATATTAACACCACCCAGGCCAGGATCAGGGTCAGTTTAGCCAACGATCCTAAGATCTTCGATATATCTGACAACGACTTTACGATCGGTCAGGCGGGCACCGCGCCGACTGTTACTGCAATCGCGCCGGTCAGCGGCAAACAGGGGAACACGGTCAACGCGACGATCACCGGGACGAACTTCGTCACCGGCGCCGCCGTTAAACTGACCAAAACCGGCCCGGACATTCTCCCGACCGGCACTGTGACGGTGGACAGCGCCACCCAGATCACTGCCAACTTCGCCATTCCGGCCACCGCCCAGATCGGCCCCTGGACCGTCATAGTGACCAACCCTGACACCCAGACCGGCTCGCTCGTTGATGGGTTCACCGTCACCGGCAGCGGATCAAACCCGGTAGTCAACATCGTGATCACCCGCGAAGGGGATACTCCGGGCTCCGACATCAAAATCACCTGGGATACTAATCCGGCCGGGCTTGGGGTTGATATTTACCGTCTGACCTGCAATACTGATGCCAACGGTAATTACACCTCATACTTCACAACAGAAGCAGCCACCTGGGGGGTACCGATCGAAACTAATAATTTAACTAAATCTTACAAGATGCCGAGTTCCGTCGGTATCGGAACCGCCCAATACTATAAGCTGGTCCAGACCGGCATCCCACTGACCAACAACGATCTGACCACCGCAGTGGTCGGAAAGTTTGACCAGAAGATCAACACCAGTACTGAAGAAAGCAAATACACGCTGGTGTCTGTTCCCTTAGAAACATCAGATTATACGCTGGATGCAATCTTTGGTACTCAGTTAACTGAAGGGGCGCAATTCAACGCAGATCAGATTAAATATTATAATGGCACAGCTTATGATACTATTTATCTTGACAGCGTTACACATACTTGGCAACCCATCGGCTCGAGCTCGCTCTTTACGGTTGATTTAACCAAAGGGTATTTTATTAAAATTTTCCAAGGACATACCAGCCGTAACTTCATTACCTTTGTCGGAAAAGTAAGGTATACAGCAACCATCGGCATTACCTTTACCAAAACCCAGGATAATGGCGGCTATACCCCTTTTGGCAATCCTTATCCAATAAGCGTGACCTTTGACAACGCTGATATGAGTGGAGCAACTGAAGGGGCGCAATTCAACGCAGATCAGATCAAGTCATGGAACGGCAGCAGTTACGACACTATTTATCGAGACAGCGTGACCCACACCTGGCAGCCTATCGGATCAAGCGTGATGTTCGATTTTGTTCCGGGTCACGGTTATTTTTACAAAAAAGCGAACGATGTTTTACCAATGACCTGGGATTATAATCCATGGCAATAAGGAAGGGGGAAAAAATGAAGACTGCAGCAAAATCAATTAAAGGAAGGTTCGCGGCAACAGTTTTTACTTTGATACTAACGCTTGTTACCGTAGCTGGTCCGGCAATAGCGGACAGCGTTGATATTCAATGTTTAAAGGGCGTGGGTGGAACAACCCAGGTTCAAAATAATCTCGGCGCTGCATTGGCCCAGGGTAGTAGAATCCAGGTCTTCATAGCTAACGGCGGCATTGATGCCATTGATCGGAATAATGCCGGCAACCATTACACTGCGGCCGGCGGAAACGATACCTGGGTCGGTGATTATGTTGTTGGCCAAGGCGGAACCGCCACTGACGGGACTTTCTATATCGGAGGCGCAACCATTATTGGCCAGGCATACGTGCGCGCCTGGAATAATGCTAATCCAGCCAGCGCTACGTATTATGGTGTTTCTGCTTTGTCTTCAAATTATTCCAATCCTATTGGTGCTAGCACCTGGGATGTTCCCACTTTTTCCACTAACTTAACGACAGTACAAACCGGCACACTTCAGTTCAGCCCCGCCACCTATTCCGTCGCGGAAAATGTTGCCACAGCTACCATTACTGTCTCCCGCACCGGCGGCAGCAGCGGCGCGGCTTCCATTAATTACGCTACCAGCAACGGGACAGCAACCGCCGGATCCGACTACACTGCCGCCAACGGCACCCTTAGCTGGGCCAACGGTGACGCAGCCAGCAAGACTTTTAATATCCCGATCACGGATGATGCCGTATATGAAGGGAACGAGACCGTAAACCTCACCTTGAGCGGCGCCACAGGGGCCACCCTAGGCGCGCCCGCCAGCGCTGTATTGACCATTACTGATGACGAGGTCCCGCCTGTGACCGGTTCACTGCAATTAAGTGCGGCCACTTACAATGTGAATGAAAATAGCGGCACTATCCCCATCACGATCAACCGCACCGGCGGCAGCAGCGGCGCGGCTTCCATTAATTACGCTACCAGCAACGGGACGGCAACCGCCGGCTCCGACTACACCGCCACCAACGGCACTTTGAACTGGGCGGACGGCGACGCGGCCAGCAAGACTTTTAATATCCCGATCACGGATGATGCCGTGTATGAAGGGAACGAAACCGTAAACCTCACCTTGAGCGGCGCCACCGGGGCCACCTTGGGCGCGCCCGCCAGCGCTGTACTGACCATTACTGATGACGAGGTCCCGCCCGCGAACGGCTCACTGCAGTTCAGCGCAGCCACTTCTTCTGTCGCGGAAAATGCCGCGACTGCCACCATTACTGTCTCCCGCACCGGCGGCAGCACCGGAGCGGTCAGCGTAAGTTACGCCACCAGCAATGGGACGGCGACAGCCGGTTCTGACTACACCGCAGCCAGCGGCACCCTTAGCTGGGCCAACGGCGACACGGCCAGCAAGACTTTTAATATCCCGATCACGGATGATGCCGTGTATGAAGGGAACGAAACCGTTAACCTCGCCTTGAGCGGGCCAACTGGCGGCGCTGCTTTAGGGACGCCGAACACAGCCGTACTCACCATTACGGACGATGAAACTCCGCCCACCAATTCCCTGACCCTCACCTCTCCGAAAACCGGGGATATTATTTATGGCGGGTCGGCCGTCAAACTTTATTGGACCTCGACTGGAACGATCGCCAACATAAAGATTGAATTATCACCTGATGGCGGGTCTACCTGGGGAGCCTTTGGAGCTACCGTGCCGAACACCGGAAGTCTTGAAAGTAGCATGACCTGGGCCAACACGACAGAAGCAATCACAACCATGCAATTGAGGATCAGCGATGCCGCTAATCCGGCTACTTCATTTACTTCCGGCAACTTTACCCTGGCACCCGCTACGATCCCGACCTCGATCGTCATCGACGATTTTGAAGGCGGAAGTGTCGGCACCTGGCAGGCGCCTAACCTAAACTCCGGCTACTTCGCGTTCGGCGCGGGAGTCACCCCGGGCAATTCGACTATCACCGCCACCGGGCCTAATGCCTTGGCGGCTAAGAACGGCGCCAAGGGAATGCAGGTCAAGTTCGACTACGACGCGACCGCTCCCTCGCCCAACGATTGGGGCGGCGGCTGGGGCGCTACTTTGATCAAAAAGCTGGACCTGACCGCTATGAAAAAACTCACCATGAACATCAAGTGGGACGGTTCGACCAACGGCATTAAATTCGCCCTGAAGGACAGCGACGGAACTTCCTTCGCGGCCAACATCCCTAATTCCAGCTTGACCGCCCTCTCCGGCTACGGTCAAATAGCCATCGACCGGTCGGCCTTTAGCTACGACGCTGACGGCAGTAAGGCTGACACAAAACATACCACCCCCGATAACGTAATGAACTGGACGTCAGTCGAGGGCTACAGCTTTGTTTACATTACCAAAGGGACCAGCACCAACGCTCAAAATATCGATGATATTACGGCCGTGACCACCGACGAAGTGACCCCGCCGCCACCCGTGACCGGTGAGTCCCCGGCCATCACCGCGATCAGCCCGACCGCGGCTCCGGCCGGCACCATGATCGGAGTCACCGGCGTCAGGTTTGGCACCCCGCAAGGCGGCAGCCACCTCGACTTCGAGAACCAGACGACCAAAGTCTCTTACCAGGCACAGATCACCGCCTGGAGCGATACGTCAATTACCGCCTATGTGCCGAAACTGGCCTCGGCTGGCACCTATGAAGTGAAAGTGGTCCGCGTCGCCATCGCCGCCGGCACCGGCACCATCACCGCCCTGCAGTCGAACCCGGCTAATTTCCAGGTTACGGCATCAGGTGCTGGCGATCTCGCCATCATCTGGCCTAATCCGTTCGACCCGAACAGCCAGACAGTCTCGATCGCCGTGACCGACACGGCAGGGGCAAGCCGGCTCGGCTTCTACATCTTCGACATGACCGCCAAGCTGGTCAAAAAAGAGGTCATCACCTCCGGCAACCAGATCAGTTGGAACGGCTATGACCAGGCGGGAGCGATCGTCGCCGACGGCGCCTATCTCCTGCGGGCCATCAACGAGGAGACCAAGTCCCTGCTCGCCAAAGGTAAGATCCTCGTGATCAAGCATTAAGGTGAAATTTATGAACAAATCTAACGATAAATATACGGGAGATAAAATCATGAAAAAACTTGGTGCTGTAATGTTAGTTGTTTTCTGCCTCGCTTCGGCCGCTCTGGCCGAAGGGCTGCCCGACCCGATGATGATCGGTGTCGGCGCCCGCTCGCTCGCCATGGGTAAGGCCTATGTCGGCGTGGCGGAAGACGGCGACGCCATTTTCATGAACCCGGCCGGGATTGCCCGGATTGCCACGCCGAAGCTCTCCAGCATGTACGCCTCACTCCTCGGCGATGTTAATTACATCGTCGTCGGCGGGGTCTACCCGTACGGCGAGCGGTCGGCCATCGGGGCCGGCTACATCGGCGCCAGCGTCGGCGAGATCCCGCTGACCAGCACGACCGGCGCCTCGCTCGGCTCCGGCAGTTGGGGGAACAACGTCATGTTCCTCTCCTACGGTACATATCTTAATGAGCTCCCCGGCTTAAAGCTGGACCTCGGCCGCGACGTCCTCGTCGGCGGCAGTCTCAAATATTACAGCGTCGGCGGCACTGGCACCGGCGTAACCGACGGCTCCGGCTCCGGCTACGACGCCGATCTGGCCGTCCTTGTCCCGGCGACCAATTATATGACCGTCGGACTTAACGCCCAGAACTTCCTGCCGGCTTCGATGGGCGGCAAGATCACCAATAAGTCGACCGGCCAGTCCGATGGCCTGCCGCTGAACGTCAAGGTCGGGACCAAAGTGGCCTTGATCGGCCCGGAAGGTGCCGCCATTTCCACTAACGGCAGCCGCAAGCTGAACGGGTTGGTCGATTACGACACCCTCGGCGGCACGCTCCATGCCGGCGCGGAATTCTGGCCGACCGGCAACCTCGCCCTGCGCGTCGGTTCTGACGACCAGAACCTGACCGCCGGCGTCGGCATCAAGGTCTCCGGGGTTGAGTTCGATTACGCTTACCACCCCTATGCCGGGATCAACGAGAACACGACCCACTTCATTTCGATCAGCTACCTCGGCGAACCGCGCAAGCGGGAGCTGAACATCAGCCTGGAAGGGCCAAAAGACAAAGCGGTCATTTACGAAGATCACGTTACCGTCAAGGGTAAGGTCGAGATCAAGGAAGGGGACGAAGACGCCCCTAAAGGCCCATTGAGCGTTAGGGTTAACGGCGTCAGCGTCGTCACTAATCCGGACGGCAGTTTTACTTCCGAGATCCCAGTCGAGGCTTACGGCAAGAAACTGGTCCAAGTGGAGGCCGTCGACACCGCCGGCAACGTGGCCCGCAATGAAGCGCGGCTCGTCCGCCTGACCTCGTTCGCCGACGTCCCGGATGGTTACTGGGCTAAGGCGCCGATCGAGAACAACGCTACCGTCGGTTTGGTCCAGGGTTACCCTGACCAGACCTTCCGCCCGGAACGGGCCCTGACCCGCGCGGAGCTCGCCACCCTGCTCGTCCGCGCTAAAGGGATCAAACTCCCCGTAACCCAGGCCCGCCAGGTCTTCAAGGACGTCAAGCCGGGCTTCTGGGCGGCCAAGTACATCGAAGTCGCCCAGCGCGAAGGGCTCGTTAAGGGCTATCCTGACCGGACCTTCCGCCCTAACAACAAGATCAACAAGGCCGAGGGGATCGCGGTCCTGGTCCGCTTCGACCAGCTCCGCCTGGCGGAAGTTGATTCGAAACCGTACTGGGACATCGGCACCAACCACTGGGCGGCCAAGTATATCCAGGCGGCCAAAGACAACGGGATGCTGAAGTTCATCGAACGGAACCGCCTGCGGCCGAAAGAGGCGCTGGTCCGCTCCGAATCGGTCGAGATGCTAGGCAAGACCTCGCTCGCCGGCGGCAAGATCAAGGACCTCTACACTTGGGAGAAAGGGTTCAAGCCAGGGACCGAGACCCGGCCAGACATCAAGGCTTCGCTCGACTAACTCACCCCCGAAAAAAGCCTGTTAAAGCCCCCGGGAAACCCCGGGGGCTTTTTTTGTTGACAATTATTCATAATTATGATATTGTATTTACATAATTAACCATAATTATGACATTAATCAAGCGCTCAATTAAAAAACAGATAATTTCATCCTTTTTTCAAGGGAAAGTCGCCATTTTATACGGTCCCAGGCAAGTCGGAAAAACGACCTTAGTCAAACAAATCCTGGATGAATTTCCGGAAGGGCTTTACCTTAACTGTGAAATCCTTTCAGTTAACCAGGTTTTGTCACGTCCGGAACCGGCCGCTTTAAAAAATTATTTCGGCGATAGCAAGCTGATCGTCTTAGACGAAGCCCAAAAAGTCCCTAATATAGGTTTAGTCTTGAAGGTCCTGGTCGACACTTATCCCGACCTGCAGATCCTGGCGACCGGCTCATCGTCTTTTGACCTGGCCAACCAAACCGGCGAGCCGCTGACCGGCCGCGTCAACCACTTTTACCTTTATCCCCTCTCCTTCCAGGAGCTCGCGGCGGGTAGCGGCCGACTCGCGGCCGAAGCGGGAGTTGAGCGCCTGCTGCGTCTGGGGGGATACCCCGAGGTGCATCTCCTGCCGGAAAACAAGGCCAAACAGCGGCTCAACGAGATCGCGGCCGATTATCTTTACAAGGATGTTTTAAGTTTCGAGAAAATAAAAAAATCAAATCTCATCGTTGATCTTCTTCAACTGCTGGCTCTCCAGGTCGGCCATGAGGTTTCTTACCAGGAACTGGCAAAAAGCCTTGGGGTCAGCCGCCTGACGGTCCAAAAATATCTTAATTTGCTGGAACAGGCCTTTGTAGTTTTTACGCTCCGGGCGTTCAGCCGCAACCTGCGCAAGGAAATCTCCAAATCGGTTAAAATTTATTTTCATGATCTCGGCATCAGGAACAGTTTGATCCAAAATTTTAATCCGCCGGCCATCAGAAACGACATCGGAGCGCTGTGGGAGAATTGGCTCATTATTGAACGCCTGAAAAAATGCCGGGCCGAACAAATCGCCGCCAACCGGTATTTCTGGCGCACTTATGACCAAAAAGAGATCGATTATCTGGAAGAGCGGGAAGGCAAGCTGTTTGCTTTTGAGTTTAAATGGGGAAAAGGAGGACGCTCCTGCCCCAAGGATTTTGCCGCCGCCTATCCGACCGCCGAATTCACGGAGATCAATAAGGAAAACTATTTCTCTTTCATCGCTTAATCCCCCCTTCCCTTATTAACTCACCCCCGAAAAAAGCCTGTTAAAGCCCTCGGGAAACCGGGGGCTTTTTGTATCCAAAAATAAGGTGAAATTTCCCGGACAACCTGACGATATATATGTGGCAGGGAATGAGACCCTGACAGCATTAAGATAGGGGGAAGAAAAATGAGTAATGGTTTTTTAGCAAGGATACCAGGTATGAGGGGACTAAGGCACCTGACGACAGCGGCCATGCTGTTGTCCGCTTCTGCGACCGTCGGTTGCCACAAACAACCACCAACGGAAACTGTTCTTAACGGCGATAATTTAACTTTAACTAAATCGATGATCGGCAGGATCGCTAAAAGACTGAATCCAAATTTACCCGGAATGCCGGAATGTGCCATTCAGAACCCCGGCTCGATCTCTACCTCTGCCAACGCTGTTTCGAAAGAGATCGCCAAAGAAGTGGTTGATCAACATTTAATAGGCCTGTCTCCCGGCCACCGGGAAGCGGTCATCATTGCCGTGGCGGAAGAATTGAAAAATTACAATCTTCCGACGAGTCAAACTTTACCCGAGGACTTTAAAAAGATCGACGACTACTGCAAACCAGCAAACCCTGATTTCCCAAACTTCACTTTGCCCTTAACCTTAACCAGATTAAAAGCCATTGCCGCGGAGAATAAATTCCCGCCGGTCGCCTCTCTGGTTGCCCCGGTCATCGCCCCCTTCGCGCCGGACGCGGGGGCTCCGGCCGGCTATCCAGCCGCCGTCAGCTCCGCCCTGGTCGCCGGCAGCGCGTGCCCCAAAGGAGCCGACCTGTCGCCTGCCCATTACGTAGTGGCAACCGTTGATCCGGATAAAATCACGGCTGGGGCCAAAGGGGTCAAGGTAGTGCTCACGCCAAAAACCGAAGCTGATGCCGGTCCATTCCTTAGCGGCCTGCCAAGTCCAAACTTAACTCTCTCTTCCGCGAACAATAAAATAACTTTAGCCAACCCGGCCGACCCGCAAAACTTAGCCAAAAAGATCCCTTGCCGCTTATGCCTGTCGATGGAAGACGGAAGAATTATTCTCTATCTCGATATCAATAGCAAGGAACCGGAAAAGGATGTTACCGTTACATTGAAAGATGGGCCGAAGGAGCTCGTTATCTTTAAACTGGAAATCAAACCGGCGGCAGTTGGCGGCGGCGCGCCAGCACCGGCTGGGGATGATGGTTTGGGTGTTAAAGGCGGCAACCTGTAAGAGATGAGAACCAAAGCTAACTAATCGGGGGAAAAAATGAGTGTACATTTAAATACATCAATCAGAAGGGTTCTTTCAATGGCCCCTTTTTTAATTGCCGCAGCCGGGCTTGCTGCTCCTAAATCAACCTACGCTCAAGGGTCAGCGTCTCAAGCCCAAACGGTAAAACTCCAACGCCCAAAATTGAACGATATCCACAATGGCATGAAGGGGGTCTTAAATGATCGCTCATCGTCTTTTGTAACCCAAAACAGAATCTCTGAGCTGGAAGCCAGGATCTTTGAGCTGGAAGCCAGGATCTTTTCCGATGTTTTGAATTCAATGAATGACAAAATTCCTGTCGCCATGGACCAGATTAACGCCACCGGCACCAGGTCTCTGCGCAACGCCCGTTTAAATATCGAAGAAAAAAAAGCCGTTAAAAATGCTTTATTCGGCAACCTCGGACCAAATGATGATCCTGATAACCCTCCTTCTCCCACCTTGTACTCAATTGCCCTGCAGGATTTGATGCAGACATCCTGTAACTCAGACAAAACGAGACCAACGCTTGCCGGCCTTAGGGGGAATATGGCTGTCTATACTGAAATGCAGAGAATGATTGACAATAATCACTCTCAAATAGCCTCGCTCAGCCCGGCGCAAAAGAGCACGGCAAAAACAACGCTCACAGAAATGATCAAGGAAGTCGATAAACAAGTGAAAAATATTAATGAGGCGGGCACCGTTGCTCTTAGACGCAACGTTTATCGAGACGGGCAGGCGGCTCAACCCAACAAAATCACCGCCTCAAGGGCAAAAACGATTAAGGAACTTGTTTTCAATGACCTAATGCCAAAGGTTGAGGCGGAACTGATGAACAAGGCCTGCGGGCCGTATCGATTGAAGATCACCGGGCTTTCGCCCGACACGCTCAACGCGAGCGAAATGGACGCTCAATTCCAGCCCCGGCCTTCACGTATCGACATCACCGGCGAAAAACTGCCGGATGATGGGGACGCCGAAGTTGCCCTTTCTGATTCGGTCGGTGACGGAAAGATACAGCTCTCCCCTGATTCATATTACAAAGTCAGCGAAACCGCGGCGCGGATCGCAGTCTATATTGACGATGATATACCTTTGACCTGGCGCACTTTAACGGTTGCGCTAAAAGACCCAAAAAACAAGACCGCCTTCTCCTTTTCGAAAATCGTGGATATAGAGGCGCGGGTCGCGCCCCGTATTTTATCGATCGACCCCGACCCAACCCAGCATGCCGGCCTGGAAACGGCCTACACGATCAGCACCTGGGGCCTGGAAAATGCCCGAATGATTTCACTAAATCTTGGGGCGGGAAACCGGCCGATTTACCGAATCAAGGCTCCTGTGAACAAGGAAAGTTATATCGACGCCACACCAACAACGCCCCGTCAAACAATTTACAACGCTATTATCAATGTCCCCAGAGAGGCGGTCGAAAGCAAAAATGAAAACGACGGAGGTACAAAATAATGTCAGCTATTACCAAAACACTTAGAAGGATGGTCCCGCCGGCCTTGATCTTATTGGCCGCACGGGGCGCCGCGGCTCAAAAATATGAACTTGTGCTTGAAGACGGCCAAGGTCGACCACTCGCCTCTCATCCTTTCACCGTCTTGCCGCCGCTGCCCGATGAAAAAGCCAAGGCCGAAGGCCCTAAGTGGCTTTTTGGCGCCTCCGATGATCCGCGCTGGAATCTAAGACGGCCATCCTTTCTTGAGGTTGGCCTCGGTTACCAGTACCCGGCCGGAACAGACACTGCTTCCCGCCAGGTCCCTAACTATCACCTCTCACTCGGCCTGGGCAGCTGGCGACAGCCGCTCTACGGCCAATACCGGCCAAACCAGATCATGATCTTGGGCCAGGACAAGGTCAACCCGCTGGGGAATAACAGTTACGCCCTCTTCGAAAACACCAAGCTCTCCTGGCTCGAGGTTTTAGCCAATGCTAACTTGGCCGCGCCGGTTTATGCCCAGGGAGAAAAAACAGAATATCATATCAACGGCGAAGCCGGTTTAACTTTGCGCGGTTGGAACTTGGCCGAATTATACGGCCGGGTCGCGCAGTCCCGCAGCCATTACGCCCTGCCCGATCTCCCCCTCCCCTTCGGCGGACGGCATCGGGACCTCACTTACGGGCTGGCTTTCAATATCCCGATATTTACGGCCGCCGACGTAAACGGCAAAAAAATTGCCGCGCCGCTAAACATCAGGACTTATCTGGAAGGCCATAGCGGGTCCTTTTTATCTGACAACGGTTTCAAGCCCAACACCGGCTTTGCCCGCGCCGGCGCGACTCTTGAGCTCGACCTGACCGAACCTGACGCGAACGGCCGCCGCGCCGGCTGGGCTTTCGCCGTTGACTACAATTATGGGTTCACGCCAGGGAAGGGCCACGGCGGGATCCAGCGCCGGACGGAATTCGCCCCCACCCTCGGCATCGACTGGCAGCCGGTCGCCAACTGGGAAACCCACCAGCTGGCCGGCACAGCGCGCTACCTGGGTAAAGATATCAATTGGGGGACCAGCGTCCTCTATATTGATCATAAGGAAACGGATCCCCGCTCGGAAAACAACTTGGAAGTCTTGGGCTTGTCGGTTTTTGCCGATGCGCCGGCAATTGGCCGCAGTCGGGTCACTCTCCTGCAGCCAAAAATTTCTCCCGCCAACAGTAGCGGCTGGACAGCTCTGCCTTATGTCCAGGTCCAGGCCGGCCTGGGCGATTGGGCAAGCGGTAAAGTGGGAGACAAAGTACTTATGCCCTTGAATATCTATGGGCAAGTTGGCCCGCAAAGCGGGATTGGCTTCACTTGGGACCTGGCTGAAGCGATCTGGCCGCGCAGTGCCAAATAGCCTCATGAATGAATGGCATGGAAATTACCCGTGGACGCCAACTCGCAACGGCTGTAACCTGGTTTAGCCGAAAAAAAAACGAGGTACGCCGCTCTCTTTTAAAACCCGCCTTTTTCATGACCGCTCCGACAACCGGTCCGGGTTATGTTATTGTCACCGCCGCCGGGACATCTCCCCAGTGCCAGGGCCAACCACCGGTGTCCGCACCCCCACCGGAAAAAACGGACGCCGCGTTAAAGCTTGCGAAGAAAATGCTGGACTGGCACCAAAAAAAACAGCAATCCTTTAAGGAGCGTTGTTTGAGCACTCTAAATACTACCATCCTGGTCCAATACATCAGTACGCTGGCCCTTCCCCTCTATATGCTGCCGTTCAATTTGCTCTCCTACACAACCGCGGCCAGCATTGGCTGGGGCCTGCTGTTAAGTTTTACCCCGGCCGTAACCTACCTGCTCGGTTATAATAAATATTTCGGGCGGAAGATAGAAGCCGGCGCCGGCCAGCTGGCGCGATTTGACCATGAGCCGCTCAAATCGGCGCTGGACGCCTTAACCCCTGCTGAAAAAAATATTATCCTTGATCTCCTGCCGCCCGAGATCGCCCAAACTTTTAAAGTTATTGTAAACCCGGTCTTGCCTCCCCGCAAACCACCAGTTGCCGGGACCCTGATCGGGAAAACAGCTTACGCCTGCCCCGCCGAAAAGCAAAGCAAGCACATCCGCAAGATCATCCGGCAGGTCATCGCGGAAGAACGGAACAATTCCCGCCCCTCGATCCCTTTCCTGACCTCAAAAATGAAAAAGGCATTTTCTTCCAGCCAATATTTTATAACCGGCCGCCAGGACACTCCCCTGCTTTTGCGGGTCGAGGGCGAAGAGACTTTTCCCGCCGCCGACTGGCGGCCGCTCGGCTTGCCGGCCGACCCCTCGCCGGAAATAAAAAAACACGCCTGGATCGCCTTTAGCAACTGGCAAGCGGGCCAGATCGAACTGATGGGCGGAGAGATAGCGCCGGCCTTGGACCGCGCCCGGCTCGAAATAACCGGGCCTGACGCGACTAAAATCGACGCCGCGCCGTCGCCCGGCCAGGTCCATTTTGTCGTGGAGCTGCTGAACATCCTGCCGGAAAAAGTCCGGGGGACTTTGCTCATTAAGCAAATCGCTTTTTTGCCCGAGGACCAATTAAAAGAAAATTATGCCGATTATAATGTGCCGCAACAAACGCTAAGGATCGCCCACGCGCCGGACCGTCTTGATCCGACCCTATTGACCGTTTTTACCCTGCGGGCGATCGGCCTGGCCCTGTATCAGAGCCTGGACGTGCTTGATCCCGCCTATCGCGACGACCTGCTCGCGGCGCAAGCCACGATCTTAAATCAGGGGACCAATATTGACATCGGTAAAAATTATACGGACCAAAGCTGGAGCGACCGTTTTGCTTCGCTCTGGATGGAAGATCTTTTTTTCGCGGAATCATTCATGAAGTTCGTTCTTTTAGGCGAAGAGGCCTTTATCGGCACCGATCTTAAGACCCAGGCGATCAAACAAAATCTTTTTTCGCTGATCGGCCGAATATTTACTGAAGATCACGACGCCGCGGTTGAATTTGACGCCCTCACCCACTTCGACGCCTTAATCTACGCCTGACCGGCCGAGCCTAGCGGAAGGCGTTAAAAGTCACGTCGTAGACATTGCGGGCGTTCCAGACCAGGAAGCCAGCTACCTTGGCGTCTTCACAAGCCCTGACCTGTTCCCGGATATAATTCGGGCCGTAGTTCGGCGACTTCATGTTGAACCCCTGAAGCCAGGGGACGAGCGCCGTCGTCTCGCCGGAAAGTATTTCCTGGGCCTTCAACAACCCGGTGTGGATAAAATAGTAAGGATAGGAGCCGGGATTGGCATAGCCGTCATAACCGTTGTGGAAATGCGAGGGGTACAACATCGGCGAGATGACATCGAGGTAGGGAGCCATCCGCTTGAGGTCCTGCCCCAGGGTCTCGATATCGACCTTGCTCTGCCAGGCGGTCACGCCAAAAATGTCGACCGCCAGCGAGGTGTTGTATTGGGCGACCCGCTGGCGCGCCCCTTTCAGGAATTCGCAGATGATATCGACCCGGCTGACCCCCTCTTTCTGGTGAGGATAATTGGCGTAACGGGCGCTCCCCTCGGCCGGGAAACGGATGTAATCGAACTGGACCTCGTCCACCCCCGATTGGGCGGCACTCTCGGCGATCAATTCATTGTATAAGCGGACCTCATCGGAATAAGGATCGGCCCATTTCCCCCCCTTGCGGTCGCGATAGAGGCCGCCGTTCAAGTGGACCCCAAGATCGGGCCTGGCCAAGACCAGGTGGTCATCTTTAAAAACAACGATGCGGGCGGTCAGGAGGAGCCCGTCCTGATGCAGTTCGTTAGCCAGTTTGGCCAGCCAGGGGCTGGGGGCCGCCTTAACATCCGGCGTCAATTTTCTTTGCCGGGCCAGGGCCAGATACGGCCGGCTGATCACTTCTTTGGCATCGATCACCATGGTGTCCAGTCCCGCCGCTTTGCATTTCTCCTTAAGCTCATTGAATCTCTTCGGCAGTTGAGCGACATAGGCCGTGACATAGATGCCCCGCCCCGAGATCCGTTTCTGTTTGGGAAGGAGTTCTTGCGTCTCCGGCTTGAAATCATAAGAAAGAACGGCAAAAAAAGCCAAAAACAGGATAAGGCCGCTAAATATTTTTATGACCGCTCGTAACATCAAAGTAATTATAACATGCCCTCACCCCCTTCCGTCCCCCTCTCCATCGAAGATGGAGAGGGGGAAACCCCGAATGAGAATGAGGGGAGGGGGTGAGGAGGGTTGCTTTCACTAAAGTTTCATGCGAAAATAAGCACCTGGAGGTG
>Ga0265296_1000598_pt1 | contig 51248 bp, 50 predicted proteins | sample MunlanPumphouse1_FD_189073 | JGI IMG/M metagenome (GOLD analysis project Ga0265296, IMG submission 189073) | Groundwater microbial communities from a municipal landfill in Southern Ontario, Canada - Pumphouse #1 | ecosystem: Environmental > Aquatic > Deep subsurface > Groundwater | place... | reverse complement strand
TAGAAAAAATTTATCCTGGTTTGGGGATTGATAAAATAGTTTGTGTTTTTAATGAATTAGGAGAAGTAAAGTGGTTGCTTGATGCCGATGAATATTTAAGGAAGGGTAAAAAGAATTTTAATCGGCAGTTGCTTGGTAAGATAAAGAAGGATGTGAAAGTGGTTAGTAAAAAATATTATAGTTTTATTGATTATTTAAAAAAAAATGGACTAAAATCTTCCAGACTGGAATCAGATTTTTTGCAGTTTATAAGATTATATTTAACTGTCTTTGCCACGGTTTATCCTGTAACCGGCCCGATGACTTATGGATATAGTGATTATTTTTTCGGTAAGTTTTTAAAAAAATATAGTTATTCGGCAAAAGCGCTGGCAGCTATAAAAATTTTTGCAAAGCCTCCAAAAAGTTTTATTGTTGATGAACAAGAGGATTTAAAACAAATAAAATTGAACAGCGGGCGCCTCACTAGTTTAATAAAATTTAAAAAAGATTTCCCTAATTTATATAAAAAACTACTCCAACACCGTGATAATTATTATTGGATAAGTAATAATTATAGAGATATTAAAAATTTAACTGTTGATTATTTTTTTTATAAATTGAAGCAGGTTGATTTAAAGATTGGTTCGGGCGGTATACCAATAACTCATAAAGAACAATCATTACGTAAATACATTAAAAAAAATGATATTAATAGTCTTTTAATGTTAGGCGAAATGACTGGGTTGCAGGATTTGAGGAAAAAAGCCAATATACAGGCGAACTATTGGCTATTAGAGTTTGTTAAAAGATTGGGAAACAAACATCATCTAGCTCCTAATTTGTCTAAATATTTGATTCTACCAGAAGTCTTGGTTTTACTGGCTGGTGGTCAAGTTAATAAGGCAAGTTTACGCGAGCGAAGACAAGGGTTGATCAATTTTACTTTTTTAAATCGAGAGTATGTCTTAACTGGCCGCGATTTTATATTGGTCAGAAAAAAGCTGGATGCTATGATTATGCGGCAGTCTACTCGTGTCATAAAAGGTTTGGTTGGTAATTTAGGGAAAGCTATTGGTCGGGCGAAAGTAGTTATAGATATCAAAAAGCAAGCTGGTAAAATTAAGCAGGGCGATATTTTGGTTACCTCTATGACTCGGCCGGAATTTGTGCCATATTTAAGGTTAGTTAAAGGAATCGTTACTGATGAGGGTGGTATTACCTCTCACGCGGCGGTAGTAGCGCGTGAATTTAATTTGCCTTGTATAATTGGTACCAAAAATGCCACTCAAATTATTAAAGACGGCGATTTAGTAGAGGTGGATGCAAATAAAGGGGTTGTGAGAAAATTATAAACTAATTAATAGCTTAAATTTATGTCATCATTTGAAAAAGAAAATATTTTTGAAACTAAAAAACAGGAATTGGAGCGTGGTAAAAATGTTAAAGTAATCACTTCGTTTTATCGGCATGGCGCCAGAACAGAAGAGGGCACGCTTTCAGAATTAGGTCTAGAAACAGCAGAGGATCTAGGGAAAACCAAAGAAGTGCCGGCACATGGAATTAAATTTCGAACTAGTCCTTTTGAGCGAGCACAGAAAACAACCGAAGGGGTTTTAAGTGGTATAGAAGAGATAGACTCTAAAAAGAGGGTTTTTAAGACAGAAGTTAGATTAGAATTGGCTCCGCCCAAATGGAAACACTTAGATGAGATTGCCCTTAAGGTCAAAAAAATAAGGTCAGAAAAGGGCGATGTCGGAGTTTTTGAATATACTCTTCAAGAACCTCTTATGCAGGAAGATTTAGACAGTTGGACATCAGGTTTAGCTTATTTTATTAAACGTTATAGTATTTTAACCGAAAGGGCGAGATCTAATTTTGAAATTGAATTAGACCACATTACCCATGATTCAGTAATTGGAAATTTTTTACGAAAAATGATAGTAGCGGAGGATGGGGAGGGAAAAAGAATTGATTTTTCTGACTTTAACAAATTTAAAGAATTTATGGGTGGAGGCGTAGAATATTTGGAAGGTTTTGAATTCATGATGAGTTCAGATGAGGCGGGAACACAACAATCAAAAATTTTATTTCGTGGCCAGGAATACGAAGTTGATATGAATAAATTAAATAAACTTGCAGAAAAATTTGAAAAAGAGCCTTATTTAGGCAGAATTGATAAACAAAATATATAATTTTTATGCGAGAAAAAAGAAGAAAAAAAATAAAATGGGAATTTTTTGGTGAACGCCAAGATCCAAAAATCTTTAATTTGTTATTTTTCCATAATTTTATAATCGGTCATTTTAAATATTTAGGGTTTAAAAATTTTCTTTACGTAAATGACTATCCTAAAATAGTTGCTTACCGAGATGAAGAGGAATTAAAAAAGTTATATAAGAAAATTAAGAATTTCAAGAAAAGTGATTTTGTTAAAGTAGCGCAGGAAACCAAGAAAATTACGGATCATTTAGATTTTTGGTTAAAAGAATTTACTTCCAAAGATTTAGAACAAAAAAGTGATATAGAATTAAAAAATTATTTTAATGAATTAAGTGAACTGCTTTATAAATTTTTAAGTTTTTTTATTCTCGTTCAATACATTGGTCGCGCCTTGCCTGGTGAAAAGAAGATTCTAAAGTTTTTTGATAAAAAAACATTAGAGACAATTAGAGTAAGCCCAATCCTTTTAAAGATAAATGAAAAATTAAGGATTTATTTTAATATTTTAAGTAAGAGATTTTATCTTAAGCCACCTTTATTTTTTTGGGCCTCACCCAAAGAAATCGAAGGTTTATTTACAAGGCGGAAAATTAACATTCAAAAATTTGCAAAAACCCTAAAAGAGAGGAAAAGATATAATGTTTTAATATCCCGAAATAAAAGAATTTGTATATATTTAGGATCAAAAGCAAACGCAATTTTGAATAGAGAATTGGGTGGAAGAAAGATAAAGTTTGATGATATTTCTGTTTTGCGCGGTCAAAGGGTTTATTCGAGAGGCGGGAAGATAAGAGGCGGGGTTAAGGTTGTTTTAAGCAAAGGGGATTTTAAAAAAGTAGAAAAAGGAGATATTTTAGTGGTAGTGACAACTATGCCTGATTATTTACCAGTTCTAAAAAAAGTAAAAGCTATTATTGGCGATGAAGGAGGACTTTTATCTCATACTTCGGTGATAGCTCGGGAGCTTAAAATCCCTTGTATAATTGGTACCAAAAATGCCACGAGAATCATTAAAGATGGCGATTTGGTGGAGGTTGATGCGAATAGGGGAATAGTTAAAATTCTTAAGAGAAAATAATTTATGCCAGAAATTAATTGGCAAAAACAGTGGACCAGAGAATATTCTATTAATAAAATGGAAGTAGTGTTATTGTCGTTAAATTCTAAATTAACGGAAAAGTTACTCGGGGCAAGAGTATTAAATGTTTTTACAATTCCAGAAGACAAAAATGAAGCTATATATCAAGATCAGAAGGAATTAAGTGAATTTTTGGAAAGAATTTATCAGAGACTATGCGCCAGCACAAACAAATTTAGGAAATTTTTAATCAGGTATCGTGCCGTTAAAAATAAATTTATTAACTATGGTCGATTCTTAAATAATCTTCATTTAGATAAATACACAGATAAAAAATTAGCCAGTTTATTTGATAAGTCTTATGTTATACACAAAGAAGCCATGCTTATTTTACAATGGATTGGTTTTTATATGGCTGATTATTTATCTACTAAGGTTTTACAAGAATTTAAGACGAAGGTCCAAGATGAAAGTAAGGTGCAGAGTTATTTAAGAATTATTTTTAGTCCAGATTTTCCTAGTCAAATTATTAAAGAACGTTGCGACTTACTCAAATTAGCCGTAATAATTAAAAGGAATAAATTATCACCTCACCAAGTAAAAACATTACTCACTCGACATACAAACAAGTATCAATGGATACCATGTTTAGATATTAATGATAAGCCTTGGCCAGCAACACATTTTCAAAATGAATTAGCTAAATTACTCAAATCAGATCCAGCTGGCGAATTAAAGCGTTCCCTTGAGTCTTTGAAAAAAAATATAATTAGTTTTCGTCGTTTTATTAAAGATCCTCGTTTTTCATCTAGACAAAAAGAGTTATTTAACATTGCCCATCAAGTTGCTTTTTATAAAGATGATCGTGATGATGCGCGGCGATTAGCTTATTTTTATTGGCGTAGATTATTTATTGAAGTAGCTTCTAGATTAGATTTATCTCTTAAACAATTGGGAGCTTTGTTGCGCGAGGAGATTATTTATTTATTAAATACCGGTAGGAAACCAAACTATCTTGAGATTGCCAAACGCCTTAAAAATCATATTCTTCTTATGAAAAAGGGTAAACTGAATTTGTATTCTGGTAAAGAAGCTAAAAAAGTAATAGCTCGGGAATTAAGAAAAAAGCGAGATAAAAGATTCGAGGCGCAAAATATTAAAGGCATAATTGGTTCGCCGGGTTACACTAGGGGCAAAGTAAGTATAGTTTTAGTTAAAAACGACCTAGCGAAAGTAAAAAGAGGTGATATTATGGTGTCTATTACCACACATCCTGATTTTGTGCCGGCTATGCGTCTCTGTCGGGCGATTGTGACTGACGAAGGTGGAATATTATGTCACGCCGCTATTATTTCTCGCGAAATAAAAAAACCTTGCATCATTGGCACTAAAATTGCTACTAAAGTATTTAAAGATGGAGATTTAGTGGAGGTTGATGCTAATAAAGGCATCGTTAGATTATTAACTAGAAAATAATATGAAAGAGAAAAATATAACTGGAGCTGGTGCTGGTATCATGGTCTTAAAAGATGGCAAGGTTTTGTTAGGATTACGAAATAGCGACCCTGTTAAAGCTGGGAGCGAAATGCATGGTGAAGGTACCTGGACTATGCCCGGTGGTAAAATTCATTTTGGTGAATCATTCGAGCAAGCCGCCACTAGGGAATTACAAGAGGAAACTGGAATAGTGGGAAAATCATTTAAGGTTTTTTCTTTAAGTAATGATATGGTGCCAGACAAGCATTATATTACCATTGGTTTATTATGTGAAAATTTTATTGGTGAGCCAAAAATAATGGAGCCGGAGGAAATTGTTGAGTGGCTCTGGTTTGACCTAGACAAACTACCGGAAAATATGTTTTTTCCTAGTCGAAAAATGGCAGAGAATTATATAAACAATATATTTTATAAAGCTAACGAATAAGGTCATAATTAAAATATAGCTTTCTAATAGCCGTTGACTAAGTGGTTTTTTTTAGTTAAAGTAAACGCGCATATGTTTAATAGAAAAATAGGCATTGATTTAGGTACAACTTATACTCTGGTTCATTTACCAGGGCGAGGCATTGTTATAAATGAGCCATCAGTAGTGGCGATTTCTGTGGCTGATAACAGAGTATTGGCAGTGGGTGATGAAGCAAAGGAAATGCTTGGTCGTACACCCGATACTATTGTTGCGGCCAGGCCGTTAAAAGAAGGGGTGATTGCGGATTATCGCACTACCGAAGCCATGCTTAGATATTTTATTAATAAGGCTTTGGGTGGTATTAGATTTTTTAAACCAGAAGTAATGATCGCTGTGCCGGCTGGTATTACCTCTACCGAACGCCGCGCGGTTATTGACGCTACCATTGCCGCGGGCGCTAAAGCAGCATATATTATCAAAGAGCCAATTGCAGCTGCTATTGGCGCTAATATTCCAATAGGCAGCGCCTCGGGGCATATGATTGTGGATATGGGCGGAGGTACTAGCGAAGTGGCGGTTATATCTTTAGGCGGTATTGTGGCTAATACTTCTGTTAGAATTGGTGGAACAAAATTGGATTATGCCATTATGGATTATGTAAAGAAAAAGTTTGGCTTAGCTATTGGAGAACGTTCAGCCGAAGAGGCTAAAATAAAAATTGGCTCAGCTTTATACATGGATGATAAATTATCTATGGATATCAGAGGCCGTGATTTGGTTACTGGATTACCGAAAACCATCAATATAACATCAGATGATATTACTGATGCAATTCAAACTCAATTAGAAGGCATTATTCAGGCGGTTAAGTCTGTTTTACAGGTAACACCACCGGAATTGTCGGCTGATGTAATTGATAAAGGTATGGTTTTAGCAGGCGGTACTTCATTATTAAGAAATATTGATAAATTATTTACACAAGCCACTGGAGTAGCAGCTTATATTGCAGACGAGGCTTTATTATGTGTTGCTAAGGGTACGGGAATCGCTCTAGATAATCTAGAATCATATAAAAGAAGTATCCTGTCAACTAAATAGTTATGATAGTTGCCATTGATGCGTCGAGAGCTGAAGTGACAAAAAAAACAGGAGTTGAATATTATAGTTATTATTTAATAAAGAGTTTAATATCGGTTATACCAAAAGATGTTAAGGTCATATTGTATTCCCGAATATCTTTAGGTTCTATATTTGGTGAATTGCCCAATAATTGGCAAAATAAAGTATTGTCATGGCCGCCAAAATTTTTATGGACTCAACTGCGATTATGTTGGCAGGCAAATCATGATAAGCTAGATATATTATTTATTCCATCGCACGTGCCTCCGCTGTTGTATTGCAAACCAACAGTCACAACAATTCATGATATAAGCTGGAAAAAAATACCAAAAGCTTATACTTTGCGCAGTAAATTATTTTTAAATATAGTTACTAAGTGGGTTTTTAAAAAATCGGCAGCGATTATTACCATATCTGATTATAGTAAACAAGAATTTAAAAAATATTATCCTTTTAGCAGTAATAAAGTAGTAGCCATTTATTTGGGGCCAACATTACCAGTAGTTGATACTACAATAAAAAATTTGCCGGAGAAATATTTCTTAATACTTGGTAGAGTTGAATTAAAAAAGAATATTATAACCGCAGTTCAAGCATTAGCACAGTTACAAAAATCAAATAATCTAATTAATCATAAAATTGTATTAATCGGTCGTAAGGGGGTCGGGGGAAATAAAATATTTCAGCAAATAAAAAAATTAAATCTTAACAATCAAGTAATTTATTTAAACTGGCAACCAGCAGAGGTGGTTTCGCAATATTTAAGTAATGCCACAGCGTTGTTGTTTCCTGGTGCTTATGAGGGATTTGGTCTGCCAGTGTTAGATGCCTGGGCACATCACGTGCCTGTGATAGCGTCTAACGCCGGCGCTCTACCAGAAGTTATTGCTGACTCCGGTTTATTAGCGGAGGTAAATAATGTTAGTGACTGGCAAGCTAAATTAAAGATGATAATTGATAACGAAAATATTAGGCAGAACTTAATTAATCGTGGCAGACAAAGATTGCAGCTGTTTTCTTGGCAGCAAACAGCTGAAAAAACTTGGCAAGCATTAAACCTGGTAGTTAGAGTCAATCCAAGTTGATAAATACTGGTATAATTTTATGACAACTCAAGTCATTGGACATAATAAAGCTCAAACATATTTGCAGAATAGTATTAAGCAGGAAAGTTTAACGCATGCTTATTTATTTTGCGGTCCACCTAGTGTGGGTAAAACTACATTGGTAAGTTTTTTTATTGAGCGGTTGTTTAATGCAGTTGATAATTTTTCTATTGAAAATAACCCAGACATTTTATGGATAAAAAATTTAGCTGTCAAAAAAGATATCAGCATTGATCAAATTAGAGAGATTAAAGATTTTTTGAAATTACATTCTTGGAATAATAATTATCGCGTAGTAATAATCCAACAAGCGGATAAATTAAATAAAGAAGCCGGTAATGCCTTGCTTAAAACATTAGAAGAGCCAACAACACGTTCATTATTAATATTAATTGTGGATAATATACATAAATTATTACCAACCATAGTTTCGCGGTGTCAGGTTATAAATTTAACACCAGTGAACGCTGAAGATATGAGAGAGTGGTTGTCGGCTCATAATGTATTAAAACGAGATACAGAAACAGTAATACATTTAGCACAAGGCAACCCAGGTGTTGCTTGGAATATAATCAATGACGAAAATAGTTTAAATAATATTATTAAAATGGGTAATGTTTTAATTAATTTTATTAAAACTAAGAGTATTGATCAAATAGTAGAATATATTCAAACAGAGGTATTAAATCAAGCTAGTACTACTAAAAAAGGGAGTGATTTTGTTCAAGATAATAAGAAAGTATTGATTTTATTAAAAAATTGGTTGGAAATTACCAGGGATTTGCTATTATGTAAGTATCAGCAATTTGCCAGACTAATATTTTATTCGTTTAAAGAAGATTTGGTTCAAATCAGTGAGTTATTATCAGTTGATCAAATAGTTCAAATAATTAAATTAATAGAACAAGCCCGAGCCAAAATTATGTCCAATAGCAATACGAAATTAACCCTAGAATGGTTATTAATTAGCATTAAGACGATTATATGAAAAAAATTGCATTAGGTTTATTTGTTATAATTTTAGTTCTTAGTGGGTGTACTTTTGGCATATCCAACAAAGCATTAGGAGGCGGTGTTTTTAAGTCTTCTGATAATGGGGTAATTTGGCAACAAAAAATCTTTGTGGCTAAGGGTAAAAAAACAAATGTCACTATTGATTCTATGAATGTTAGTAGAATAATTTTTTCACCCCTGGATAGTAAGACAGTTTATGCGCTTTCGCCAGAATCAGGAATATATATTAGTGAAAACGAAGCTGATCAATGGAAAAAATATTTTGGCGCTGGCGTAAACTCTTTAGCCCTTCATCCACAACAAAAAGATATTAGTTATATAGCCTCGGGTAATAAAATATATAAAACTATAGATGGTGGTCAAAATTGGTTGCAGATTTATATTGAAGGAACTCCCGATGTCAGTTTAACTGATATAATAATTGACAATAATAATTTTGATGTGTTATTTTCCACAACGAGTAAAGGAACTTTACTTAAAAGTTTAGATGCTGGAAACAGCTGGCAGGCGCTTTATCGTTTTAACAAAGGCATTTCTAGACTTTTTTTGAATTTACAAACCGGCGTTATGTATGCAGCTATGCCCACGCGTGGCTTGTGGCGTAGTGTAGATAAAGGATTAACCTGGGAAGATTTGCAGCCAAATCTTGAAAGTCTGGTAAAAAAACCAGGTACTTTTCGGCAAATGATTTTTATTCCCGGAACAGTAGATGGATTGTTTTATGTTACAGCTTACGGATTATTTAAAACTGTTGATGGTGGTAAATCTTGGACAAGTATTAATTTGGTTACGCCGCCTAGCGCTGTAGGTATTAATACTTTAACCATAAATCCACAAGCCAATAATGAAATTTTTTATGCACTTAATTTTTTAATTTATTATTCTAGTGACGGAGGTATTAATTGGGTTACGCGGCCGTCACCAGCCAAACAAGCAGCTACCGCCCTAACCATTAATCCCAACGATCCCAATATTGTTTATATGGGTACCACTAGAATCAAAAAATAATATGACAGCATTACCAATCAATATCAAAGAAAAATTAAATAAAGTAATTGAGCATCTAAAAAATGAACTCAATCAATTGCGTACTGGGCGCGCTAGCCCAAGTTTAGTTGAAAATATACAGATTGAAGCTTACGGCACCAAGACACCGTTAATTGAATTGGCCTCTATCAATGCACCCGAAGTCAGGCAAATAATTATTCAACCTTGGGATCCAAGTATTATCAAAGATATAGAAAAAGCAATAAAGATATCAAATTTAGGAATTACACCAACAGTGGATGGGCAAATTATTAGGTTGAATTTACCATCGTTAACTGAAGAACGAAGAAAAGAATTAATAAAAATTATGGCAGGCATACTAGAAGTAACCAGAGTGCAGATTCGTTCCATACGTGAAGACATTAACAAAACATTAAAAAATCAAGAACGAGATGGCGATATTTCTGAAGATGAAATGTTTGCCGCACAAAAGGAATTGCAAAAAATAGTTGAAGATTTTAATGAGCAAATTAAGAAATTAGGAGAAGCTAAAGAAAAAGATATCATGACGATTTAGATAGAGTAAGAGTGAAGAGTAAGGGCTTATTCACCCTTACACTAATCTCTTACAGTTACTAATTATGTTACTTACTATCATTGTTTTCATTGCCATTTTGGCTGTATTGGTCTTAGCTCATGAGGCAGGGCATTTTTATACTGCTCGTAAACTTGGTGTTCAAGTAGAAGAGTTTGGTTTTGGTTTTCCACCTCGTTTATTGCGAATCAAGAGAAAAAACACTACCTATTCAATAAATTTATTGCCATTAGGTGGTTTTGTAAAATTAAAAGGTGAAAACGGAGAAGGTAAGCAAGATAGTGATAGTTTTGCAGCGCAAAAAGCTTGGAAGCGTACAGTAATTTTAGTTGCTGGTGTATCAATGAATGTGGTTTTATGTTTTGTATTATTGTCAATTGGATTTACATCAGGATTACCAACAATTATTGATCAAGGAAATTTAGCGCAAGCCAAAAATGTTAAAGTGCAAATTTTTGGAGTATTACCAGAATCACCAGCTGCGCAAGCCAATATTCAAGTGGGCGATACTATTTTAAGTCTAGACGGGAATCAGATAGATTCTTTGGAACAGGTGCAAAACTATATCGCTGATCGTGAAAATATTCCCATTACCATAATAGTTGATCAGGGAAAATCGGAAATTAGTAAACAAGTAACGCCAAAAATATTGCCAGAATCTAGCGGTAAAGCCGCCATGGGAGTTACCCTTGTTCAGACTGGAATTATTTCCTACCCATGGTATGAATCGTTATGGATGGGTGCAAAAACCACTGGTTATTTAATTTACGATACAGTAGCTGGATTTATAATGATTATTAAAAATCTAATAAGTGAACACCAGGCGGGTGTGGAGGTTGCAGGACCTGTCGGTATTGCAGTTTTAACTGGTCAGGTTGTTAGTTTGGGTTGGATTTACGTGTTGCAGTTTGCCGCTTTGCTATCTGTAAATTTAGCTATTATTAATATCTTACCAATTCCGGCTTTAGATGGCGGCCGTATTTTATTTGTGATTATTGAAAAAATCAGGCGCAAAGCTAATAGTGAAAAAATTGAAGCCTTGGTTCATCAAATTGGTTTTATGTTTTTAATGTTGCTGATAGTAGTGGTTACTTATAAAGATCTAATGCGTTTTGGAGATAAGATATTAAGCGCCATAAACCAGCTTTGGTAAATAAAATATCAAGAATAAGCCATAATTTATTGACCAATCTCAATTATTATGTTGAGATGGTTTATAATTAGATATATGTCCTCGGATATTCCCCAATCAATCATTAGATTAATACAAGGTAGAAGGTGGTATCATCAGCGGTTTGATGGTTCACCTTTGTATATGCACACCATTGGTGAAGCGGAAGTGGCTAAGGAAAAACGTAAACCAGATGGAACCGAAGCTTGGGTACGCGTGTGGTTTTGCCAAGACGGCAAAGCAGATTGGTATTTAGATATGGCCGATATTAAACGTGGCGCGCAAATTTTAGTGAGATTAGCAAAAAGTAATAAGAATTTATCGATTAAATTACTTAGCGCTTGGAAAAAAGATGAAATTAATTTTAAGAAATTTTTTGATCATTTCCAGTCAATTAATTTATCAAAAATGTGCGATGGTGATTTGGTTAAGCTATATAGGAAATTTCATAATTTAAGTTTTAGGAGATTTACTTCATCAGCGGTTATAGATCATTTCGCTTTGGGGACTGACCAATTAATAGCATCATTACTAAAAAAGGAAGTTGGTCAGCAAAAATCTCAATCTAATTTTACTGACATATTCAGTAAAGCTACCGCGCCTGTTTGTCAGTCTTTTATTAATAAGGCGGAAATGGAGTTATTGCAAATTGCTATTAGACACCCCAAAAATTTAATCGCCATTAAAAAATATCAGAGAAAGTATTTTTGGATAAGGAATAATTATACTAATTCAAATATCTTGTCAGTAGATTATTTTAAAAAGGAAATTGGGCGTTGGCTTAAATCCAAAACGGATTTAAAATATAAATATGATCAATTAAAAAATACCGCCAAGGTTAATAAGCAAACCAAGTCCGCTATTTTAAAAAAATATAAATTTTCCAGATCATTATTAACTCTGTTAAAAATTTCCGAAGATTTTACTTGGTGGCAAGACGAAAGAAAGAAGGCCACGTATCTAAATATTTATATGGGCGATACTATATTATCTGAAATGGCTAGGAGAAAGAAAATTCCTAAAGTACTGACGCGTTTTTTATTGCTCAATGAAGTGCAAAACTTTTTTAATACTGGAGTACCATCGGTTGGGGAATTAAAGTTAAGACAAAAAGGGGTAGCGGTAATTGTTTGGGGTGATGGTAATTTTATCGCTCATAGTGCCAGGGTTGCAAAGATTCGTAATATAATGTTTCCGGTTAATAAAAAGGATAACGTTATGGATATAAGGGGGTTAACAGCGTCAGTTGGTCGAGTATCTGGTAGGGTAAAAATTGTCGGCTCGGTTAGGGAAATAAATAAAGTAAAGAACGGTGATATCTTGGTATCAGTAATGACTCGTCCGGATTACATTGCTGGTATTAAGAAGGCGGCGGCCATTGTTACTAACGAAGGCGGAATCACTTGTCATGCCGCCATTGTGGCTAGAGAATTAGGAATTCCTTGTATTATTGGCACTAAAATTGCTACCGAGGTGCTTAAAGATGGCGATCTAGTGGAAGTGAATGCTAATCATGGAGTGGTGACTATATTAAAGAAAAATAATTAATTTTTTATTAAGTAATTACTATGGAAAGAATTAATGAAAGTTTAAACAGAGAACGAGAGAAATATGGTCGTAACGTAATCATAAATGCGTGGTTTGTTAGGCATGGGGAGAAAGGATTATCAACTAACACAGCCGAGACAACTTTGACAGAAGGTGGTAAAAAAAAGAGTAGTGAGTTTGGAAAAAAATTTTTAAAGCAGGATATGATTAAATCTTACTCAAGTGATACTGATAGGACAAAAGAAACTGCTAGATTAATCGTCGACAATTCTCCTACTACAGAAAAAGGAGTACAAAGAATACAAGATGAGTTAGCTTTTCATTATGACCCGAAAGGTAATTTTACCAAGGAAGTTATGCGTATAAAAAAAGAGACATTGGGTGATGATTTTGAAAAATTAGATGCTAAAGATAAACAAGAAAGAATTGCTCAAAGTGATTGTTTACAGAATGAATATTATTTAAATTTTAGCGACAGGCGTCCTGACCCTAAAACTTATTCACCGGTGGAAACCGCGGCACTATTGGCTAAAAGACTAAGTGTTTATATGAATATGACAGAAAAATTATGTTCTGGATCAAAGATTGATTTGGTGAATACGAGCCATGATTTTTCGCTCACAGCTTTTTTACACGAAGTCATTCTAAGAGAAGTTGATGGCAAGAAGGTTAGGGGCTTCAATAATATTGTAGAAATTGGTGGACCGATAGAGTTTAATGAGGCCTTTAATGTTTGTATAACAACGAACGAGCAAGGTATTAAATCTTATAAATTATTTTTTCGCGGAACAGAATATGTTCTTGATGATGATAGATTAGAAGAGCTTGGTCGAATGGCCGATGATATAAAAGATTAGGTTATGCATTTAAAGAGTTTTATTAATAAATTACCAAAAGATCTATCACAACATGCCGTTAGGGATATATCTATTTTAAGTTGTTCGGTTTTTGGTAAAACTCATGCTGTTTCTATGAAGCGCATTTTTGGCGTCAAATTTTCAGCGACCCTATGGGTAAAAGATAATAAGCAAATTATATTTTATCGTTCTAAATCTGAGTACGATAGTTTTTCTAGAATAGCCGGTATGAAATTTCTTCAAAACAAAGATTTTGTTAATCGAATTTGTCAAAAGTTAATATATTATACAGATTGGTTTAACAGTTTTTTAAAAAATAACGCGAATAGGAAATCATTTAGCAAAGATTTTTTTACTAAATACAGAGATTTTTTTGCTTACCATCAAGCAGTATATTGGGGTGGTGATTATCTATCTAAATTAAATTCACCATCAGCTAAGATCAAAAAAATAATAAAAAGATTAAAGAATGTCTATAAATATAATGAATTAGTAGTTCCTAATATTGAGTGTTTTTTCTCTAAAGTAGGAATAGCTGATTATGTATATAGTGATATATTAAGCAAAAGGATTATTAATAATTACAATAAAAAGGTAGGTTTGTTGTTTATTGGTAGTAGGATGTTTGTATTAAAAAATTACGATGTTAAATTTTTTAAAAAGTTTATTCAATCAGAAAAAATACTATCGGATAATATTAGAGGATTGAGTGTATATCCTGGATACTATCAAGGTCGAATTTGTTTGATATCTAGTTTATATGATTTTAAAAAGATCAGGAAAAATAGTGTTTTAGTAACTTCTATGACCAGACCGCAATTCAATAAGTATATATCTAGGGCTGGTGCTATAATTTGCGATGAAGGCGGAATGTTATCTCATGCGGCTATATTAGCTAGAGAAGCAAAAATTCCTACTATTGTAGGTACTAAAGTGGCTACTAAAGTATTTAGTAACGGCGATTTAGTGGAAGTCGACGCTAATCGTGGTTTGATTAAGATATTAAAACGAAAATAGTATGTCTAAATGGTATTGGTATACTAGAGGAACAATTCATCCGCATCGGGCGGATTTGGTTTTGCTCGGTATTAAATATTTTGCTCCTAAATTAAATGTTAGTAAGTTTTATAAAACTTTATACATCAATATAGGCGATAAGCTGTACTGGGGTTGGGATGATAAGGAAATTAGGAATTTAGGTAAAAAAATTCTTGCGGTTTGTTCTACCAGTAGGGGACAGCGAAAACATATAGATCGAGTTAAATTTTATATTAGGCAAGCACTACAAGCCGCTAATAAAATTAAAAGTTTAAATTTAAAACAGTATTCTAATCAGGAATTAATTAATTTATATGATTATTTATTAATTAAAGCTGCTCCGGCGCATGGTTTTTTAGATGCTGATGTAGATGCTATTGATGTTGTGTCAGAAGATTTTCTAGCTAAGATTATCAAGAGAAATTTACCAAAAAGTTTTAGCCAAGTTGATTTTGTTCAATTATATCAAAATTTAGCTACGCCTATTTATGAATCGTATTTAGCCAAAGAAGAACGCGATATAATCAAACTGGCCTCTAAACATTATCAAACAAGAGATATTCGAAAACTTTACCAAAAGCATTGGTGGGTGACTTTGGGATGGGAAAGTATGAAAATTAGAAGCACTGGTTATTATGTAGCAGCTTTAAAAAAGTTTAAGAATAAGAAAGCCGTCCGAGTAGAATTATTTAAATTAGATAATCGCCCTAAGCGAATTAAAATAAAGCGCACAAAATTATTAAAAAGATACAAGTTAGGCAAGGAGGTTTTTTATTGGCTTAAATTCTTCGATGTCTATACTTATTTACATGATTATCGTAAGGAAATGCAAATGAAAACCGCCTACTCTTTTTATCTTTTACTTAAAGAGGTTGGTAGAAGATTTAAATTAAATCCGGACGATTTAGAATGGTTGTATTATGAGGATATGAAAAAATTACTGCATATTGGAAAAATTGATAAACAGGAAGTTAAACAACGCAAAAAAGCAGCTTATGTTTTGGTTGATAAATCTGGTATAAGAAGGTTTAGCGGATCTCGAGCTTTAAGCTTGGCTCATAAAGTTTTAGATCTAGAACCGATTAAAACTAAAATAATTACTGGCACGCCGGTGTCGTCAGGAAAATTAATAGCTCGGGTAAAAGTCTGTAGCGGTTCAGAAGAGGCTAACAGAAAAGTTAAGAAAGGGGAAGTATTAGTTTGTGGTATGACTATGCCTGATTACGTCCCAGCTATGAAGAAATCCAGCGCCATTATTACAGACGAGGGTGGTATAACTTGTCATGCCGCAATTATCGCTCGTGAGTTAGGCAAACCTTGCATTGTTGGCACAAAAATCGCTACCAAAGCATTAAAAGATGGGGATAGAGTAGAGGTAGATGCTGATAAGGGAATTATACAAATTATTAATTAATATGGAATACAAGCAGATTATAAAACATATTAAAAGCATTGATTGGTATCGCCAAGGTGGAGCCTTACGATTTTTTTATTGTTTTATTCCTTATCACTGTGTTAATGAAACTATAGGTTATGATAGAAATATAATTTATCAGAAAGAGGATAATAACACAGCTTTTTTTGATAAAAATAGACAGACTGATAAAGCATGGTGGGTTGTGCGCCGACAGGAAAAGTATAGAAGATTTATAGATAATTGGATTAAGGATTGGGAGAAAAAACAATCAACTTCGTTGCGCTTCTGTACTAAGTTTTTTAAGAAATCAGTAGAATACTGGTCTGATCAGGAACTAGTGAGTTTTGTTAGTAGATATAATATCTTGGCTTTACAGCAGTGGAAAATGGGAGTGCTAATGGAGTGGTTTGATCCAGAAGGGGAGTTTATTTTGAATCAATTAATGAAAAAATATGACTTGAAGTTGACTAGTAGCGAAATAGAAATATTGGTTAGCCCAAGTAAGTTAACCTTTGTCAAGCGAGAATTTTTATCGCGGTTAGCATTGATTAAAAAACTGAAACAAAAACAGAATATCAGTTCTGGTTTGAAAAAACATGCCAATAATTTTTATTGGTATAGAAATAGTTGGGCCTATGTTCATGAATTGGGCGAAAAATATTTTTTTAAATTAATAAAGACTGAAGTTAAGCATTTGTCCAAATTAATAAAAGACGCTCAGCGAATTAAAATACACCTGACAAACATCAATGCCGGTAGAATAAAAATAATGAAAGTAAAAAAGATACACAGGGGCTTGCGGAATATTTTTTATTTGTTTAGTAAGATGGCGGATTGGCGGGACTATCGTAAGAAAACCAGTGTTTGCTTACCCAATCATTATTTATATCAGATTTTAAAACGTCTAGCCGTGGTAAATAAATTACCTTTAGAGTTAGTCAGTTTTGTTATTCCTAAAGAGATAACTGGCTGGAAATTGTCTGTTACTTTAGTAAATGAGTTAAAGAAACGACAAAAAGGATCAATCTATCTTTGTTCTGCTAAGAAAAAGTGTCAATGGATTTATGGACAACAAGCCAATAGTTTATTGAAAATATTAAATAAAAGTATGAAAACAGATGTTATCAAAGGTTCTGTGGCCCAACAAGGACTGGTAACGGGTAGGGTAAAGATTATTGATACTGCCAAGGATTTTTCTAAAATGAAAAGAGGGGATATTTTAGTAGCACAGATGACCCGACCGGAATATATGTCTATCATCAACCTAGCTAGTGCCATAGTTACAGATGAAGGCGGACTTACTTGCCACGCGGCAATAATATCTCGTGAAATGAAAATACCTTGTATTATAGGTACTCAAGTGGCAACATTATCTTTAAAAGATGGTGATAAAGTAGAAGTTAATGCTTATAAAGGCATTGTTAGGAAGTTATGATAAATCCTAATAAACCATTATTTCGTTGGGGACCGATACCGGGAAGGTTGATCGCAATTTCGCATTGGACGGCTGGTTGGCATATTAATAGTTTGTCCATGAAATATGCCTGGCCAGAGTCGTACACGATTTACCATAAACAAAGAATGTTGTTTATAAATAACCTCGGACCACTTCATCAAAGTGGAGGTAAAGCGTTCCGAGACATTTTTTTAGCGCGTAAAGATAAAAAATATTGGCTCATTTGGCAAAAAGTGGTTAGTGACTTATTTAAATTTTGTAAACACCTCTCGGCTAAAATTTTGAGAAAACTTTCTAATCAAGAACTGGAAACAGAATGGTATAAATTTAATAAGTTGGTCTATAATTTTTGGGAAATTGGCATATTACCGGAGATGTCAGCCTATGGCGCTGAGCCTTTATTAAAAAAGGCATTAACCAAGGAACGCTTATCAGCTAATAGAATTAATTCGGCTTTTTCTGTATTATCTGCTCCTATAAGACCATTGTTTTATCAAGAGGAAGAAATAGCTTTACTTCAATTGGCTAAAAAATTAAATAAAAATGACTTTGATTTGTTGTTAACCAAACATCAGCAAAAATTTTATTGGTTGGCTAATAGTTATTATCGTACTGAGATTTTATCGAATAATTATTTTTTAAGACGTGTTAAAGAGAAAGGCAAACTTGGGGTCAGAAAAGAATTAAAAAAATTGTCTAGTTATTTTAAGGATATAAAAAAGAAAAAAACAGCTTATTTAACTAGTCTTAAAAACAGGCGTTTAATAAAAAATTTAGCTAACAAACTAAGTTACTGTATCTGGTGGCAGGATCAAAGAAAAAAATATATTTTTCAATATCTCCATTATTTGGATTTATTTTTAAAAGAGTTTGCTCGTCGCTCCCGCGTGCCAACTCGTTTATTGGATTATGCTTGGCCCTATGAAGTCAGCGCCAACGTATCACCGTTGGTTAAACAAAAACTAATCGAAAGGAGAAATAATAATTTTGGAGTATTTTTTTCCAGTAAGAAAGCTTATTGTATTTATGGTAAAAAAGCCGAAAAGTTGATGACTAATTATTGGGAGGAAAAAATTTCAAAAAGTGTTGGCAATTTTAGTGGTTTAGTTATTTATGGCAGTCAAAGTATACTTCAGGGACAAGTATTTATTATAAAAAAATACAGTGATATAAAGAATTTTCCTCAGGGCAGAATTTTAGTAGCCGCAATGACCTCGCCTGACTACATTCAAGCTATAAAAAAATCTTTAGCCGTTATTACTGATACCGGAGGAATTACTTGTCATGCTGCTATAGTTTCTAGGGAGCTTAAAAAACTTTGTATCGTTGGCACTAAATTTGCGACTAGGATTTTAAAAACTGGAGATATGGTAGAAGTTGATACAAATAAAGGTATAATAAAAAAGTTGTGATAATATTATGGCTTTGTTTCATCTTTGGAATAGAAAACATACTTTACAGCACGACTATTTTGGTCGCCTTATTTGGTTTATAAATAATCCATATCATGAAATAAAAAATATTTTAATAGTTAATACAACAAAAAATAAAGCTGATTTTTACAGTCAAGAAGCAGAGTGGAATAAATTAATGAGTAAACTGGCGCAAGAGACTTTTCAGCCTAATTTTATGGATAAGGCTGTAAAACGTTTTAAAGTAGACAGGAATATGTTTCGGCATGTTGCATTGAAGTTAAATAATCCCGTTAAATTAAGAAAATTAAATAATAAAAGTTTGTTTAAGTTATATCAAGAAATCAAACAAGCTCATTTACGTTATACTTATTTTTTTTGGTCACCGTGGGCGACTAATGAGCAAGTTGTTCCGTGGTTTGAGCAAGAACTTAAAAAACATTACCCAACAGAATTTGATAGAATTTTTGAGGCAATTACAACGCCGATTCGTCATAATATTATGGAAGAACAGCTGCATAAATTACTTTGTTATCAGGTGCGTGGAATTTTAGCTAAAAAAATTAATAATCATGTTAAAAAGTATCAGTGGCTGGCAGTATATAGTTTATTAGACAAGCCGTTTACTAAAAAAGATTTTCTAGTTTATGTTGTTAAAAAAAGTAAGGCTTCGGCGATTTTACGACGGGATAATGAATTGTGGCGAAAGCGTAATAAAGATTTTAGGCAAGCGTTAGCTAAGTTAAGAAAATATCACAAGTTGTATCAGACAGCTAAATTGCTCAACTGTTACGCTTGGTTAAGAACCGTTCGTGTCGAGATTTGGCGTGAAGTTTTATATTTAATCCAACCGTTTTATCATGAATTAGAATGGCGTATGGGTTTAAATCGTAATCAAGCGCCACATTTAACATATGAAGAAATAATTAATTTTTTGACTAAAGGAATTAAGCCAAACAAAGGAAAGATAAAAGCTGGAGAATTAATGTATCTGCGCCGTGGTATTTTCAGAGTAATTAGAGATAAGAGGGAGATTGCCAAAATATTAAATAAGGAATTAAAGTTTTCTGACTATACTAAAATTAAAAAAGTAACGGGTAATGTGGCTTGTCGCGGTAAAACGAAAGGTAGAGTTAAGATTGTTATGGTGCCAGAGGATTGTAAACTATTAAGAAAAGGTGAAATTTTGGTATCTAATATGACACATCCTGATTATCTGTATGGTATGCGCAAAGCCGCAGCTATTGTGACTGACGAAGGAGGTATTTCCTGTCACGCGGCTATTGTGTCGCGTGAATTGAGCAAACCTTGTGTGATTGTTACCAAAATAGCTACTAAAGTTTTTAAGGATGGTGATACTGTTGAAGTTGACGCTAACCATGGAGTAGTAACTTTATTAAAAAGGAAGGGTTAAAATTATAATATGAAGATAAAATCATCGAAATTAATTTGGACTTATTATTTTGCCAGAAAATTTTCTGCTTCGCGTTTTGAATTGGTGATGCGGGTGTATTTTTCTGACTTTTATAAAAAACATTTTGGTGTTCGTTTGCGCAATTGTTTGGTAAAGCCAGGGCCAGGAATCAATCATTCTATTTGTTATATTGATTCAGAATGGAAGCAATTTGTTACAAAAGTATACCGCGCCACTTGTAAAAATTGGTTAACATTTAAATATTATGTCAATTTAATAAAACAGACACAGAAAAAATCATTAAGTGCTACCCAGAAGATAGTAAGCCAGCCTTTAAAAAAGTTATCCTGGCAGCAGTTGGGTGATCTTTGGGTTAGATGGGACAAGGCGCAATTGGAACATTTTTTAAAGCCAATTTGGATACCTTTTATTATTGAGCCATTTTTAGCTACTGAAGCAAAAAAGATTTTAGGAAAATTGCTTACCAAGATAAAACAATCAAATCAAGAGGCTCAATATGTGGAAATAATATTTGGACCAGATTACCCCAATGCCATTACTTTGGAAAGAGTTGATTTGATAAAAGTTGCCTTGCTAGTTTTATTTGGTAAATTCAACAAACGAATGATTAATAAAAAAATTATCAACCATACACAAAAATATGGTTTTATTCCTTGTTACGACGTAATAGATACCCATTGGGATGAAAAATATTTTTCTCAGAATCTAAAAAATTTGTTAAAACAAAATAAGGTAGATTTGAGTGCTGATTTGAAAAACCTTAATAATTCTTACACAGAACGCCGGCGGGCCTTTAAAAAAGTACTTAAAAAGTTGAAACCAAATAAAACAGAAAAAGACTTATTGCAAATGGTTCATACTATGGCTTTTATTAAAGATGAGCGGGATGATTACCGTCGCCGTATGAGTTTTACTATTCAACCATTATTTGAGGAAATAGCCCGACGTTATAAATTACCATTTAGAGCGCTACTGTATTTATTGAAATCAGAGATGGAAATGTGGTTTGCAACTGGTAAATTGCTAGTGAGTGTAGTGGAATTAAAACAGAGAATGTCTAGTTACAGTTTAGTATATATTAACAACGGGCCAGTAGTAGTTAGTAGTGGTTTTAAGATGAAGAAATTTTTAAATTCACAGAAATTTACGACTACTGACAATACCAAGTCAGAAGTCAAGGGAATTATAGGCAATAAAGGAATAGCTCGCGGTTCAGTTTGTATTATTCGAACTAAACATGATTTAAGAAAAATAGCTCAGGGAGATATTTTAGTAGCCGTAACTACGAGTCCAGATTATGTGTCTACCATGCGTCGTTGTCGGGCGTTTGTAACAGATGAGGGGGGACTTACTAGTCATGCCGCCATTGTGGCTAGAGAAGTTAATCTACCATGTATAGTTGGGACTAAAAATGCTACTGAAGTTTTTAAGGATAATGATATAGTTGAAGTTGACGCCAACAAAGGAATTGTGAGAAAATTAAATACTAAAGATAATAATTAATATATTTTATATGGGTAATCCAGAAACATCGTTTTTAATGGCACGTCACACAAAAAAGACTACCAAACCTGAAGAAGGATCAAATATCTCCGGTGAGTTTTATCAGGGTATTACTGAAGAAGGCGAGAAATTAGTTAGAGAAAAAACCAGAGAACATTTGCTGAATATAATTGAATCATCGGAACCGGGTTCGGTGGTGATGTTTTTGGGCGCCTCGGATTTGCCAAGAACTAAATCAACTTCACAGGTAAGCGCTAACGAAGTCAAATCTTTATTAGCTGATCAAACGGATCAATATCTAGTTTATGAACAAAAGGATATTGAGAGTATGGTCGATAAGGAAACACAATGTACCAGAGAGGTTTTATCTAAAACCGTAGCGGATAATCCAGATAAAAAAATAGTTTTATCTTACCCATTATTTTTAAAAGAATTTTCAATGCTTGTACCTGAAAAGGGTCCTAGAGCAAATGAACCAGATTGGAAGAGCGCTGGTGTTGCAGAGAAAAAGTCAGAGTATTTACTGGAGTTATTAAAAAGAAATAACGATGATGAGGACGACTCCTTATTTGATTGGGTAAAAAATAAAGGAGAAATAATAACGGAAGATGGCAAAATATTAAAAGGTCCTAATCCAGAAAAGGTGGCCCAAGATTATATTCAAGGCATGAGGAGATTAGAAAATTTTGCTAAAGAGTTGTTTCCTGGGCGACCCCTCACTATAGAGGTATCAACCCACAGTTGGGACATTGATGCTTTTATAGCTTATGCTACTCATCAAGGTAAATTGGATTCACAAACTTTAGAAGAGATAGAAGTTGGCACTGGAGGTGAAAAGAAATTTATTTCCGAATTTGAGTTTCCGGTCATTAAAATAGGTGGTGAGAAACAGACATTAAATTATCGTGGCAAGGAATGGGAATTGAATTCGCCGGAATTTATGGAAGAGCAAAAACAAGAGTAATGAATATTGCGAAGTATAAAAAAATCATAAAATCAGATACTTGGTGGAGTGAAGAGGGGCCAATTGTGCCTTTGTTTTCTCAATGGATGCAGCAATTTGTGGAGCAATCCAAATATTGGCATCCTAAACTTCCTACTATAATTTTTTGTTTTGTTAAAAAAGATTACGGTTGGGAAGAAACCCCAGAAAGTCAAAAGTTAAAAATTTGGCATTACGTATTAAATCAATATATTAAAAGACCATCTATTCAGATTAGACGGTATCGTGAATGGCAAAAGGTTTTTTCTGCTGTTATTAAAGAAGGGGAGCGGTTTTTAAAAAATAGATCTAAACTGACAAAATATGAGCTGGCTGATTCATTTACTAAAATAGTCGAATTACTGCGTGAGCACTGGCGTTATACTTGGGTGCAGGAATGTGCTGACGTGTTTACAACTTATCACCTACCAAAACTTATAAAAAAAGAAAAACCTGAATATTCGATGGAGCAAGTAACAGATTTCGCTATTGATTTAGTAGCACCGACAACCTTAAGTTTTATGGAACAATATCGTATGGATTTACTTAAGCTAGCTATTAAGAATTTCAGAATAGTAAAATCAAAACAACTAACTATTGAAGTTAAAAACAAGTTGTTTAATTTGGCTAACAAGTATATTTGGTTGATATCTAATTATAAAGAAGGAAGACCATTAACATGGAAAGTAGTTTGGTGGCAGATAAAAAGTGATTTTCATAAAAAAACATTAATTGAATTAAAAAAGGAACTAAATCAGCTTCTTAATAAACCACACAGGATAAAAGCAAAACAAAGGTTTTTATATAGGAAACTTGATTTATCCAGTAGATTAGTAAAATCCTGTCGACTTCTTTCTTGGTGGAGTAGGTTAATAGATGAACGAAAACATTGCGCGCAATATGGTAATTGGTATGTAGAAAATTATGTTCAGGAAATAGCCAAGAGAATAAAGATAAATCCGTGGCTGGTAAAATATATGTTAGCCGAAGAAGTAGTGGAAACTCTGGTTAAAGGCAAACAAATTTCCGTTATTGAATTAAACAAAAGACGAAATTTAGTAGTTTTTGTGACAACTAAAGAAAAAGGTAAAGTTAAGAAAGATATTTTAGTCGGTCGGCAGGCGCAAATTTTATGGAATCAATTTTTTAAGGGTAGTTTAAACAGAGAAATTAAAGGGCAAGTGGCCTCGGCGCCAGTGGATAAGATAAGCGGTAGAGCGCAGATTGTGCTAGATGTGAATCGTGATAAGTTTACCAAGGGAAATATTTTAGTTACCACTATGACTCGTCCCGAATTTGTACCATTAATGCGTAAAGCTAAGGCAATAGTTTGTGATGAGGGGGGATTAACCTGTCATGCTGCTATCATCTCGCGGGAGTTAGGTATTCCTTGTATAATAGGAACTAAGGTGGCTAGTAAAGTTTTAAAGAATGGAGTTAAAATAAGATTGGATTTAAAAAATGGTGAGGTCAAATTATTATGAAAGATTTACCTAAATTAAAAATAGTAAAAATATGTGAGTTATGTTTACATGAAACAGTTGATCCATGTAGGGTTTTAAGACTAAAAAAATTAATCAATCAGGCTGATTTGTTTACTAATCCACCGATTGTAAGTTACATATCATCAATTGATAAGTATTTAGTGCTAGACGGCGCTAATCGAACCACATGTCTTAGAGAGTTGGGTTTTAAGTATATTTTAGTACAAGTTGTTGAATATATAATACCGGAAGTTAATTTATTAACTTGGAATCATTTTATTTCCAAGATATCATTGAAACAGATAATAGGAAACACTGACGGAATGAATTTTAAAAAGGTTAAATCGGTTTCGATTGCGAAAAGTTCAATATCAAAAGGATATGCCGTTGCCTACTTGACCGATGGTCGGTCTATATATATTGCTAACTGTTCAAGTAGTTTTAATGATAAGATATTTGTACTTAATTCAATAGTAGAAATTTATAAAGGCAAGTATAGCTTTAATCGTGTATTAGAGGATGATTATAGGGAGTTAAAAAAAGAATATCCTAGCAGTACTGTATTATTTGTTTTTAATAAATTTTTTCATCATCATATTGTTAAAGTGGTTAAGCTAGGCCTTTTTGTACCAAGCGGAATAACAAGACATATTATTCAAGGCCGTGCTTTGAGAGTAGATATACCTATGGAATGGTTGTACGGGAAATATTCTTTAATGATGGTTAATAGTAAGTTGCAAAAAATGATTCATGCAAGAATTTCTTTTGGCAAAATTCGATATTACAATGAGCCGACCTTTATTTTTAATGACTAATTATTATGTTAAATATTTCTGAAAAAATTTTAGAAGGAGCAAAAAAACAGAGATCTAGGATAGCTATTGGTATAATGAGACCAATTTACGAAACTATAGAAAGTTTAAAAAAAGCTTCCCAATATGCCGACCTAGTAGTGGTAGGAGCTAAAGTGGACGGTTTTGAAAACATTGTTGAGTTGAATGATGATGAAGCAAGTAAGATTATTATTAGATTACTGAAAGAAAAAAAAGTTGATGGTATAGTCAGGGGGCAGGTGAAGGATTCTTTTACTTTGGATGAGTTTCACCGACAATTTAACAAACCTTTATTGCCTAGTAATCGTAAGGTTGCGCCTGGGGTCATGCAGAAAGGCGAATATTGCTTTGTTGTATCAACTTGCTCAATTTATCAGGGAATGACAATAGAGGATAAAATACATGAGGTTGATAGAATAATTAAATATATTGAAGAGGTAATTAAAATTAAGCCACGCGTTGGGATTATGTCTAGCTTACGTCCCACTAGTCATATTGGGCAGTATAAATTATTAGACGACATTGCTGAGGTAAATGTAAAATTAGCTGATTATTTAAGAAAGTGTGGTTATGAAGCGACTGAATATTTCTTTGAATATGAAACGGCCGTTTGGAATAAAGTAGATCTAATAGTACCTTCTATGGGTTTGGTTGGTAATGCTTGGATGAAAGCGTTATTGTATTTAGGTGACTGGAAATTATTGGCATGTCCTTATTTGGATTTAGGAGTGGTGTATGAAGATGGTAGTCGTAATGAAAAGGATTATTATTGGCACATTGTACACTGTGTGGCTATGGCTAATGGCTTAGGATTGACAAAAGTTAGCAAATAAGTTATATTTATAGGAAAATAAAAAAACAAAATAACATAATTCATTAGGAGAAATATATGTCTGAAACACAAGAAACAAACAAAGAGCTCATTGAAAATCAAGAGCGTCTAACTCGAGTAGCTCGTAATGTTGTAGATTGTTTTGATTTTGATCCAACTAAAGAGAGTTTCCTTTTTATTACCGACAGCAAAGTGATGGACTTAAATCCACATTTTGTAGGGGCAATTAGACAGGAATTAGAAACAAGAACAGGCCAGCAGCCCAGAACCAAAGGTAATTACGAGATGGTAGTGGTACCACCAGAACCACGTTCAGCCGCGCCATTTGGAGAAAAAATCGGTGATAAGATGAAAGATAGGCCGGTATTGATTGTAACTTCAATGTCGCGGTCGCATTCTAAAGAAACAAGTTCTGCCATCAGAGCGGATGTATCTGATAAGAGTGTTTTTGATGATATCCTATCATCAGAGAAATTTCAGCAAACAGTTGATCAAGGTCATTCCTATTTTACCAAAGAACGAGTGGATGAATTAGGTGGAAAATTATCTGATTCAATGTATGACAAGTTGAAGACATTTGCTAAGAAACGGAGAATTCGTTTGATTTCCATTACCAAAGGTCATAATCCTTATGAAATTTTGACCAGAGGAGCGGTAGAAGAGTCGGTTGATGTTTTAAGGCATAGAGCTGAATATCTTAGCCAGAAGATGAGTGATGTTAAGAGGGTGCATATTACCTCTATCTCTGGTACGGATTTCTGGTTAAATCCCAGGACTGACAAAACCGAGGTTGAGGATGGAAAGATTGATAAACCTGGTAGTTTAGCTAATTATCCCATTGGTGAGTGGGCTTGCAGTCCTTTTATCGAAGGCGCTGATGGCCTAATAGTGGTTGATGGACCAATTGGCGGTAATCATAATCTCGATCAAATAAACGAGCTTGGACCATTAAGAGTGGAAGTTAAGGCTGGCCATATCGTTTCCCTAAACGGTTCACCTCTTGATGTAGATAGTGGTAATCCGTTGGCAGAATCAGTAAAAGCATATCTTGCTAGCGGTAACAACCAAGAAGGCCACGCTTTCCGAATTGCTGAATTAGGAATAGGTACTAATGGTAAAGCCTGTCAAGGTAAGACCCCAGAGAACATTGGTTCTTCTGAAGGCGAGAAAATTTATGGTACTTGTCACATAGCTTTTGGTAGCAACGGAACCTTTGGTATAGAACGAGATGATCCTAATCTTAATGCCGTTCCTATTCATTGTGATATGGTTCTACAGGAAGGTTTAACTGTGGAGTGCGAGCAGCAGGGTGGTGGTAAATTTAATCTTATTGATCAGGGTATACCACAGGGTTATTAAACGCTAATATAGGGGTAAGAATCAGTCTTACCCCTTTTTATGATATTTAAATTTATGGTAAACTTTCAATATATGCAAACACACATTTTACCCTTTACTAAAATTTCTAAAAAGGACGTTCATTTGGCTGGTGGTAAAGGAGCGAGTTTGGGCGAAATGACGCAAGCTGGGATTCCAGTGCCGCCAGGGGTTGTTATCACAGCTCAGGCGTTTGATAGATTTGTTCATGAAACTGAAATTGAGGCAGATATTGAGGCACAGCTAGCGAAGGTTAATTATAAGGATATTAACAGTGTGGATCGTTATTCTAATGTGATTCGTGATCTTATTCACGACGCTCGTATGCCTAAGGATTTACAAATAGAAATTTTAGCTGAATTTAATAAGTTAAAGGCAAAATTTGTGGCAGTACGTTCATCAGCCACCGCAGAAGATTCAACTCAGGCTAGTTGGGCAGGGGAGTTAGAAAGTTATTTAAACACTACAGAGAAAAATTTATTGGGCAGAGTTAAAAATTGTTGGTCTTCATTATTCACACCACGGGCTATTTTTTATCGTCATGAAAAAAAATTGCATAAAGCTAAAGTTTCAGTAGCGGTGGTAGTGCAACAGATGGTGCAATCAGAAATCGCTGGCATTGCTTTTACTGTACACCCCGTCACCAAGGATAAAAATCAAATGATTATAGAAGCAGGGATAGGTTTGGGCGAAGCAGTGGTTTCCGGTCAAATCACTCCGGATTCTTATGTGATAAATAAGAAAAATTTTGCTTTGTTAGATATTAATATATCTGATCAAGCGAGATTTCTGCAAAAAAAACCAGCAGGCGGTAATGTCTGGAAAAATGTACCAAACAAAAATAAAAGCAGGCAAAAATTAACTGGTAAGCAAATTGTAGAGTTAGCAAAAATTTGTCTGGGTATAGAAAAACATTATGGTTTTCCTTGTGATATAGAGTGGGCTTATGTTAGCGGCAAATTTTACATTACTCAATCCCGCCCCATCACTACTCTGTAAATTGTTTACTATCATCATACGACCATTCGCGCGAATGGTCGTATGATGATATAATAGCGACATGGGAATAAGTAATTTAGAAAGAATATTCAAAGCTCTAGCGTCTAAAAGACGTTTAGTTATTATTCGGTTAATTGGTGAGAAAAGAGAAATGTCGGTAGGCGATATAGCCAATCAAATTAAACTATCGCTAAAAGCAACTTCTAAGCATTTAATTATTTTACAGCAAGCCGGGTTTATTGAAAGAGAGCAGAAAAAGTTTGTCGGAATATACTCATTATCACAAAACTTAGATAATGATACTCGCTACCTGATCAGGTTCATTACAAAGTAATCTTATATAGATGATGTAATTCGTGCGAAAGGTCCCATATTATCATAGTGTGAGTTATCTGCTATCATTATCTTATGTTACAATCAAAATTATTTACTAAAACATCCAAAAACGTACCAACAGATGAGCAGGCGGTTAATGCCCAGCTTTTAATTAGAGCTGGGTATATTGATAAACAAATGTCAGGCGTATATAATTATTTACCTTTAGGTTGGAAGGTTTTTAAAAAAATTGAACAAATTATTCGTGAGCAAATGGATGCTATTGGTGCGCAAGAAATGGAAATGACTTCACTGCAGCCAAAAGAGCTTTGGGAAACTACTAATCGCTGGATAACACCAGAAGAGATTATGTATAAGTTTGAAGAAAAATCCGGACAAGCTGTGGGACTAGCTTGGACTCACGAAGAGGCTGTTACTCGCATAGCCACACGTTTTATATCGTCCTATCGGGACTTGCCTAAGTATGTTTATCAATTGCAAACAAAATTTAGAAATGAGCCACGGGCGAAATCTGGTATTATTAGGACTCGTGAGTTTGTAATGAAGGATTTATATAGTTTTCATGCGAGCGAGACTGATTTGGATAAGTATTATGAATTGGTTAAACAATCATACATTAAAATCTTTAAACTTTGTGGTTTAGAGGTATTAGTGGTAGAGGCTTCTGGTGGAGCTTTTACCAAGAAATACAGTCATGAATTTCAAGTTTTAACTGAAGCGGGTGAAGATACTATTATTTATTGTCAGTATTGTAAATACGCTCAAAATAAAGAAGTAGCTAAGGGTAAAACGGGTGATAAGTGTAACTTTTGTAATACTGGTATTTTACAGCAAGGTAAATCAGTCGAGGTAGGGAATATTTTTAAACTTGGAACAAAATTTTCCGAGTCTTTGGGATTATTTTATACAAATGAAGCTGGTAAAAAAAATCCGGTGATTATGGCGTCATACGGAATTGGTCCTGGACGAATAATGGGAACAGTAGTGGAAGTCAGTCATGATGATAAGGGAATTATTTGGCCCAAAACTATTGCCCCCTTTTTAGTTAATTTGCTGGTATTGAGTAAGGACAAAAAAATACAAAAAAAAGCATTTGAGTTATATAATTTTTTATTAAAAAATAATGTCGCAGTATTATTTGATGATCGTCTAGAGTCGGCCGGTACAAAATTCAAAGATAGTGATTTATTGGGAATACCCTACAGAATAGTGATAAGTGATAAGTCTGGTTCGAAGATTGAATTCAAAACACGTGAAAGTCCTAAAACTGAGCTAATTACTAAGCAGCAATTATTGAACAAGATAAGTGTTCGCTAATAAGTCGGTCTAGCTCTAGACAAAAACAATTAAAGCATTAAACTAAAGACATATGTTTAAAAAGTTTTTAGGAAGTTTTTCTCGTGATATGGGTATTGATTTGGGAACCGCCAATACGCTGGTTTATGTTAAAGACAAAGGAATAATAATTAATGAGCCATCGATCGTTGCTGTTAATACTAGAACTGATCAAATCTTGGCTGTGGGAGAAGAGGCAAAAAAAATGCTTGGCAAAACACCGCCCCACATTATAGCTAGCAGGCCATTAGTTGATGGTGTAATTTCTGATTTTGAAGTGACAGAGAAAATGCTCAAATATTTTATTGATCGAGTACACCAAGAAAGCATGGGTATTGCTCCACGCCCAAGAGTAGTCATTGGTATTCCGTTAGACGTAACAGAAGTAGAGCGTAAGGCAGTTGAAGACGCTGTTATATCTGCTGGTGCCAGAGAAGTAATGTTAATTGAAGAACCAATGGCCGCTGCCTTGGGAGCCAGGTTACCAATTAGAGAGCCAAGTGGAAATTTGTTAATTGATATTGGTGGCGGAACGACAGAAATAGCAGTTATTTCATTAGGTGGAGTTGTTACTTCACAATCACTACGCATGGCTGGTGATGAATTTACTGAAAATATTATTCAGTATACTCGAGACCATTTTAATTTGTTAATCGGTGAAAAAACAGCCGAAGAAATAAAAATCAAATTGGGTTCAGCAATTAATCAGGCAAAACCGTTAAGTATGTCAGTGCGTGGTCGTGATTTAGTTACTGGTTTACCAAGAGAAATTACTATTAGCGATAGCGAAGTCAGAGAAGCATTAATAAAAAATATTAAAATAATTATAGAAAATATTAGGATGACTATTGAAAATACACCACCTGAACTGGCTGCTGATATTTATCAGCGCGGTGCCGTTATGGTTGGTGGCGGATCAATGCTGAAAGGATTGGATAAATTAATTGCCGCTGAATTGGCTATACCAGTACAAGTTGCTGATGACCCATTAACGTGTGTGGTAAGGGGAGCGGGTATCATTTTAGAGGATTTAGAACATACAACTGATTTGTTATTACCAAGGCGTGAAGCCGCTACTATTAGATAACAATTATGATTACGTTTAAGTCGCGCTATTTTAAATATATTAGCATATTTTTAGTTATTATATTGATGATAATTTTTTTGCGTAGTTATTTTTGGGATTATTTACTTACATATCTACAGCCAGTGTCTGGCACACCCATTTTTATTGGTTATAGAGTCAGTCGAGATGTTGATGACCAATTTAATAATACTTTCCATAAGAGTACGTTGACTGAGCAAATTGCATTATTGGAAAATGAATTATCAATGCTGCAGAATAATGAATCTAAAATAGAAAATTTAACCATGGAAAATATTCGCCTTCGTCAGGAACTAGATTTACTGCCGTCTTATAATTTTACAACAACCGGTGCAGAAATTATCGGTCGCCGGGAATCGCCGGCCACTATAGTTTTTGTTATTAATAAAGGTAATTATCATAATATAAAAAACGGATTGCCAGTAATTGCTGGTAATGTTTTAGTGGGAAAAGTTGTTAATGTACAGAAAATGTTTTCCGAAATTGCCTTAATAACATCTCCCTTGGCACTAGCCAATGCTGAAGTTTTAAATACTAATAACTCTCGCGGAATTATACAAGGAGAGTTTAATTTGGGAACGCGATTAAATTATTTGCCAGTAGACGATGTAGTAGAAACGGGGCAAACTGTTATTACTAGTGGTTTAGACGAGCTTATTCCACGCGGTTTAATTATTGGTAAGATTATGTCTGTAGAAAAAAAAGAAGATAATTTTTTTCAAAGCGCCATCCTCTTGCCAGCTATTGATTTGACTAAATTACGTTTTTTGCAAATTGTAACAGCTAATATTACTCTGAATTAATTTCAATTAACTATGCCGGTATTAATAGCAATTATATTAAGCATAGATTTAATATTTTTTGAGAGTTTAGTAAGTAGCTTATTAAACTTTGATATTTTTTTTACCTTAATTATTGGAATAGCGATTAGTACAATTTTTAACAAGAGAACTGGCGTGGTGATAATAATTACCTGGTGTATTTTTTGGGATTTAACATATTTTCCAGTATTACCGATTACTACAATTTCAATAATGTTGGCATGGTTAATTTGGAATAAATTTATCAAGAGCAAATTAGTGGCTGGTAATTTGTCAGTATTATTGCTAATAGCTGGCAGTTGGCTAGTACTATTTTACATTTTTTATTGGATAATGAGTTGGCTGTCTTATTTATTTCAATATAGTTTAATATTTCCCGATTTTACCAGAATTTATATATACTTATTTTCCGTATCAATTAATTTAGTGATAATGAGTCTGTTAATTTTTTTGATAAAACGATTAAGTCCATCATTTATTCACAGATAATTGTATGATTAGAAACAGGGATCCATTTGTAATACGAATCGAAGGCGGGAGCATTAAGGATCGTGAGTTAGCTGGTTATTCAGATAGAAGATACGAAGGTACTGGAATACCTGCTAAAGAAATTGGCTCGCTTAACCGGGTTATTGAACCCAGAATTCCACGAATCTTGTTATTGGTGTTCGTGATTTTTTTTACTATATTAGGCGGACGAGTAATGTGGTTGCAAATAGCTCAAGGCGATGAATTTCGTACTATTGCCGAAGGTAATAGAATCCGTTTAGAAATACTACCGGCTCAGCGCGGTTTGATAGTGGATCGGCAGAACAAAAAACTTGTTTCCAACACAGCAGAATTTAATTTGATTGTTGTTCCAGCTGACTTACCCAAGGATATTTATAATCGAAATAGTATTTTTTCACAATTACAGGCAATAGCTAGCAAAGATAATTATGAATTAGTAATAGATGATTTAGATTACAATTCTTATCAACCAAAAGTTCTATATACACAATTGAACCATAATCAAGCGTTAACATTGATGAGTCAGTCAACTGACTGGCCGGGGGTTGAAGTAAAAATCGCTAGTCGTCGCGATTATACCGAAGCGGAATATTTATCACATGTATTAGGATATATGAGTTTGTTGTCGGGTGAGGAGTACAAAAAAATGAACCAAATATACCAATTCACCGATAGTATAGGTAGGTCAGGAATTGAAGCGGCTTACGAAGAGGAGTTACGTGGAATCCGGGGGAAAAGGGAAGTTGAGGTTGATAATTTAGGTCGGACTAGAGAAGTCTACGCCTCTGTTGATGCTATTTCTGGCGATCGTTTAACCTTGACTATTGATAGTGGATTACAGCAGGTGGTAGTAGATAGCATGAATAAATATTTAAAGTTAGCCAATTTGAAAAAGGGCGCTGCCGTTGCTTTAGATCCTAAAAATGGAGATATATTAGCCCTAGCGTCGTTTCCTTTATTTAATCCAAATAATTTTGGCTTGCAAGAAAAAAACCAGGAAGTAGTAAATATTTTACAAGATGGAAATAAGCCCTTATTTAATCGGTCTATTTCTGGAGAATATCCTGCTGGATCTACCATTAAACCTTTTATTGCGGCCGCTGCTTTACAAGAAAAAATTATTACCCCCCAGACAACAATAATGTCTACTGGCGGCCTTTGGGCTGGAAATAAATTTTTTGCTGATTGGAAAGCTGGCGGCCATGGCTTAACAAATGTTTATTCAGCAATTGCTGATTCAGTTAATACCTTTTTTTATACTATTGGTGGCGGTACTGAAAAATTTAATGGTTTAGGAATTGATCGATTAGCAAGCTATTTAAAAAAAATGAATTTTGGACAATTATCATACATTGATTTAACTGGTGAGTCCAAAGGTTTGGTGCCGACCCCTGAATGGAAGCGGCTTAATTATAATGATAAATGGTATTTGGGAGATACTTATAATTTATCTATTGGTCAGGGTCAAATTTTAGTGACCCCGTTGCAATTGGCAGTGAATTATGCAGCACTAATTAATAATGGTGATATTTATCAACCACATTTAATAAAAATGATTCAAGATTCTGTATTTGGAGCTAAAATTATCGAACCACAAAAGAATGGTAGTTTGCCGATTGATCCGGAAAATCTAGAAATTGTAAAAAAAGGGTTACGTGATACTGTAGTTTATGGCAGTGGTCGGTCTTTATCCTCATTAACTCGGCCGCTCGCTGGTAAAACCGGTACGGCGCAGGTAGATAATAATCAATTACCTCATGCATGGTTTGTTGGTTTTGTCCCTTATGAAGACCCTAGTATGGTATTAGTTATATTAGTTGAAAATGGCGGTGAAAGCACAGCTACGGCAGTTCCAGTGGCAAAAGAAATTTTTGATTGGTATATAAATAACAGATTATAATTATTACCCTTGACAAGTTTTAGGCTTTAGTTTATCTTTAGCACTATACTTTTTATTTATCCTATGAATAATAATCAAAGCTACATTACTAAACAAGGTTTACAAAAACTTAAACAAGAGCTGGTCGAACTTAAGGAAGCAAGACGTGATATTGCCAGTCGTATTCAAGATGCCAAAGAGTTAGGTGACCTATCGGAAAATGCTGAATATCAGGAAGCCAAGAATGCCCAAGCTTTTAATGAGGGTCGAATTTTAGACGTTGAGAATGTTTTAAAAAATGCCGAAGTAATTAAGGAAACAAGACAAAACAATACAGTACAAGTTGGGTCGTCTATTAAAGTAAAAAGCGATGGCGAAGAGGCTGACTATAAAATAGTTGGTTCTAATGAAGCCGATCCATCTCAGGGACTTATTTCAAACGAGTCACCTTTAGGTACTGCTTTTATAGATAAAAAATTAAATGATGTAGTAGAAGTAGAAATACCTAGCGGAAAAAAGAGTTATACTATAATTAGTATTAGTTAAATATTGAATATTTTGTTTGAAAAAAAATGCCAATTAAGCTTGGCATGTTTTTTTTGAAATAATCACATTAAGTTTATTTTTATTAATAATGAATTTGGCAGTTAGATTTCGTGCTTCCAGATGTGTGATGATTGTATCTAGGTGGTTTTGTTTATATCTGATTTGAAATTTAGATAAAAAGAAACTCCTTTCGGGTAAATTTGTGTTAATACATTGGGCCACGATATCTGGCCAACGAGTTATTTAGGCCATTGCCGTAACCTTTCTTGTTGATTTTAAATCTCATAGTTATTTCAAGTATATTAATATCATTGTTAGTAGATTGTCAAGATATGAAATTAATTATAAAATATAAGCATGTCTACTAGAGAAGCAGAAGAGCTAAAAAGCCGGCAGGATAAATTTACTAAAGCTAAGAAATTAGGCGAGGCTTATCCGGCATTTTTTAATAAAGAATTAAACGCCAGGGATTTATTAGCTAAGGCTGTTAGTGCCGAATTGCCCGAATTAGTTGATGATATTAAGATTACTGGCAAGCAATTATCAACAGCTGGACGTTTGATGACCTTACGTCCGCATGGCAAGTTGATTTTTGCACATATTCAGGACCAGTCGGGCAAACTGCAAATTGCTTTTACCCAAAAGAGCTGCGATGATAAAATTTGGCAGTTGGCTAATCTTTTGGATATTGGCGACATCATAGGAATAATTGGAATGTTGGTTAAAACCAAAAGGGGAGAAGTAACATTGCTTTGCTCTAATGTTGAGTTGCTAGCTAAAGCTTTTAGACCTTTGCCTGAAAAATGGCATGGGTTAAAAGATGTAGAAACCAGATTACGCCAGCGTTATTTGGATTTAATTGCTTCACCTGAAGCGAGGGAATTATTTATTAAAAAATCTTTATTTTGGAAAAGTGTACGCGAATTTTTAACTGGAGCTGGTTTTATGGAAGTGGATACTCCGGCTTTGGAAGCTGTGGCTGGCGGGGCTGATGCCAATCCTTTTCTAACTCACCATGATGCCCTGGATCAAGATTTTTATTTAAGAATTTCCTTAGAATTACCGCTCAAGAAATTACTGGTCGGTGGTTTTGAAAAAGTTTTTGAAATCGGCAAAGTGTTCCGTAATGAAGGTATAGATACCGAACATCTGCAAGATTATGATATGTGCGAATTTTATTGGGCTTACGCTGATTATAATAATTTAATGGATTTTACTGAAAAAATGTATCAGCAAATTGTAAAGAGCATAACTGGCGGGCTTAAAACGATTTATGACGGTAAAGAAGTAGATTGGAGCGGCAAATGGCCAAAAAAAGATTATTTTGAACTTATTAAAGAGATTTCAGGAGTAAATTTGGCAGGTGTGACAAATGTAGATGAATTGAGAAAGTTACTGGAAAAACACAAAGTGCGTTATGAAAAAAATATGGGCGCTGGCCGCTTAATAGATTTGTTTTGGAAAAAATTAGTACGCCCCAAGGTGCAGGGTCCGTTATTCTTGATAAATCATCCAGTAGAAGTTTCGCCATTAGCTAAGCGTGATTCTAAAAATCCCGAGCGCGTACAAAGAATGCAAATAATTGTAGCTGGCTCTGAACTTGGTAATGGTTTTAGTGAATTAAATGATCCAGCAGACCAGCGAACGCGTTTTGAAGAGCAGGCTAAATTACGTGATGCAGGGGATAGTGAGGCTATGATGTTAGATGAGGATTTTATGACTGCGCTTGAATACGGTATGCCCCCAGCCGCAGGTTTTGGTTTAAGCGAACGTTTATTTGCATTTATTATGGATAAGCCAATAAGGGAAACCGTTCTCTTCCCGCCAATGAGGAATAAATAATATGTCAGAGAACTTATCAATTCGTTATGTAGATTCACCAATCTCCACAGAATTCCTTAAGCAAGTAGCGGCGGAACGATTTGGCGATATGGTTAAAGCAGTGGTTGATGTGGAACGCAAGGTAATGGCTATAGGTGGCGAGCTTCATGCTGATGAAGAGCAATATCTTTTGGAGAATGGCTCCGCTCAGACTAATTTGTGGGGTATTAATATTTACATTGACCAACCCTTACCTGCGGCTATTGAATTTGATTCTATGATTAACGTGCGTCCCAGTCAAGCTAATCGTTCGCGGGGCGTGGACAATGAAGAGTTGCGAAAAAAGATTATTGAGGTTATTAAGTCGTTACTAATTTTATAGTTATATGCAACATAGTGATTTATCAACTGGCAGGTGGAATAAACTTTCGGTGAGCGCGCAGTTCGCAAATATTGGGAGCGAGGTTGGGCGAGCTATGTCTGCTCACGAACAAGGTCTTACAGCGCGTCATGAAGCGGCTCTTACTCGTGCGTTTGAATTAATTGATTTAACACTAGTCAATCCTGCCTTGCGTTCGTCGGCCAGGCGCGAGATATCACGAGTGCGAGAATTAGTGGCTGATTATTTCTATGGAGATAATAGTTACAAAACCAGTCGTGAACAATGGGACAGGTATTTTACACCATTCGCCGTCGCTGCCAACGCCGCCCGTAGTGAAACTGTCCTTTTCTCGCCGATGAGAAATAATAAGTAATTCTTTATGCCAAGTAATTATATCCTAACAGTCAACACAAAGCCTTCAGAAACTGAAGTAATTAATAAGGTCGCTGATTACCTGATCAGAAAAAGAAAAACAAAAAATAAACAAGAGGCAGAAGCTGAAATTGACAAGCTATTAAACTACATGCGACAAGCTTATGAATTCGGAAAGGATGTGCGTCGCGTGGCAGTCTTGGTAGTTCTTGTTTGTATTTTGTTGGCTATTATACTGGCACAGTTACTAGTTGTGGCGTGGTGGTATGCAGCATTTATCGGTTTCATGATGGGGTTAGTAATGATCTCACGTGGGGCAGGGGTATATTTCTGGTTACCCCGCATTGGCTTAAAAATATTGTCTCCAACATGGTTTGTAGTTTTACATAGATTGGAGAGGTACTTGTTGGAGACTAAAGGAGAACAATTTAAGGGTTCCCGCGGCGATTTTCTTCTTGTCTTTCCGTACTTAGTTTGGTTTGGGGCAGCAGCAATGTCGTTTCAAGGATTTAAAGATGTAGACAGTGGCGAAGCTTGGCTGGCACTCCTTTCGTTTGGTATCGCAATATCTTTATTCCACCTCGGATGGCGTCTAAAGACGGAGTATAAAGAGCTATTAAACTAATCATCTGTTAGTCGTATGACCCGCGAGCAGGCTTGGGCACTAGTTCAAGAAAAAGTGAAAGGTTACTTCTTAAGGAAGCACCTTTTGGCATCGATATTACATAATTACCCATATTAAGCTTCTTTGACTACTTTCCTATTTGCCTAAGTAGGAAAGTAGTGCTAGGATAAGCGTATGACTGCAAACGAACGCATCCTCAAGGCACTTGCCAATCGAAGGCGACTTAGCTTGGTGTCCACCCTAAAACGCCGAGGTTCGGCTACGGTGGGGGAGTTGGCTGCTGTACTCAAGGTTACCCTACCCACCACTTCTAAGCATCTAGCTATACTTGGCTCCGCCGATGTGGTGGAGTACGAGCGTAGAAGCCTACAAGTACACTATCGACTAGCAGATGATCTACCTTCGCTCGCGCGTTCTATCATTAAGCATCTGTAATACACCTCTAGTAGTAGTTTCTTACTTGCCTAAATAAGAAAGTAATGTATGACCAGAGATAAAGCGTGGGAATTGGTACAGCAAAAGGTACAGGGGCAGTTTTTACGTAACCACCTTTTGGCGTCAGAAGTGATTATGCGGGCGTTAGCTCGCAAGTTTGGTGAGGATGAGGAGCTATGGGGCTTGGCTGGCCTGACGCACGATATTGATTGGGAACTTACCGAACCTACGCCCGAGCAGCACTCAATCGTTGGCTCGCAGTGGCTCGCCGAGGCTGGATTTCCACCCGAAGTAGTGGAGGCAGTTAGGGTCCACAACCATACCCACGGTTTTGAACCTAAGACACTTTTAGAAAAATCCCTGTGGTGCGCGGAAGAATTGACTGGCTTAATTGTCGCTTGCGCTTTTGTCCAGCCGGATAAAAAATTAGCCAGCGTTAAATCATCGTCAGTAAAAAAGAAATTTAAGGATAAATCCTTCGCCGCTGGAGTAAACCGAGAAATTATTGCCAAATGTGAAGAAATGATTGGTTTAACTTTGGATCAATTAATAGAAATCGAACTTAAGGCAATGCAACAAATCGCACCTAGTTTAGGACTATAAAAATTTTACATTTCACCCTACTTACTACTTTCTTACTTGCCTAAGTAGGAAAGTAGTTATAAGATAAAGTTATGAATTCAATTGAACGTATTTTAAAGGCTTTAGCTAATAGAAGACGTCTCAAGATTGTTAGTTTATTAAAAATAAAACGCCGTGCTTCTGTGGGCGAACTAGCGGATAGTCTTAAAGTAACCCTTCCCACCACATCTAAACACTTAGCTATTTTAGCAGCGGCTGATGTGGTGGAGTATGACCGACAAGGTTTATTAGTCTATTATCGTCTGGCCGATAAATTACCACCATCCGTTTCAGCTTTGTTGAGGTTTATTTAATTTATTACTTTCCTATTTGCCTAAATATGAAACTAATACAAATGATTGTTGTGCAAGGACTTATTTCCAAAAATGGAAAAGTTTTGATTGGTTTGCGTAATTCACCACACGATCCATCAGCTCATGGTTTATGGCAGCTACCAGCTGGTAAGGTTGAATTTGCTGAAAATCCGTATCAAGCTGTAATTAGAGAGATGAAAGAAGAAACTGGTTTTAAAGTTAGACCAATTACCATATTACCTCATGTTGAAAATGTATTATGGAAGCATAAAACTTATCAATTGCAGGTAGTCTTATTAACTTATCCTTGCCGAGTTGTTGGTGGTAAGTTATTAGTAGGCGAGCGAGAAAATTCTGAATGGAAATGGATAACTAAAAAAGATTTTAAAAAATATAAATTTACACCAGGCAGTAAGCAGGCTCTTGAATGGTGGTTTGGTAATAAATAATTTATGCCTTACGAAAAATCTAACAAACTTCATATTTTAGCTGTAACGGCAGTGATAAGAAATCAGGATGGTAAATATTTAGTTCTAAAAAGGCATCCGCGGGAGATAGCTTTTCCCGAGCATTATTGTTTTCCTGGTGGAAAAGTTGATGGAGGTGATTCAATAGAAGAAACTTTAGTTAAGGAGATTAAAGAAGAAGCTGGATTAATAATGAAACCCGGCAAAATTTTGGTAAAAGATGCAAGCTACTTAAGGCCAGACGGCCAAACTGTTAAAGTGCTGGCTTATTTAGTTGAGGTAGAGGAAGGTGAGGTAAAATTTGATCCGAATGATTTTACGGAATATAAATGGGTTACAGCCGAGGAACTAAAACAACTATCACATGTCGGGTTGGAAGAAGAAGTAAGAAAAGCTGAAGAAATAATTAATCTTAGCGTGCCGCTGGAAAAACTTTTTACCAAATCCGAAAAACCTTGGGGATAATTATAAATAAAAAAAAGCCACTCGTTGTTTTGAGTGGCTGCAGTACATTTATCATTCAAGCCAGAGGTCCATATGGCTTACGTTCCTTTTCCTAAACCTCCACTGTATGGAAGCAAACTCCTACTTATCAGGAACCAGTCCTGCTTTAATAACAGTAGCATTCAGAGTTTACATCGAAGGACGGTGTTCTATAAGGATTGATCCTTATAACAGCTACAAGTCGTCGAGATGTAGGATAGGACATAACTTGATAATGTGAATGTACCTTAAGCTACATCTTAAATTAATTGAATATTTTGTCAACTGTGGATAACTAATTTAACCATTTATAAAACGAATATTATAAAAATTCACTGTCATTGCGAGCCTAAGCGAAGCAATTTTAATATCAGAGTAATAGATTGCTTCGTCGTTACACTCCTCGCAATGACATTAAAAGTATGACTAAATTATTAATCGCCACCAGAAATAAAGCTAAGTTTGATGAGATTGCGTCTATTATGTGGTCTTATAAACTTGAACTGAAATCTTTAAATGATGTTAATATTATAAATTATCCTGAAGAAACGGGCACTACTTTTAAGGATAATGCTATTATCAAAGCTAAGTATTATTATAAAAAAAGTAAATTACCCACCATTGTTGATGATGGGGGTTTGGAGATTGCGGCTTTAAACGGCTGGCCTGGTGTATCCAGTAGACGAATGGGTGATAATAATGTTGAATTAACAGATGATGAAATGATAGCAGAAGTCTTAAGACGTATGCAGGGTGTTCCTATGTCAGAACGGCAATGTCAAATGAGAGTTGTTTTTGCCCTAGTATTACTAAACGGCGAGATAATTACTAGTGAGGGCGTTACTGAAGGTTATATAGCAACCGAGCCATATAAAAAATACATACCTGGATTTCCGTTTAGGTCTATTTTCTATTTACCGAAATACGGTAAAACAGTTTCTGAGTTGGATGGGGGAAAAGTGCATACCGACTTTATGAAACACCGAAAAAACGCTATAATAAAACTCGAGCCTTATCTTAAGAAATTATCAAAACTTAATAATTAATTAGTAAATTTATGAACAGAGAAACACATGGTATTAATATGGAGGAAATTGCCAAACAAGAAATCACATCTTCTAAACAGGAGGAATTATTTGAATCAACCGCGCAAGACATTCAAAGCAAGTCATTTATGCAAAAATTAGGTGATTCTGCTTGGGCTAAACGTATAATAATGTTAGCTGGTTTACTGGCAGGAAGAGAAATGCTTACCCAACAGTTATCAGCTCAAAATAAAGAAGGTAAGGATAACAAAGTTAAAGAAAGTATTGAACTAGCTAAAAAAAACCTTGATGAGATAATTAAACAAGTAAAAACAAAATCTGATCGAAGTGGCGATATGTCGATAAATGGCAAACGCACTAAGGTGTTTGAAAAACAAATCAATAATCGTTTTATACATACCAACGATATATATACATATATCAAAGAAGAGAAGGTTAAGGACGGAAATATAAAGACAGAATACGGCGTAGATATTGGTAATGACGGTTCTGTAGAACAAATAGTGATGGTTCCAGGAAAAGTTGATCGTGCTGAAGATGCTTCTATTGTTACTAGTTTTGGCGGTGATAAAAAATCAATTGGGACTGATGCAAGCTTAGCGGGAGTGGAAAGGGATATCTCTGATAAAGCTTCTTTACACCGTGATGTATATTTTAAAGACGCTAAAGGTGGCAAATGGTATATGGCTAGTTTCGAAGATGGCGTTGTTCAAGAAATGAATGATGCAAACACTTTACAGGTTTGGTGGGAAGCAAAAACCGCGATGACAGCGGTTGATATAAAATCACAAGATAATCCAAAATAAACACTTATGCTAGATATTAAATTAATCCGGGAAAATCCAGAAGGGGTTAAAAAAGGTATCAAGGCCAAAGGCCGCGATATTGATATTGACACTATTATAAAATTAGATGAAGTCAAAAGATCATTGCAAACAGAAGTTGATGCCATGCGCCAGGGTCGTCATGATAAAGTAGAGGATAGGGAAGCGGCTCGTAAACTAAAGGAACAAGTTAAAGTTAAAGAGGAAGAGCTGAATAAAATTTCTCAAGATTTAAATAAATTATTAACTGATGCTCCAAACTTGCCACGACCTGATGTGAAAGTTGGTAAAGATGAATCAGAAAATGAGGTGCTGAGAAAAGTTGGCAAGCCACCTAAGTTTGGGTTTAAAACTCGTGACTACATGGAGCTTGCTAAAATGCATGATCTTATTGATATGGAACGCGCTGGCAAAATATCTGGTTCGCGTTTTAGTTATCTTAAAAACGAAGTAGCTTTATTAGAATTCGCGCTTTTGCAATATGGCTTGGATTTAATGTTGAAAAATAATTTTATTCCAGTTATCCCGCCGGTGTTAATAGGGGAGAGGGCAATGCGAGCAATGGGATATTTGGAACACGGCGGCGAAGAAGAAACTTATCATTTTGAAAAAGATAATTTATATTTAGTCGGCACTTCGGAACAATCAGTTGGTCCAATGCATATGGACGAGGTGTTAAATCTTAAAGATTTGCCCAAACGCTATGTAGCTTTCTCTACTTGTTTTAGGCGTGAAGCTGGATCTTACGGCAAAGACACGCGAGGAATTTTGCGTGTACACCAATTTAATAAATTAGAAATGGTTATTTATACCAAACCAGAGGATTCTGATAAAGAGCATGATTTTATATTGGGCTTAGAAGAACAATTAATACAGGGATTAAAATTACCTTATCAAGTAATCAAAATGTGCTCGGCTGATTTAGGTGATCCAGCGGCACGTAAGTATGATATTGAAACTTGGATACCATCCGAGGGTAAATATCGAGAAACTCATTCCTGCTCTACTACGACTGATTTCCAGAGCCGCCGCTTGAACATAAAGTTTAAAGATACGGATGGAAAATTAAAATTGGTTCATATGTTGAATGGCACAGTGTTTTCCGAGCGGCCAATTATTGCAATTTTGGAAAATTATCAGCAAGCAGATGGCACAATTAAAATTCCCGAGGTATTACAGTCGTATATGGGTGGACAAAATGTCATTGGTAAGAAATAACCCCTCTTAAACTAAGAGGGGGGAGGGGGAGTTATAATCATGCGATTTATTTGTAACGATCCGTATTTAAAACATACTCGCCAGATTTTAAGACACAACCAAACAGCTACTGAAAAAATACTTTGGAAATATTTACGAAATCAACAGTTTGAAGATGTGAAATTTTTTAGACAATACAGTATTGGATCTTATATTATTGATTTCTATACTCCTAAATTAAGGTTAGCGATAGAGATTGATGGCGGGCAGCATAATAAACCAGAACATATGACATCAGATAATCAACGAACTAATTTTTTAGTCGCCCATAATATAAAGATAATGAGATTTTGGAATAATGAGGTAAATAATGATTTAGAAGGAGTACTAGAGAGAATCACAGAACAAATTAGGATTTTAAAAAGTAACTCATCCCAACCTTCTCTTATCATAAGAGAAGGAGGTAAGAAGATTCCCTCTCTTATATCAGAGAGGGAAGGGTGAGACAAAAAACTTTTATGCATCAACCACCAGCACATTCTTGGTTAGAAATTAGCAAGCGAGCACTGTTACACAATATCAGTGCTCATCGTCGTTTGTTAAATAAAAAAACTAAATTAATGGCAGTAGTTAAAAGCAATGCTTATGGTCACGGCTTGGAATTGGTAGGTAAAATATGTGAAGAATCGCGCCAAGTTGACTGGTTAGGAGTGGCATATTTAGAAGAAGCTTTAAAATTGCGAAGTTTAGCCAAAAAACTGCCAATTTTGGTATTAAGCCATTATTTGCCCTACAACGCATCGATCTTAGCCAAAGCTATAAAGAGTCATATATCGTTTATGACCTATGAAATAGGGCAAATTAAGGCCTTAGAAAGGGCTTCTAAGATAGCTGGAAGGCGAGCTTGCATACATCTTAAGCTAGAAACCGGCATGGCTAGATTGGGTCTTTTTCCTAAACAAGCTAAGTATCTGCTACAACAAATAGTTAAATCTCCGTATTTAAGATTAGAAGGGATTGCTTCACATTTTGCTACTGCAGAAGACCAAGATCAAACTTTTTTAAAAAAACAATTAAATAGTTTTAAAGCATTTATTAAAGCTAATCATGATATTCTACCCAGCGACATTATTCAGCATATTTCCTGTACCGCAGCTATTACAACTGCTCCTAACGCGCATTTAAATTTAGCGCGTTTGGGAATTGGTTTATATGGTTTATGGCCATCACGTGAAAATCAGCAACTGGTAAAAAAAATACATCCGCATTTTACTCTAAAGCCGGTGTTATTTTGGAAAACCAAAATTATAGAAATTCAGAATTTACCCAAAGACGTGCCAGTTGGTTATGCTCGAAGTTTTATAACTCGAAAACCCACTGTGATGGCAGCTATTCCGGTTGGGTATTGGGAAGGATATGATAGGAAATTATCTAACAATGGAGTAGTTTTAATACATAGCCAGCGTTGTCCAATAATCGGCAGAATTTGTATGAATATATCAATGGTGGACATCACACGTGTAAAAAATGTTAAAGTAGGGGATGAAGTAGTGCTGATTGGCACACAAGGGAACGAGGAAATCACGGCTGATGAAATTGCTAAAAAAGTTGGCACGATTAATTACGAGGTAGTAACTCGCATAAATCCGCAATTACCTAGAATACTTATAAATTAAGGAATTAAATATTAATATATATTATTAATTAATTATCTATATGAAAAAACAAACTTTAATTCTAGTCGTCATAGTGATTTTTAGTTCTTTTTTACTTTTAACTATTTCACAAAAACAAAAACAACCCATTACTAATACGTCAAATTTAAATACTAATAATCAGCCGAGCGTTATAGATAAATATTCATGCCAAACTGAAACCGATTGTGCTTTAACTGGTAGCGATCCAGACGGTTTTGCTACTTGTGCAAATAATAAATGGTATGAAAAATGGTTAAACAATCCTTTATCAAAAAATCATGTTTGGGAGTGCGAATTTTCTGAAGAAGAAAAATGCGGTTGTGTGAATAATAAGTGTCAGAGAATGGATAATAGTAAGAGTTGTGGCGATGAATTTTCACCATTACCAGATAGAGTGAGTTTAAAAATGGCGAAAGGCTTATTTACTCAAGAGGAAAATATAGTGGCTGAAGTGTATAATACTTTAGATAGAGAAATTGGCTTTGATCCAAGTGAGCTTAATCCTTTTACCACACTTGAGTTTGAAAAATTCAATAATCAAACAGGTGAATTTGAGATTTATACTGAAATATATTGCAACGCTCCTACAGACATTCCCCCAGATTATGATCTCACTCGAAATTGGCCCGTTATTTTAAAACCTAACGAGTTATATAAATTAATTTGGGCCCAAGGAGTAAACAAAAGCTGTATGTCTGATTCTACTTTAGAAAAAGGACATTACCGAATAATTTTAAAATTTTGTTATCCTAAAACTAATCAATGTTTTAATACTTATTCTAATGAGTTTTCAGTAGCAGGAGGGGATTATTACTATTATTCTGACAACCGTCGGATTTATTTGGACAAGGCGGATAATTGGTTTGTTATTCAAATAGCAGCGAAAGACCAGCAAACTAAATTAGAGCAGTTTTTGAGAGACTCTTCTCCAATACGCTTAAAACAAGTGTTAAACGAAGAGCGTGGATTCTTTTGGATGGAATTTTCTGCCAATATTGAGAGAGAATACGCTTTACAAGAGTTACAACAATATGTGAATATAGTTAGATTAATTCCTGCTTTTTTAAGAACTAATCCTAGGGGGGAGATTACAAAGTTTATTATGACTGATGAGTTTCATGTGAAATTTCACCCTAATGTGACAAAAAACGAGGTTGAAGAGATGAATAAGAACTACGATGTAGAAATTCTAAGTGTAAGTAAATATAATGAATATCTACTCCGTGTGACCGAGTCGTCTAAATACACAACACTTGAACTCGCAAATATATATTACGACAGCGAATTGACTGTTTGGTCTTTGCCTAACTTTTTAAGCGATATCCGACTTGAATAAAAGTAAAAACTATTTAAATGAATATGAAAAAAATTAAAGTCGGAGTTTTGTTTGGTGGACGGTCGGCGGAACATGAAGTGTCTATTGTTTCCGCTCGTTCGGTGATGAAAGCTTTGGATAAGAAAAAATATCAAGTAATCCCGATTGGTATTACTAAACAAGGGCAATGGGTAGTTAGGAATAAGGTAGTCGGCTTGCTTGAGTCTGGAACTAAAATTCCACCACAACTCGTACAAACATTACCAGCTGATCCTACAACAAAATCACTGGTGAATTTAAAATCTTATCCTAAGACGTCAACCAAAATTGATGTCATATTTCCGGTTCTGCATGGTACTTATGGTGAAGATGGTACAGTGCAAGGACTATTAGAATTGGCTGGGATTCCTTATGTAGGCGCTGGGGTATTAGGCTCGGCTGTGGGTATGGATAAGATTGTTCAAAAAATGATATTTAATGCTAATAAATTACCTACACCTAGCTGTATACATTTTACTGGGCATGATTGGCAATATGCAAAAAGTAAAGTTGTTCAGGATTGTAAAAAAATATTAAAATATCCTGTTTTTGTTAAACCAGCTAATTTAGGCTCATCTGTGGGAATTTCTAAGGCTCATAATCAATTAGAGCTTATAAATGCAATTAATTTAGCTTTAAAATATGATCGGCGTATTATAGTTGAAAAAAGTATAGAACGAGCTTTAGAAATTGAATGCGCGGTGTTAGGTAATGACAACTCTAAGGCATCAATTGCGGGCCAAATTATCGCCTCCAATGAGTTTTATGATTATGATGCTAAGTATGTAGATGGTAAATCCCAAGTCATAATTCCCGCGCCATTACCTAAGATAGTAATGACCAAAGTTCAAGAATTGGCTGTTAAAGCATTTAAAGTATTAGATTTAGCTGGAATGGCAAGGGTTGATTTTCTGGTACAAAAAAATCCCTGGCGAGTCTATATCAATGAAGTTAATACTATACCAGGATTTACATCGATTAGCATGTATCCCAAACTATGGCGGGCGTCTGGTGTTACATATTCTAGGTTACTTGATATTTTAATTAAGCTAGCAATACAGAGGCACAAAGAAAAGAACAGGCTCAAGACTAGTTATCAATTAAAGAAAAAATGGTACAAATAAAATATGGCAAGAATGGTAAAAAAAATTGTTAATAAACAATTTACTAAGGCTTCTTTTCGTTTACCCCAAACTTCTACTCAATTAGCGCAGCAATATAATTTTAAACCAAAAAGCTGGTGGCAAAGATCAAGACTAAAATTATTATTAATCTGTATATTACTGGTGATTTTGGCATTGATTTACTCACCGTTATTCAAAATAAAAAATGTTATTATTAATAATACTTCATCGATTTTAACTTATAACCACGTGAAAGCACTATTAATTGAATATATTAATACACCTAAATTTTATATTTTACCGCAAGATAATTTGTTAATATTTAGTCCGCAGGGAGCTAAAAAAGATCTGGCTGATAAACTTGATATTAGTAAAATAAATTTTGAACGACATTGGCCAAATGTGTTGCGAGTAACTCTAGAGGAAGATGTGGTTACTGCTATTTTCAAGTCTCAAGATAAATATTACAGCCTTAATAAAAGGGGAGTGGTAATAGATGAAATTGAACAGACGCAACTAGAACCATCGCTGGTGCTAATTGAGAATGAGAATATACCAAATGCCTTGGTCGGCGATCAAATTGTTGAGGAGAGGGTAATAAATTTTATTGCTGAATTAATAGGGGAATGGCATACTAACAATGTCGGCATAATGATTAGTAAAATTATCATTAATAACGATGATTTACCAACCTTATATATTGTAACAAGCGAAGGATGGCAAATTTTAATAACAATCCAGGCACCAGCTAAGGAACAAATATCCAACCTTAAAACATTATTAGTTGCGAGGATTAAAGATGATCAATCAAAGCTTGATTATGTTGATGTAAGATTTGGCAATAAGTTATTTTATAAGTTGAAATAATAGGAACCAAATATTTTACGACACTTGGTGAAAATAAAATAATTCCCACTTTTTTACTAAGCGGGAATCGTTTTAAATTTTTATGATATTAAACAAGATTATATACCTTTAGCTAATTTGGCTTCTCGCTTTTTTGTCATTTTTTGACCTAAGTCAATGGCGGTTACGCCGAGATATAATCCGAGGGAGATAATCGCTCCAAAGAAGGCCAGGGTAATGCCTGTGTGTACAAAAAGATTCTCGATTAACTTGATCATTGTCTCATTCATAACTATTCTCCAAAAGATGAATATAAAGGGCTATTTGTTTTTAATTGTATAATGTTGGTGATGATGTGTCAATAAAAGCGGATTTATTGAATAATAATGGGCTTCGTAAAAGGAATGTTGTGCGACACTAAATATATAACAATAAAAAACCATTACATATACTCCCCAACTGGCTAGCGCTAGTTAATTTATGGTAGATAATTTAATGGATCAACGGGTAGTCCGTTATAACGTAACTCAAAGTGTAGATGTGGTCCGGTCGTTAGTTTACCTGCCCCAGGCGTTCCAGGTGTACCCCCTACTGCGCCAATGACTTGGCCCTTGGTTACAAAATTACCTTCCACAACATCAATACGACTAACATGGCCATAAACAGTGGAAAATCCTTCTGCGTGAACCAGTAAAATATAACTATAGCCAAAACCGGCGTCTTTAGCTCGCCCAACAATACCTGAAGCAGAGGCTTTAATTGATGTTCCTTGTGTAGCGCGTATATCTATTGCCGGATGCTCAAAATATCTACGAAATGGATAACTTGGATCATGAAAATATGCTGTTATTCCAGGTAACGGGTTTACCGGCCAAATAAAATTGGTATCATTTAGCTGTTCATAATCTTGGGGTTTTTGAGCAAGTTTTTCTCTTAATGCTGCTTCGAGTGTTTTGATGTCACTATTCGCCTGATCTTGCTCTGCCGCCGCCTGTGCTAATAGCGTCTGATAGCGCGATTCAGAATCCTTGGTTTGAGAAACTATCAACTCTTTTGATTCCTTAGTTGCTTCTAATAGTGAAGTTGAGGTTTCAATAGATTTTTTTAGGTCTAACAAACTAATTTTTTTATTAGATAAATCCTGTTGCTGGTGCTCTAGTTCAGTTTTTAGGGTTTGAAGTTCATTAACATTGGCTTGTAAAGTATTTTGTAATTCTCCTAAATAGTTTAACTGATCAAAAAAACCGCTTAAACGTTCATTCAAGACTATAATTTCTAATAATGACTGCTGGTCAGCTAAGTATATTTGCCTTAAAATTTCGGCAATTTTAATTTTGGCCTGCTCAATACTTTTATCTTTAGTTTCAATTTCCAGACTAATTGATTGAATTTCTAAGTTAACAGTGTCTAAACTTAGCTGATTAGCTTGTAAATCCAGTTTAGCTTGTTCAATTTTATCATCCAGCACCGCCATTTGTTTTTTTAAACTATTGACCTCAGCTTGCTTGGTAGCAATCACCTTTTGAAAGTCCTCTATTTTCTTATGTATGTCCTCTAATTGTTTATGTTGTTCTTGTATTTTATTATTTAATTCTTCAACAGTAGATGCACCGCTAGAAAATTTAATCGGACTAGCAATTAAGATAAATATAAAAGTCAGTAATAAAGCTTTTTTCATATATTTTATTATAAGCTCTCTATGGTATTTTTAATTCTCTCTAAACTACGCTGCTTGCCAAGTGCGACTAAAACCTCGTAAACATCAGGCGATTGCTCTTGACCCGTTAGTGCAATTCGCAGGGTCCACAATAAATCTTTTTTAGTAAATTTTTTTATATCAATTAATCGCATTAATTCAGATTTTATACTATCTAATTTCCAATCATTAATATTTTTTAATGTCTCAATCCCCTGCTTTAATATCTCAATTATATCCTTAACATTTGAACCCTGGGGAACCATTAATGATGGGTTGAATGTAATTTTATCTTTAAAATAAAATTCACCAAGCAATGAGGCTTCTGCTAAAGTAGTTAAACGTGTTTGCAATAATTTTGTTAATTCTATAGTGTCATACTTTAACTTGGGGTAGAAATTTTTCAACCGTTTATCTAATTCATCAGTCGATAAAATCTTAATATATTTACTATTAAACCAATGCAGTTTATCAACGTCAAAAATTGCCCCAGCTTTTTGCATTCGCTTAATATCAAATTTTGTAATCAGTTGTTCAATGGTGAATAATTCCTGATTATCCTGTGGGTGCCAACCTAGTAATGCCAAAAAATTTACCAACGCTTGCGACAAGTAACCACTTTTTATATAAGTAGATAACCATACACTTTCGCCGTCTTTGCGTTTTGATAATTTGGCACGATTCTTGTTTAGTACATTAGGTAAATGTGCCCAGATTGGTTGCTGCCACGAGAAAGCATTATAAAGAATAATATGCTTTGGTGTTGATGGCAACCACTCTTCTCCCCTAATAACATGACTTATTTTCATTAAATGGTCATCCACCACATTAGCTAAATGATAAGTAGGAAAACCGTCAGATTTAAGAATAATTTGGTCGTCTATATTGGAATTATCAACAGTAACTTGGCCGTGAATTAAATCTGTAAAGGTTGTTGAGCCGTTTGGAATTTTTAAACGTACTACATATTGAGTTTTGTTTTTTAACAATTCTTGAATTATTAAATCAGATTTATTGCAACATAAGCCGTCGTATTTAGATGGCTGTTTATTAAGTTGTTG
>Ga0265296_1000597_pt1 | contig 51329 bp, 46 predicted proteins | sample MunlanPumphouse1_FD_189073 | JGI IMG/M metagenome (GOLD analysis project Ga0265296, IMG submission 189073) | Groundwater microbial communities from a municipal landfill in Southern Ontario, Canada - Pumphouse #1 | ecosystem: Environmental > Aquatic > Deep subsurface > Groundwater | place... | reverse complement strand
TAGCTTGGAGCCAAGAGAAATCTTTATCTCCACGTCGGTGTACATATTGGGTTTAATTTTTTCTCCAGGGTTGGCAATGGTGAATCTTACTTTGGTTGTCCTCGTTTCACTGCCTAAGGCAGGATAAATATAGTCAATTGAGGATTTAAATTCTTTTTCAGGAGAATAATTCAGTTTTATTTTGGCAGGCACCCCCACTTTTACCAGTTCAAGAAATCCCGGTAGGACATAGGGATTGAGTCGTCTAAACCGAGTGGCTATGGCGCGACTGTACCGGGCATGCGATTCCTGCGAATTGTAGGGCAATAAATTTTCAATTAATTTCGCGTTGGTAAAGATTTCGATGTTATCGGCCTCTCCGACTAAGTCGAGCGTCTCTTTCAAAAGGGGTTTTTGGGGGAAGGGAATTTCCTGAGTATTTTGATATCCTGACAAATTTATCGATGATTTCTGCTCGTACGAAATCGTGAGCCGTTTGGACATCATAAGTTGCATCAGCAGGCAGTAAGGGATTCAGATCGCTTAAGAAGCCCTGATGCCTCATTTTCTCTTGAAGATTCTTTTCATAATGCATGCTGTCAACGGTTTGACTCTCGGTTTCCATGCAATATTTGAAAATATGGATTATTTTATCTATATTCGCTTTTCCTTCTGTAATGCCCAGCCACAAATCAAAAAGATCGCGTCCTTTTCTTCTTTGATATAAGGCCCGCAGTTTGGTCGCGAGCAGTTCCTCAAGCACATAGGTTGTTATTTCACACCCCCCCTGGAACCACCGGGATTGCACGGAAAACGGCTGCTTCTGATAGCCTTCTACTGCGAAATGTTCTCGCGTGTTGATTTCAACTTTTAAGCGCATGGCTACAACTGGCGGTCCCTCCGATTCCATCCGATAGGTCAATATTACTGATTGCTCCGTTTGCTTACGACGTGGCGCTCCGAGAAAGCCGTTCAATAATTCTTGCAGGGTATCCATAATCTGTCCGATGGGCGCTGGGGTAATTTGAACCAGGTCAATATCTTCCGAATAGCGTCGGGGAATATTGAAATAGAGCTTATGCAGTGCCGTACCACCCCGAAAGGCCAATCGCTCTGCCAGAAAAGAATTTTGAAAAATGGTAACAAGAGTCCTGTTTATGATCAGGTCCTGTTCCACCTGGGCGTCGGTAACCCAGGGTGCAAACTGACGCCAGGCGACAATATCCGCTTTTGGAATCACAGATCACTCTCCACATTTGTATTGATCAGAAGTCGCCAGCGGGTATCCTTCCCAGCTTCTCCGGTAGGTAATGAAGGGTCCAGTCTGGTAAAGAGCGGCTTCTTATCGGCGATCAAACCGGCCAGATCCAGCACCAGCGCTGCGTGGCCGGCTTTCTCCATCAACCAGCCCAGTCTTTGCGCACAGACCAGATTTCCTTCCGCTTTTACTGCATCTATCAGCTTGGCATGGTTCATAGACTCTCCAAGTTCTTGAAGCACGGTAATCGCACGATCCAGCCCGCCGATAGATCTTGCATAACGAATGAGATCAATGGCCGTAGCCTCTGGAGTAGAGACGGGAATATGCCCGGTTTGAACCTTGATTTGAGTGACCGGGGTTGCATTAAAATTGGTTTTGAAGAAAAAGCGAATAGCAAGGCCCTTTTTGCGGACTTCGCGTTGCGGTGCAGTGGTGACAACCTGAAACTGTTGAGGCTGTTGGTGCGCAGCGCCCTTAAGGGATGCGGCGCTAAGCAGCCCCACGTAATAGGGTTGCTCAAGATAGGCCATCAGATCAGCGATAAACCATTCCGCCGGTAATATCCCGGTGACGCGATATTCCAGGGGAACGATGACAAAAAAGCCGCTTCGGATGCGCAAGATTCTGTTTTTTTTCGCGAGTCTTGCTGCGGCCTTCTTGAAGGCTTCCTCAGTGAATTGAAGGGTCTGGATGGCCTCTTCGCGGGTAAAGAAATAGAGCCCCTGCTCCTGTCGAGAATCAACCCAGGATGGCAGATCGGTTGGGAATGATGCTTTCGCTGTCAAGGGCATATTATCGTCCTGGTAAAAATTTTCACAAATAAGACCATAAAAGAGTCCTTTTTGCAAATAATAATTTAAACAATTTTTGCTGTAAAATTTGGAAATGCGCTTTGAAGATGGGCATGAGGGATATACCGGTGCTCAGTTGATTTCAGTAATGTTTGTTTACGGCAGTAAGATGCTCCCTATCGACTACAGGAAGTAATGACTTGTGGTTGTCTTTACACCTGCTGTCAAGAATACTTCGGCTTATGACAAGTCAGAAGATTTAAAGGCACTCTGTGTCTTCTGACTTCTGTCTTCTGACTTCTTTCATTCGGTGCACTTAGTGTTGATGAAGAGGCACTACTCCCCTGAGCTTCGCCTCCGAGTCAATGAGAAAATTAGCCTGCGAGACAACCATGTCTCCTGCGTTAAGGCCTTTTATGATTTCCACTTCGTTTTGCCCCCTTACTCCAAGGATAACTTCTCTCGGTTCAAAGTACCCTTCACCTTTATCAACGTACACGATTTGTCTTTCACCTGTGTCAATAACCGCATCATTCGGGACAGCAAGCTTGGAGCCGAGAGAAATCCTTATCTCCACGTCGGTGTACATATTGGGTTTAATTTTTTCTCCAGGGTTGGCAATGGTGAATCTTACTTTGGTTGTCCTCGTTTCACTGCCTAAGGCAGGATAAACATAGTCAATTGAGGATTTAAACTCTTTTTCAGGAGAATAATTCAGTTTTATTTTGGCAGGCACCCCCACTTTTACCAGAGGAAGATCGTACTCATAAATATCAGCAATAACCCACACTGTCGAGAGATCGGCAACATCAAAAAGTTTCTCTCCCGGCATGACCCGCATTCCCTGAAGCGCCGTCTTCTCGATGATATATCCGCTCACCGGGCTATAGAGCGTGAGTGTCCTTATCGGTTTACCGCTTTCTTCGATCTTTTTAATCTGGTAATCGGTTATATCCCACAGTCTCAGGCGCTCTCGTGCCGCCTCGATAATCCGTTGAACATCCTGGGAAAACATTTTCCCAAAACCCTCTGTGCTTTGACTGTTGCTCCATTTTACCAGGTTGATAAATTCCTGCTGGGTAGAAAAAAGCTCGGGACTGTAAATTTCAACCAATGGCTCACCTTTTTTTACACGCCTTCCCGTATAGTCCACATACAACTTTTCGATCCAGCCCTCGATCTTGGTATTAACAGTAGCAATTTTCCTTTCATCATAATCAATCCGGCCTACGGTTCGAATAATTTTCCCCAGGGGTTTTATTAAAACTTCCACAGTTTTCACGCCGATTAATTGCTGCTTTTCGAGAGGAATCAGAACAGCGGGAGCTTTTTTACCGCCCGTGTTCGACTCGGATGAAGGCAACGGCAGTGCCAGGATAATAAGCCCGGCAAGGATGATTATTCCACCGGTCATGATAAAAGCGCCCGTTTTCATTTTTCACCAGTTCCGGTTATGAATTCGACATCCCCGGTAATTGCTTCCATTCTTGCAATTGCTTTTTCCCTCTCCGTGATCTGCCCCCAGTAAAGAAGCTCATAGTCAAGCACGGATTTAAGCCGGCTTATAGTGGTTATCGCTTCCACTTTCCCGCTTACATATCCCGCGAGGGCTAACTCAAAATCCTGGTATGTTTTTGGCAGTAAAGCATTTTTGTACAATTCCATTAATTTTTCTGACATCTTGAGCATGGAGTAATTATCCCGCAAGGCAGAAGCAATCATGAGCCTGGTTGACTCAAGATTGCTCCGGGCTTCCGATAAGGAAGCTAACGCCTCCATAACTCCTTGCCTCTGTTTGGTTCGAAAATAAAGGGGGATATTGATAGTGCTGGAGAGACTCCACATATCCTCAAACATCCCTCCTTTTTTATCCACTTGAGCGTTAATGGTAAAATCAGGATAGTACTCCTTTTGGGCAGCCTTTACTTTTGCCTCTGTAGCGGCAATCATTTTTCCCCCTGATTGTATCTGCGGGGATTGTTTGCAGGCTTTTCCCTGAAGTTCTTCTAAGCTCAGGTTAAAAACCGTCGCCGTGGTTTCAACCGGCCGACCGAGGGGAGTATTATCCGTCCGGCCGAGCACAGAGATGAGCATGGCCTCCTGGGCCTGCATTTTTTGATTAAGCATTTCCTCTTTTTCCAAAAGCATGTACTTCTCCGTTTGAGCCATAATAACCTCTTGCTGAGGAGCCATACCCGTTGAATAGCGAGCTAAGGCAGCTTCTTCAATGCGCGAAAAGAGAGCTGTCTTGGCATGGATGAGGTCAATGCTTTTATGCGCGAAAAAAAGGTCGTAGTATAACTCTTTTACCTGGGCAATCGTTTTGAGTCGTGTAGCCTCGTACAAGGCCTGCAGGCTTTCAACGCCTTTTTCGGCTATCTCCCCCTTTAATGAAAGCTTACCCGGAAAGGGAAACGTTTGCGAAGCGCCAAACATCCATCCCGCATCCGACATTTCCCCGTAAGTGTAACGATTCCAGCCTACATTCCGATAGCCAAACATGACCATGGGATCAGGGAGGCTCTTAGCCTGAGGGATTGCATATTTTGCTGCCTCTACCCGGGACTGAACGGCCCGGATTTCCGGATTGTTTTTCAATGCCTCCTCAACGAGGTCGCCGAGCCTCAACTCTTGCGCAAAAACAATCGAAGAGGTGGAAAAAACTAATACCCCAACAATAATTTTGATTAACCTACCTGACGTCAACACTGAAGTTCACCGTTTCAGTTTTATCGTTGCGGAAAATATTTACAGCAATATTCCAGGCGCCGGCCATGGAAAGATTAATGGTAGTTTTATACTCAGTTCCCTGCAAGGGCACGTCAGCCGAATAGTTCGCTGCCGGCATACCCGGCATAGCCGGCATGGAGTAATCAACTTTTACTTTGGCGTCGGTAACTGATCGCCCCGAAGAGTCTTTCACCACAACAGCCATTTGATTCTCACCCGCGACCGGAGGATTTTTATCCAGAGTAATAGCCACATTATATTCCCCGGCAAGCTTGGTTACCTCATACCCCTTAGCACATCCCCAACATATTACTGTCAATAGAGCTAAAGCAATTGCGGCCTTTCCTTTCAGTCTGTCCATTTTTCCCTCCTATTTTAGTCGTTATGCCAAAAACAAACCTGTTTGAAATATTTTATTATGAGCCAACCGGAACCTAAATCAAGATACGGAAAAGGGTAAAGAGAACATGCGCCCCTTCCTGGAAAAGTTTGCCGGAGGGGGGAAGATTGAAGCTACGGTTTGTCGGTGCGCACACCATGCTGAGCGCGAGACATTGTTCCATGTAGCCATCGTCTTCGACTTTGAAAAGGTCTAAATGAAATCTTTTTCTTCCTTTAACTGCCTGCAATAACCGGCTAATGTTCTCGTTGCAAAAGAAGTCTGAAAGGTTTGGACGTAAGTCTTATGCACCGTGTTAGCGGAAGTTAAAGCAAAATTATAAATCCCCCGTAAATTCTTCCAAGGTCAGTTTTACCTATTTTATAATGCCACGCAATGTGCCGATTGCCAATTCTTTATGCAAAGGAACGACACAGCCAATCTCCCCTTCAGATGTTTGCTTTTTCAAAACAACATGACTACCACGCTGCCGAACTCGTTGAAAATCAAGTTTTTCTAATCTTCGTATTGCTTCTTCTCCAGAGATCTTTTTTAACTTAGGCATTAACGGTTGCCTCAAATGTCGTCATTAACGGCTTTGAGACCTCTTCTAAAGGAAACTCTTCCAAATATAATTCTGTGGCTTCTTTCAGATTTGCAATTGCCTCCTCAATCGTATATCCCTGACTTACAGTACCTACCTCTGCACACTCTGCAACATAAAAAAGATCATCTTCTTTGTGAAGAACGGCTGTAAAGGTTCGTATGGACATTTTACGCTCCTTGTTCGCTGTTTAATTATAACTTTTGCTTTCTTTTACCCACAATTTCATATAACTCCGGGGCTTAAGCCCTAAACTCCGGGTTAAGGAAGTTTTGCCGCTTCGAGGTATTTGAACATCCGGTCCTCCGCCCCGATAGGAATGAAATGTACTCCCTGACAGATGTGCCTGAGCCCCTTTACCAGATCAGTAACAATCTCAATACTGGCTTTCTCCTTATCCGGTGCTTTGGCCAGCTTTTCAATGACAAAGTTTGGCACCAGTCCCATCTTGACATGTTTATTCAGAAATAAACACATCTCTGCTGACCTCACAAGAATTACCTCTGCAACTATCGGTATCTGAAATGGTTCCACATGCTTCATGAATTGAGCGAAGGAATCAAGATCGAAAACTGGAGTGGCAAGAAAATACTTGGTCCCCAGACCGACCAACGCTTCCATTTCTTTCAATTCCATATCAGGCACTTTCTTGCCGCAACTGGCATCAATTCCCGCGCCTACACAGAACCTGGGTTTAGTAGGTATCTCCCTGCCTGAAATGTCATGACCTTCGCGAAAGTTATCGATCACAGAAAAGAGTTTTCCCGAATCAACATGAAAAAACATAATTTCCTGTAGACTATCACCGGTAATACGATAATCTTCCGTAAAGGTAAGGATGTTTTCTATTCCTGCCTCTGATGCCTTGAGGAGATGCTCCTGAAGATCAAGCCGATTCTTCTCCCGACAGGTTGTTTGGAGAATCGGGTCGAATTTTTGGTCTCTCAATACCCGACAGGTACCCATCGTATCCGTAACCAATCCCTCGATTTTGAGTTCAGGGACAGTCAGGGCATCAACCCTTCCCCGAATCCGCTCCACATTTTGCACAAGTGCCTGAACATCGGCGCCGATAGGCGGCTGAACCTCTGAAGTTACAACAAATTTTTTATTCTTTAAATTTTCTTCTAACCTCATAAATCTCTCCCCCTCCTCTACCTCTTCAATCCTAAAAGTTTGGCCACTTCGAATTTCAACTGTTCCAGGGGAAGGGGTTTGGAGAAACAGGCATCCGCTCCATACTCCTTCATCTGTTTGAAGGCATCATCATCGAGATAGGCCGAAAGTACAATAATCTTTGTATCCCTCATATCGCGGTTATTTTTGATCCTCTGGCAGACCTCATACCCATTGATGTCAGGCATCATGATATCCAGAATCAAAAGGTCCGGGCTAAAATGGCTCATCTGAAGGCCGGCCTCAAAACCGTCCGCCGCGGAGATCATCTCATATCCATGTTCATCCTCTTCGAGGGCCTGCACAATAGTCTCCACAATGATTTTGTCGTCATCCACCACAAGAATCTTCTTTCTATCTTCCGACCTCGGTTCTTCGGGCAGAGGCATCCCCCTCTCCTTGAGAAACTCATCCATATCTTCCTGCTTGATCCTGCGATGCCCCCCTACAGTTTTATAAGCCTTGATATGTCCTGCTTCAATCCAATTGATAATTGTCTTAGGCGACACGCTACAATACTTGCCGGCCTGGGAAACAGTTAAAATCTTCATAATTTTATCCTTTTTAGAAAAATTATTAAATATACAGCTTTTGGATAATATACAAATTACAGTTTGTCAAGGAAAAACATTCAAACGGGCAGGGTAATAATAAAGGTGGTTCCCTTCCCTACGTCACTATCCACCTTAATCTCACCACCATGGTCCTTGATAATCCCATAACAAACCGAAAGACCCAAGCCCACCCCTTTCACCTTTTGTTTTGTTGTAAAAAAGGCCTCAAAGATCTTGTCCTTTATCTCTTCCGGAATTCCCATTCCTGTGTCCCCGATCTTTATTAAGACGCTATCCTTCGCTCTTAATGTACTGACAGTGAGGATACCCCCCTTAGGCATCCCTTCCATGGCATTTTTAATAATGTTAATAAATACCTGTCTCATCTGATTTGTAGAAGCCATCACCTCGGGGATTTCACTATCTAAAGATGTCTCCACCTTGACATTCATTTCTCTCATCTGCTTCTCCATCATCATGAGAATCCCCTCGATAATGTCATTAATTTTTACGGACATCCTCTTCTCCTCCTCCGGTTTTGAGAAGCTGAGCATGTTCCGAAGCATCTCCGAAAGTCTTTGCGTTTCGGAAAGGGATAATTCCAGAATCTTTCTCCGCTTACTCTCCGGGGGAATCTCTGTTTTTAGGAGTTCCAGTGTATTCATAATGCCGTAGATAGGGTTGTTCAACTCATGGGCGACCTGTGAGGTCAGCCTGCCCATAGCTGCCAATTTTTCTGATTGCAGGAGAGCCTGTTGCGTCCTGTGGAGTTCCCTTTCCATCCTCAATCTATCTCTTATGTCTTTAAAAATTCCCACACTGGCGACTTCTCTCCCCTCTGCATCATATATAATAGATGCAGAAAGGACTCCTTCGATCAATTCTCCACCTTTTCTCATCTGGGTAAAGGGTGATGAAAGCAATTTCCCCACTCCTCCGAAATCAGGAGATCTCAGTTTTTTCATCACTTCAGTAGCAACTCCAGCGGGATAGACATCGCGGATATTCATCTTTCCTATGACTTCTTCTGTCTTATAATCAAGCATGTCTTCCGCGCTTCTATTAAATATTATGATATTGCCCTTCATGTCGGCCGCAAAGATTGCATCCACTGAATTCTCAATCAGATTTATCAGGAATTCGTTGGCCTCTTTCAACTCCTTTTCCATTCTTTTTCTTTCAGAGACATCAATTATGAGTCCCTCATACCCTACTACAGATCCCTTTTCATCTCTCTTTGCATGAGAAGTAACCAAAACAGTGATCTTCTCAGCATTTTTCTTCTTAAACTCCTTTTCAAGGTCTTTAACGAAATCCTGCTTTTCGATCAGTTTTTGGAAAACCTCTCGATCTTCTGCCCTCACATAAAGATCTTTGGCAATATCAATCTCCAAAAATTCTCTTTTATCCTCATACCCTAACATATCCAGCAAAGCTTGATTGCAATCAAGAAACCGCCCCCGTCTGGTGCTGATGTAGAGGCCGTGCCGAACACTTTCGAAGAGGTTACGATATTTCTCCTCCGATTCCTTTAAGTTACTTTCATACTTCTTTCTCTCCGTGATATCTCTTATATAGGTATAGGTTCTTACTCCCCCCTTCTCCAATTTCTCAATGGTAATGCAGACATCTGCATTTTTTTTCAAGCCTCTTTTTGTTATAATCTCAACCTCGGTACAGAGCCTTTTATTCTCGTCTACCCCTAATCCTGAATACATCTGGTCAAGATAAACAATATCCCTCTCACTCAAGAGCTGACGAAAATCCATCCCTGTTAATTTCTCTTTTGAATATTCCGTCATCTCGGCAACAATGGTATTGGCAAACTCAATCCGGTACTCATTATCTAAGACAACAATCCCATCGTCACCCATCTCGGCGATTTTCTCGAAGCGTTTAGTCGCCTCGTTATTTCGATCAGACCCCTCCATACTTTTCTCCGAATTGACCATATTCCGCCCCCCTGATTGATTATCGAAACGTTGTTTCGTGGTTGTTTACCTCTCGGCAGATTTAACTCTCACGGTAAGGCGTACCTTTTAAATTTGCCTACGGATAAACGATAAGATTTCTAAAATACTTTGAAATGGCAATATATCAGGCCCCCTACCACATAGGGGGGGGTAGAATTTTGCGTGAGGCTCTCTGAAATATGATTGGTAACTGTTAGTTAGTAAAATTTACAAGCAGCTAAGGTCTGGGTAGAAGACCTGCTGCTTTGGCGATTTCCGGTACCTTCTCCTCCCACTCAATGGCCATGATATGTATCCCACGAACACCGGGGACTTCTTTTAACCTCTGAATCGACTCAACACATATCTTTATTCCCTCTTCCGCTTGCTTCTCCTTCGGTACCCCCTTCATTCGCTCGATCATCTCATCCGGCACATCCATGCCCGGCACTGATTTTTTCATGTATTTTGCCATTCCCACCGATTTAAACGGCGTTACCCCCGCCAGGATTGCACACTTTTCATGCAGACCACGGTCTCTCACCATCTCCATCCAGCGTTCAAAACGTTCCAAGTTATATATACACTGCGTCTGGATAAACTGGCACCCCGCCTTTACCTTTTTCCCCAACCGGATTGCCCGAATTTCAAAGGGATCTGCAAAGGGATTTGCCGCTGCCCCGATAAAAATATTTGGTACTCCCTTAATCTCATCTCCGCCAAGAAACTTTCCCTCATCTCTCATTGTTTTAACGGTCTGAATTAACTGGATCGAATCTATATCAAATACATTCTTTGCCGTCGGATGATCGCCGAACTTCTGATGATCACCGGAAAGACAGAGAAGATTGTTTATTCCCAGCGCTGCTGCCCCTAAAAGATCACTCTGAAGGGCAATCCGATTCCGGTCCCGGCAGACCATCTGGAGGATCGGATCAAACCCCATCTCCTTCAAGATTATACAGGCAGAAAGAGAAGACATTCTCACTACCGAAGTCTGATTATCCGTCACATTAACCGCATCCACCGCACCTTTGAGCAGGTTTCCCTTTTTCCGAACCACATCCGCATCAGCGCCTCTCGGCGGCCCGCACTCCGAAGTAACTACAAATCCTCCTGACTCCAAGATCCGTTCAATGTTTGATCCGGTTTTTGTCATAGCTTCAAATCCTCCCTTACTCTCTTCCTCGGTCCCCCGTCTCTTGCCGTCGTCCAATCCTTAACCGGAATAATCTCTTCATAGCGATCCATCTGCCCAAGCTCATTCAAGCGGTCTATAATCAACTGCCAGGCGCAGTCAACGTCCTTGTCCACCTCACACTTGCCTCCTGAAGAGCCACCACAGGGACCATTAAGTAAACTCTTCGCACAACGGGCAATCGGACATATACCTCCCGTTTTATCCAGTATACAACTTCCACACCCCTGACACCGCTCAGACCATACCCCCTGCTCCAGGGTCACTCCCAGGAAGCTGGTATTGACCGCCGGTAAAACCAACTTAGACCGGTAATTTTCCGCTACATATTGGATCCCGGCCCCACAGGCCATAGAGAGGATCACCTCATAATCATCCGCAAAGGGTCGAAGCTGATCAAGGTATTCATAATCGCATTGACGTTCCAGCGTATGTTCCTTTATCTCAATCTCGTTTCCATCTTTCATACGGGAAAGTTTTAACTCTGAGGCCAATACTCCTACCTCCCGCTCTCCTCCTGCTGCACAAACTGTTACACACTCATTGCATCCAAGAAGGAGAATCTTTTTATATGGTTTGACCATCTCAAGAATCTCCTCCAATGGCTTCCGATTCGCGACTATCATTCTAACCTCCAATTTCAGGTAACAGGATATTGAATCTTACGTCTTACATGTTACCTATCAATTTTACTTATCCTTTCTCACGGGAGAAGGACCCAGCGATCGAACCTTTTCCGTCATCTCACGGGCTACTTCGGCAAACCGTGGCCCATCAGAGGCAGCTATATTAAACATCTCCAACCGTGAACCATCAATCCCCGTTTCATCCAGTAATCCCTTAACATACTGAACCCGTTTCTTCGCCCTTAGATTCCCTTTGAGAAAATGACATTCCCCTTCCAGGCATCCGGCAACATACACACCATCCACGCCGGATTCAAAGGCCTTGAGAATCATCATGATATCAACTCTTCCCGTACAGGGAAGCTTTACAATTTTCACGTTGCTGGGATAACTGAGCCTCATCGAACCTGCCAGGTCCGCCGCTGTATAAGCTCAATACTCACAACAAAAAGCAATAATCTCCGGCTCAAAGCCGTTATCTTTATTTTCCGTCATAATCTTTATCCTATCAGCATTATTTTGAATTTTATATCTCAGCTATTTGTTGCCGTCTTTAGTTGACAACCTGAGAATCCATCGCAAGGGCCTGGCACTTGGACACAAGCTGAGCTTCCCGATAATGCATCAGCTCAATGGCCATGGCCGGACACTCTGCGACACAGCTCCCACACCCCTGACACTTCGATACATTAATCTCTGCCTCGCCATGGATATTAATCACCGGTACCTCGTAGGGACAAACCCTTACACAGGTCAGGCAGGCCGCGCACCGTTCGCCATCTACCACTGCTACAACTCCGCCTACCGTTATCTTTTCTTTGGATAAGATGGTACAGGCACGTGCAGCGGCAGCCATTGCCTGGGAAATGCTCTCGCTAATCAATTTAGGCCCATGTCCTGTCCCGGCCATATAAATCCCATCAGTAGCAAAATCTACCGGTCTTAGCTTCATATGGGCTTCTAAAAAGAATCCCTCTGCAGTCCGGGACACCTTCATCAAGGATGCTAATTCCTTATTATCTCTCGGAATAGTGGCAGCAGACAAAACCAGAAGATCGGGCTTTAAAGTGATCCTTTCATTAATGGTATCATCAATAAAGGAGACACAAAGATCTTTACCTTCCTTTCTGACCTCGGGCTTGTTCTCGGGGTCATACTTAACAAACATAACCCCTTCCTCCCGGGCCTTCGTATAGTAAGATTCAAGGAGCCCATAGGTCCGCATATCTCTATACAGAATAGAAATTTTAACGTGAGGATTCATTGCTTTCAGCTTAAGGGCATTCTTCACCGCTTCCGCACAGCAAACCCGGCTACAGTAAGGCCTCTGTTCATCTCTCGATCCGACACATTGAATCATTACCGCCTGATTCAAACGGGCGGTTCCCTCCGGATGGGATACGATCTGATCTTCCAATTCCAGTTGAGTAACAATGCGATGGTCTTCCCCGTAGAGATATTCAGTAGGTTTCGATTCTTCGGCGCCTGTAGCCAGAATCGTTACCCCATGTTCGATCTTACGATAGTACATGTCCGGGGCCACCATGATTCCGGTGGAGAAGTTTCCTTTGGAACCGGTAAAATCAACGGCTATTGCATTGGTGATGACATCAATCAGAGGATGAGCTGTCACCTGACCTATCAAATCCTCCAGGAAGGCCTGAACATCACCCCCTTCGATCGTATAGTGTATATTTCTCGCACTCCCCCCTAACGCAGCCTCTTTTTCAACCAGGAAGACTTCATACCCCTGCTGGGCCAGTTTAAGAGCGGCTGTCATCCCCGCTACCCCACCTCCGATAACTAATCCCTTCGGAACGACCGATAATGCTAATTCATCGAGAGGCCTGATTAACCTTGCATTAGCCACAGCCATCCGGACAAGGTCTTTGGCTTTACCGGTAGCTTTTTCTTTCTCACGCATATGAACCCATGAACATTGGTCCCTGATATTCGCCATTTCAAAGAGGTATTTGTTCAAGCCCGCTTCCTGAATAGTCTCACGGAAAAGGTGTTCATGTGTTCTGGGAGAGCAGGAGGCAACTATGACACGGTTCAGTTTGTGCTCTCTGATCGCATCTTTAATCTTTTCCTGGGTATCCTGGGAACAAGTGTAAAGACTCTCATCTGTGTGGACCACATTTTCCAAACCAAGCGCATATTCCTTCACACCGGGGACATCAACCACACCCCCGATATTAGTCCCGCAGTGGCAGACAAAGACACCGACCCGTGGTTCCTCACCTGAAATATCAGCCTGAGGAGGATAGTCTTTTGTCTTCGTCATGGTCCCCCGCACAGGGGCAAGGAGGCTGGAGGCGTTAGCTGCCGCAGCGCTGGCCTGGGCGACGGTCTCAGGTATATCCTTGGGACTCTGAAAAGTGCCGCACACGTAGATACCGGGCCTACTGGTGTCAAGGGGAGAAAAAACACCGCTCTTGCAGAACCCATATTTATCCAACTCTACACCAAGCTTCCCGGCAACATCTCTTGCCCCGGCAGAAGGTGTAATACCAACGGAAAGAACGACCAGATCAAATTCCTCTTCCCGGAGTTGATGATCAGAATCCACATAGGTTATCATAAGATTTTTTGACTTCGGTCTCTCTGCTATCCGGGAGACCATGGAACGAATGAACCGGACTCCGTGTTCATTTTTTGCCCTTTCATAATAGGCATCGAAACCTTTTCCATACGCCCGGATATCCATATAAAAGATCGTCGGCTCCACATCCGGTTGATGCTCCCGTGCAATAACCGCCTCCTTGATGGCATACATACAGCAGACAGAACCGCAATATTCATTGCCACCTGTCTCTGTCATATTTCTGGACCCGCAGCATTGAATCCAGGCAATTTTCTTCGGAGTTTCATGATCAGAAGGTCTAAATACGTGCCCCTGGAAGGGACCGGAGGGACTGAGTATCCGTTCAAATTGAATACTGGTAACAACATTGGGAAAACGGCCATAACCGTAAGCGGTCAATCTGTTTGCATCATATTCATCAAATCCCGGGCTAAGGATTATGGAACCTACCCGGAATTTTATATCTTTCTCTTCCAGCTGATGATTAACGGCTTCAGCCTTGCAGACTTCCACGCACTGGAGGCATTCGGAACACAACCCGCAATTAAGACAGCGGAGTCCCTCTCTTTTGGCCTGCTCCTCCGTGAGACCCTTTTTAACCTCGGAAAAAGTTGTTCGTCTCTGTTCAAGAGGGATCATATCCATCTTTTCCCTTGGAGATTTCGGTTGGCCGTCATAAATATCTGAAAATCTTGCTTTTTCAAGAACAGGCTTTTCTCTCCCCGCAGAAAGATCCTCGCCACGGAGATAACGACTAATGGATGTTGCTGCTTCTTTACCGGCCGCAACTGCACTGATGGCAATGCCCGGTCCGGTCACCGCATCTCCGCCCGCAAATACTCCTTTTCTTGATGTCTGAAGAGTAAGAGGGTCTACCGTAATTGTCCCCCATTTAGTAGTCTCCAGCTCCGTTCCTTCCAGGAAGGAGAGGTCCGGTTTCTGGCCGATAGCAGAAATAATAGTATTCGCTTCAATAAAAAAGTCAGATCCCGACACGGGAACGGGGCGTTTCCGACCCGAGGCATCCGGCTCACTCAACTCCATACGCACCAGCTTGAGGGAAACCGATTTGTTATCTTTCGGCACAACCTCCATCGGAGCGGAAAGGAACAGAAATTTCACTCCCTCTTCTTCGGCCTCTTCAATTTCTTCCGCATTGGCAGGCATTTCGTCACGAGAACGACGATAAACGATGGTAACCTCTTTGGCACCTATCCTTAAGGCTGTTCGGGCTGCATCAATGGCTACATTACCGCCCCCGATCACCGCAACGCGCTCCCCGGTATCTACTTTTTCACCAAGATTTACTTTCCGCAGGAAGACCACACCGGGCATGACATGGGAATCTCCTTCTCCCGGAATGCCCAGCTTCTGGTCCTTATGAGCACCTATACCAAGAAAGATGGCTTGATACCCTTCTTTGAAAATATCGTCGAATGTAAAATTGGGGCCGATGGGACTATTCGTTTTTATCTCTACACCTAGAGACTGAATATTTCCTATCTCCTCGCTAATAATTTCACGTGGGAGGCGATAGGCCGGGATACCAGTGTAGAGCATTCCACCCATAACGGGCAGAGCTTCAAAAATCGTTACCGGATAACCCTGCCGGGCAAGAAACGCCGCTGCCGTCAAACCGGCCGGTCCGGAACCTACAATGGCCACGCGTTCCTCCCTGATTTCCCTGTCTTGAACCGGGATACCCGTCTTCACCTGATCTGAAAGAAATCTCTTCAAATCACAGATTGCTAATGCTGTATCGAGATCTTTACGGTTACACTCCCCTTCACAGGGATGCGGACAGATCCTTCCCAATACACCGGGCAGGGGAAGGTTTTCATAGATCAGGGAAAGGGCCTCCTTGTACTTTCCCACCCCCGTCAGGGCAACATAACCCTGGACATTGATACGGGCCGGACAGGTGAGGCCGCAGGGAGCCCGCTTACCTTTATCTATGGTATAAACGTTGGGAAAGGCCTGGGGATAAAGCTTATAGATCGCTTTACGCTCTCCGATCCCTTCATTGAAGGAGCTTTTTATATTGACCGGACAGGCCTGGGAACATTCCCCGCAACCGGTACACTTTGTTTCATCAACATAACGGTTTTTCTTCTTGACCGTAACTTCAAAGTTCCCGGCTTCCCCTTCCACCTTCTGTATATCAGAGTAAGCAATGATTTCTATATTCAGGTGACGACCCGCCTCGACCAGTTTGGGAGATACGATGCACATGGCACAATCATTTGTAGGAAAGGTCTTGTCCAGCTGGGTCATCACACCGCCAATTGCCGGCGATGCCTCAACTAAGTAAACATAGTAACCGGATTCGGCTAGATCGAGCGAGGCCTGCACTCCCGCAATCCCTCCTCCTACAACCATAACCGCCCCTATTCGTTCGTCTTGCATTCTATTCCTCTCGGTCAACTTTTTAGATCACGCCCAAGGCCAAAAGAAGTGTTATAGCTTCCCTAAAAATGAAGCTTATGGACCTACCTCTTGAAAAAGACAGTAAGTTACTTCATACACATACTGTCTCTATTCAGCTTACTAACCCCTGGCTCTTGCGCAACTAAAATCAGATTAAACCCCTGGCACTCAATACCTTTATCGGGTCAACAATATGCCGGTTTAGCCACTTCTTCACGTCACTGTGCCCCAAAGCCATTCCGATAAGCTCTGTAAAATATATAACAGGGAGACGGTTAGCCTCTCCAGCCTCACTACCCAATCCTTCCTGACGGGTATCGAGATTGGCCTGACATATAGGACAACCCACAATGATACAGTCCGCTCCTGCCTCCCTGGCCATAGATACGAGCCGTCCGCTTAATTTTTCCACAATATCCGTCCTTGCCAGCATCAGAGATGACCCGCAACAGTCGGTTTTATAAGACCATGGTATCGGTTCGGCACCAATAGCTTCCACCAGTTTGTCCATATTGGTAGGATTCTCATAATCTGTCACCCCTGTAAGCTTCGGGGGCCGAACAGCAAGACAACCGTAGTAACAGACAACCTTCAGCCCGGAAAGGGGTTTGACTACTTTTTTCTTTATCTCCTCTATCATCGGCTCGGAAGAAAAGAAATCCAGGGCATATCTGATAGGAACACCTTGTCCCTCACTTTCTACCGCCTTGAGCCGACTGTAACAGGCCACACAGGGAACAAGCAGTTCCTGCTTATGTCTGTTGGCGATATCAAGATTCCGGGCAGCAAGTGCTATGGACAACTCTTCATCCGTGCAGTGAGCGGAACTCGCGCCGCAGCAACTCCAGTCCTCAAGCTCATGAAGCCGGATCTCAAGTAGATCTGACACACCCCGGCACGACTCATCATACTCCCTTGCCGTCCCGTGGAGGGAGCATCCAGGATAATAGGAAACTTCTTTCAACCGCTACTTCCTTTCTTGTAAGTGTTAAATATCTCTCGAATCTCTTTTTTCCCTTTGAAACCGGGGGGCAGAAGTTTTATTTTCCCCCGACGGAACATCTTCCATCCTAATTCTCTGTCCTTGAGAAAATCACGGGTCTTGTTCTTGAAATTAAATATCAGCCCAAGCTCATAAACCCTTCCGTTAGATTTAATGGAATCCAAAAAAACAGAATGAAATGTGGAGACATCCTTTTCCCCCAACTTGACACCTTCCTGAATCGCCAAGTGCCTCAAAGTATCCATAATTTTGGCAATACTGACGTTATTTGGACAACGAACGCCACAAGTATAACAAGAGGCACATATCCAGATGGTTTTTGAAGAAAGAACCTTTTCCCGATGCCCATACTGTATATGGCGAAGGATCTGGTTGGGAAGGATATCCATAGAATAGGCAACCGGACATCCTGCTGCACACTTCTGACACTGATAACAATTTTCTATTGCCTCACCGCTCGCTTTAACTACCTCCAAGAGGAAAGAATCCCCTCTCTCACCTGTCTGCTCATCCATATTCATCTTAAAACTCCAGCCATAACTTACGGTAACTACACGTTAGTCCTCAAGAAATTACCCGTACTTTTCCCGCAGTATTTGAGAAAGTTCCCGCAGAAAATCAAACGCTTTTTCAACAATCCGCTCCTCAACAGGAGGAACATGACCTTTTCCCTGTATCTGCCCGGCTATCTCATTGCCATTCAGACTAATATCTCTAAGACAACACCTTGCCGGGGCTACCAGTGCCTGTTCAGAGATCTGCTCCCTTGTTAAATCCGTATTCCGGACAACAACTTCCCAGTAATCTATCAGCCGCTTGGCCAGCGTCTCCGGTGTTTCTCCAGCAAGAATTGTCGACTCCGTGGGGATGATACCCCAGGCAATAATTCCGCCACCCCTCAGAAATTCAGCCACCGCACTGGTATACTCCCGGGGCATGAATTCAATCTGATAGGCATCAAAGGAGAGGATTTCAATTCCCAACTCTAGAAGGTAAGGCAAGTTTACATTGGCGCAAAGATGCATCCCCTTGGGACCTTCTAATCCCTGGAGAAAACCCGCATAGTCTTCCTTAGCCTGGCGGTCGTTGTAACCGGATAAACCGCTGAACACATATCCCAATCCCGGCTCATCCACCCAGACAAAAGCATTGGAATTCTTCTCCCTAAGCTCACGATACTGAACGTTTACCTTTTTCTGTGTAAAGTCAAAAAGGACAGCCCTCACCTCATCGTTATAAATGATGGGTTTGCGGTTCTCATCAATCACGTTGAAGCCAAAGCTTACCGGCCCGGTGACCTGTCCCCTGATAGCATGGTAATCCCCCATCTCCCTTGTCAGAAACCTGTGATAAACAACAGAGTAATCCTCACTCAGGACAAAGGTTGCAGGATCGTCCATTTTCTCGAAATAATCCCCCAGTTCCTGCTCAAATCTCGCTGTATTGAAGTTAAGTTTTTTATTTTCAGTATCTACGATTATACCTGGGAAGTTCTGCGATGCCTGTGCATACATATCCTCAAAGAAGCTCACCCCGGGAAGCTGAGGCCAGAATGGAATATCCAAACTGAGGGCAAGATCAAGCGCCTTCTCAATATCTGTATGGGGCATAATACCCATCGCCGTATTTTTGCACCCTGCCTCGATCACCGCTCTCCGTTCTCTATCCTCTACCTGACCTGATAACCAGCCTTTACCAATATCTTTTTAACAGACAATGAAGCAGGTGCATCTTCCGGCAGCGAAAGCAAAGACTTACCTTTTAAATTATATTCCCTGACAAGAGGATCAGCGGCTATCTTTCCTTGATAGATCTCGCCTGTGTCATGCAAATATTTTTCTGCTTCTTCGGTAAATCTGTAGTTGCCTACTAAATAGAAGTGCTTATAGCTAATTTTTGCCCCTTTGGCAACAGATTTAATCCTGTCTATATGCTTTCTTGACTTCTCCGAAGGATCTAATATGACAAACAAATCATCTATCTCAGGGGTTACCTTTCGGTTCAGATGTTCTAAGCCCGCTGGGGAATCTACCGCTATAATTTCATAATTTTGAGCCAGTTGTGGTATAGCATCTTTAATGACCGCATCAGCATAACAATAACAGCCCGGAGTTATTTTTTCCCCCAGGGATATGAGATCAAACTGCTCTTCTTTATACAGACAATTGCCGCCGTCTTTGATCATGTTTCTTATTATCTCAGAAGTAGAGCCCTTATCGTTTTCTCTGATGGCACCATTTTCTGTAATAATATCGTAGAGTGCCTCCGATACGGTCTTTTTCCCCGCCTTTTCCAGATCCACACCAAGCATTTCTACTAAGCTTCCGTCAGGATCAAGATCAATAAGCAAAACGGGATAAGCATTGATATATCTGGCAAATAAGGTGACAAAGGTTGATTTCCCCGTTCCTCCCCTTCCTGTAGACACGATTATCTTACTCATATCTAAATTACACCAACTTTGCTCCGGTTAAAAGATTTAAGACCGATAGGCAGGCCGGCGAATCTTCAGGCAAGTCGAGCAAAGATATTCCTTTCAGATTATATTCTTCCACATTGGGATCATAGGCTATCTTTCCCACGTAATTTTCACCTTTGAGCTGCAAATATTTTTCCGCCTCTTCATCAAACATATAATTCGCCACAAGATAAAAGTTGTTGTAATGGATCCCCACTGCCTCGGTAATATCTCTTACCTTTCCAATATGCCTCATAGATTTCTCGGAAGGATCCAGGATAACAAACAGATCATCGATATCTGAAACTATCTTCCGATTTAAATGCTCCAGCCCTGCCGGCGAGTCTATGATAATATGGGTGTAGTTCTTGGCCAACCCGGGGATGGTTTTCTTTAATAGATGGTCAGGGAAACAATAACACCCTTCGTGCTCCTTTGTCCCCAGGATGATAAGGTCAAAACCCACATCCTCATGTAAGCAATAACTCCATATTAAAGACTCAAGCCTTTCATTCACTGAAACCTGAGGACCCTGGCCCCTTTGCCTGTCCTCAATAACATCGTACAATACCTCACTTACCGTCTTTTTCCCCTCACTGTGAATATCAACTCCCAGCATATCTGCTAAACTAAGATCAGGATCAAGGTCAATAAGAAACAGTGGTGGTTTTAGGTAGCGGCTGATCAAGGCTACAAAGGTTGATTTTCCCGTCCCCCCTCTTCCTGTAGCTACAATTTTTCTTGGCATTCCACTCTCCAGTTCCAGCTATAGTTTTACCCTTTACTTTATAAATCTTTCGCTTGCGATATACGGCTATTTCCTATGTCGGAAGTTCGCTAACCGGTGAAATTTTTACTACTGCATTGAATTCAGGAGGACAAACTTGAAGGCATGAACTGCATTTAGAGCATTTGTCCTGTTCAATAACCTTTACTTTACCCTTCTCCCCTTTTATCGCCTCTGTTGGACAGACCAGGACACAATGTTCACATCCCCTGTCACACTTGTCAGGAAGTATGTAATAGGCAATAAGATCCTTGCAAACCAGAGCCGGACAATGCTTTTCCTTTATATGAGCCTCGTATTCATCCCGAAAATAGCGCAGTGTAGTAAGGACAGGATTGGACGCTGTCTTTCCCAAGCCACAAAGCGACCCTTCTTTCATGTCAAGACTCAGGTCAAAAAGGAGGCCAAGGTCTCCCATCTTCCCCGCTCCTTTTGTGATATCTTCCAGAATGCGGAGGATATGTAATGTCCCCAGACGACACATTGTACACTTGCCACAGGATTCTCTCGTTAAAAAGTCAAGGAAGAAATGCGCTGTATCAACTACACAATCATCCTCATCCATAAAGACCATCCCACCTGAGCCTATCATGGAACCGGCTTTACGCAACGAATCAAAATCAATGGGGGTGTCAAGCAAACTCTCGGGGAGGCAACCTCCCGAAGGACCGCCGATCTGTACTGCTTTAAATCGTTTATCATTACGCATGCCCTCGCAAATATCATAGACAATTTCACGTAATGTTGTCCCCATGGGAACCTCAACAAGGCCGGGGTTGTTAATCTTGCCTGCCAGGGCAAAGACCGCCGTACCTTTGCTCTTTTTGGTACCGATCCCGGAAAACCACTCTGCTCCACGATCAATTATCGAAGGAACATACGCAAGAGTCTTTACATTATTTAATATTGTAGGCTTATTCCATAGCCCGGCTTCTGCGGGGCGTGGAGGTCTTGGCCTTGGTTCACTCCTTCTCCCTTCCATAGCGGCAAGCAGTGCCGTTTCTTCACCGGAGACAAAGGCACCAGCCCCCTTTGCTATCTTGATATGAAAACCAAAACCGCTGCCCATAATATCATCCCCAAGGAAACCCAATTCCTCAGCCTGTCTCAAAGCAACCTCTAATCGTTCAACTGCGAGAGGATACTCGGCACGGACATAGATATAACCCTCCCCGGCACCTATGGTATAACCGGCAATGATCATGCCCTCAATAACCTGCTGTGGGTCGCTCTCCAGGATAATCCGATCCATGAAGGCGCCTGGATCTCCCTCGTCTCCATTGCATATGACATATTTCAATTCCCCATCAGCATGATAGCACTCATCCCATTTAATGCCTGTAGGAAATCCTGCGCCACCCCGCCCTCTCAGTCCTGAATTCTTTATCGTCTCGATAATTTCTTCCGGTGGCATCTTTAAAGCTTTAACCAAGGCGCTATAACCGCCATTGGCAATATAGTGGTATATATTCCCGGGATCAATGTAGCCACAATTACGTAATACCAGACGCAACTCATGTTCAAACCGGGAAGTTTCAGGAATATATGAAGCTTTCCCGTCCTCTGTCTCGAGAGTCCCTAAGGCAAGTTCCAGGCAGAGGTCATCAGATATGATGTAGCCATCGATCAGGCGTGGAACAAACTCTGGAGTTATATTACGATAGACAACACGGAGGAATTCAGGTTTGCAGATGGTCACCAAAGGCTCGGCATAACACAGCCCTATGCACCCTACCTGTATGACAGGAACTTCCAGGTTGCGCCGCGCCAGTGTCCTATTGATGATATCGACCATATCCAAAGCACCGGCCGCCCTGCCACAAGTAGCAGTGCCAATAAGAATATGGATTGTATTCTGCAGGGCCTCCCATTCTGATCTTGCCCTATCTTTAATTTCCTCAAAAGTCATTATAATTTATAACACTTATTCTACAGAATACACAAAAAGATCATGGCTAGCCAATAGGAACAGCGCCTATTTATTACCCTTTGTCCTAGGTCGCCCTTTTGATAAGGTCCGCAAGCGGCAGCCAAACTTCTGTTCCAGCTTGTCGATAAAACCAACATCACCGCATGGACGACCTGTCATAGCTTTCTTCCTGATATCCTGTAAAATAGATTCACTTTCTTTTTCGGATAAATAGCGTGCCCAGTCAGTGATTTCTTCCGTTACAAAACACCTTGTGGTTATAATGCGGCCGTCGCTGTATCCTCCAAGATGCTCCCGGGCGCTTGACCATCGATAATCTTCCGCTCTTTTAACTAAACCGATACGTACCGGATTGTTTTCAACGTATCTAATTGCTGCATAGGTATGCCACTCATCGAGTATGGAAGAAAAAAATCTCCCCTGCCATAAATGACCGCTTGCCTTTCACTCACATTTAACATACTGCGCATAACGCATGTACAGCATGTTAAATGTGAGTGAAAGAGAATCTTTTTTTATCGGTACACATATAAAGTGTACATGGTTACTCATCAGACAGTATGCCCAGATATCGAGGGCGTATTTACTGCTATATTCTTTAAGCCATCCCAGGTACTGCTGATAATCATCGTCAACCTCAAACACGGGCTGTCGGTAATTCCCCCACTGGGTAACATGATGCGGATATCCTTCCGCAACAATTCGGGCGATACGTGGCATTTCTACTTTTTATATCTATGCCTGCCGGGTTGTCAATAATAAAATGGGCGCTGGCCCTATTTACCAAAAGCTCTACGTGGTGCACTTTGAACTGGAATTCACCCCAACTATTTACCAATTCTTTTGAATGATCGTTACCTTATCTTCAAGATTAATAACCTTAGCCACTTTTCTTTCAAAATCCACTAAACCAAAACTGGGGGGATAACCCCTTTTATGGTTAGATTTCAAATGGCCGGGATTTATGATTAAAATTCCGTCTTTTTCCTCAATTTTTAAAACGTGAGTATGACCGAACCAGGCCATGTCAACCTCTTGCTTATCTATTACTTCTTCCGGTTTTAAATCCTGGGGTAAATCATTCTTGTGAGAACTTTCCGTGTGACTGATCAAAACTTTAGTTCCAGCAAAATTTTCAATCAATCGATTGGGCATTACCGGGTCTCGATAGTGAGAACAGAAGACCCCGGGAACTTGAATTATTCTTATCTTAAATTGCTCCAGGATTTCAGTGTCGTTGCATTCATCGCCCAAATGGACTAACGCGGCAACTTTCTCCTTCTCAACGAGCCATTTAGCGGCTTCTTCCAAATTCGCCAAATCTCCATGAGTGTCGCTTAGAATACCTATTTTCATTCTTCCCTCTTTTAATAAAATTAGCTCTGTTATTAATAACCCATAAAGTATTAAGTGTTTTTCTTTGTTCGCTTTAAGTAACGGGTCTTGATCCATTCCCAGTTGAGAATTACATGAATAGTTGCGACAATCAGGAGGGCAATTCCTCCCCCTACGTGAATAAACTCGAAAAATTCATTAGGGAGTATTTCGTTGGAGAGCCCGGTCGTGGCCTGAATGATCAGCATAAGGCCAAGGATTGGGTTAACGATGCCGAGAGCTTTTGCTTTATTCATTTCGCTATACCTCCGTTATGGTTTCGGTTCATGCATGTGATGCCTGCGCCCTGAATAACGGACCAGCAATGAAGAGTAGCGGAATTGCCGGTCCGAATTGCGGGTGTTATTTGATTTCACTCTATACATGGTTCTGATTTCTTCTTCCATGGCTTTTTTTGTTTCCCAGAAGTACGCCATACGTGCCGTATAAAACACCAAAGAAACCAGGATGGTTCTTGCCGTAAACAGGGAAACATCAAGTGGCTAACTCAAAAAGATGTCTTTATCCTGGTATTTCATGCGGCTCAGTATAAAATCTCCACGACATCCTCACAGTGCATCAATGAAACTTCAAGCCCAAGACAATTCACAGTTCAGTAAATCGGTATAAATCATAGTTGCCTTCACATCTTTGTGGCAAAGGATCTCCTGGGCAGTCCCTTTTTGATAGCAACTTCCTTTTAGTTATGTAAAGTATAGTCGAAGGAGTTCTTTTATGTCAAGACGGTTCGGCTGTAAAATAGAGTGGATTTAGGTGGATACCGCTATTTTGTTTCAGGCGGTACGATTGAAAAAGATTCTCTTGATGGTTATTTAAACTGCATAAGACGTGAAACACGGAGTGCCGACAATGTGAGAGCATGACAATCCGGCAAAATTTGCAAACCTTTATTAAGCAAGATTTAAAAGAAACGAGTGATAGTCATTTCCCTGCAAGATTGAGCTTATATAATTATTTAAGGATCTGTAACAAATTAACCTTTACATCTATCCCTGCCATGATATATTATCGGTATGTAGATAGAATTGATAGGGAAATATTTTAAGCTGCTTTTTCTGATCTTGGACAAAATGCATCTTCGGTTTTATGCCGCAGCAGAATCACTTTTCCTCAAAAAGTGTTGAACCATAAGGGTTATATTGCAACAGGTGCCAGTGCTACTGCTTTAAGTAGTCAGAGTTATTACGGATGGTCATGGGATTTGTTTTCCGTATTTTCTTTACACAGGTCGGTCATATGACGGCAAACACGAGCAACAGTTTCTTGACAGCAAACAAGGTAAGTTATGTTTAAATCAGGCTTCATAGGTATAATAGGCAGGCCCAACGTGGGGAAGTCCACCCTTCTGAATAATATCACGGGTGAAAAGATTGCCATCGTCACGCCCAAACCCCAGACAACGAGAAACAGAATTATGGGCATCAGGAACCTTAACGACGGACAATTTATCTTCCTTGACACACCGGGGATTCATAAGACATCAACACCGCTGAATCAGTATATGGTCGGTACCGCCATAGATACCTTTAGAAATGCTGATCTGCTTCTTCTGCTTGTTGAAGCCAATAAGGACGTTCATCATCAGGACCTTTTTATTATAAAATCCCTGCAGGATATAAGATTACCTGTTATTCTCGTGATTAACAAAATTGATCTTGTAAAAAAGCATAGACTCCTGCCCATCATCGATCAGTTCCGGCACCTGTTTCAGTTCAATGATATTATACCCCTTTCTGCCTTAACCGGTGATGGGGTAAAGACCCTCCTCGGTGAAATCTGGAAGCTTCTTCCCGAGGGGCCCCGGTATTTCCCGGAAGATATAATGACAGATCGTTCGGAACGATTTATTGCAGCAGAGATCATCAGGGAAAAGATAACCATGTTAACCCATCAGGAGATACCATACGCCACGGCTGTTGTTGTGGATACCTTCAAAGAAGATGAAGAGAGAAATCTGATCAGTATTCAGGCAACGATCAATTGTGAAAAAGACTCCCAGAAAGGAATTCTCATAGGTAAAAAAGGGAGCATGCTGAAGGAGATAGGTAGCCAGGCCAGAAAGGACATGGAGAAATTTTTTGCTTCCGGGATTTATCTCAAATTGTTTGTCCGGGTGAAAAAAGACTGGACCCGTAATGCAAGAATGCTTCGTGAATTTGGTTATCAGAACGGAGTGAACAGGGATTAAGTTTGTAACAGTTCCCCGCCTACCGTTTTCTGTTCAACGAAAAAGAATAGAAAACGATCAACGGATAATGGTTGTTAAAATTGTGATTAAGGTAGCAGCAGCAACGCTTGGCTGCAAGGTCAATCAGTGTGAATCAGCGGGTATTCTCGATGCTCTTCCTAAAGAAGAATTTTCCATCGTCCCATTTACAAAAAAGGCTGATTGTTATATAATTAATACGTGTACTGTTACCGGACGGGCGGATTACCAGTCAAGACAACTCATCAGAAGGGCCGGCCGGCGAAACCCTGGAGCCTCCATTATTGTTACCGGGTGCTATGCCCAGATCGCCCCTGATGAGATCGCCTCCATACCAGGAGTGACTGCTGTCGTCGGCAACGCGGAAAAGGAAAAGATACCGGTCATCCTCCGGGAAATATTAAACAGCAAAAACAGGATTTTTGTCGGGGATATTTGCCGGACAAGGGAGATGTCCCGGCTTGCGGTGACGAAATTTCCCGGACATACGAGGGCTTTTCTGAAGATTCAGGATGGATGTAACTGTTTTTGCAACTTCTGTATCGTCCCTTTTGCCCGAGGCCGCAGCAGAAGCCTTCCTGAAGATGAGGTCATGAAACAGATTGCCTTACTTAGCCGGGCTGGTCACCGGGAAGTCGTTCTGACAGGTATCCATCTGGGGGTCTATGGCCATGATTTGACCCCCCGGATAAACCTCCTCCATATTTTGGAGTGTATTCAGGAACAGAGGTGTGTAGAGAGATTGCGCCTCAGTTCGATAGAACCCACGGAGATCACGGATGAAATAATTTCATTTATTAAAGATACGGACATCGTCTGCCGGCATCTTCATATCCCCCTACAGAGCGGGGATGATGGGATTCTCACTTCTATGGGAAGGAATTATGATACCGCGTTCTTTAGTAGACTCTTGGGGAAAATATGCTACGCCATTCCTGATGTAGCCATAGGCTTAGACGTTATGGTCGGGTTCCCCGGGGAAGGAGAAGCTGAATTCAGCAATACAGTTAGACTGATCGAAGAACTTCCCCTTGCTTATCTTCATGTATTTCCCTACTCTGGGCGAGCCGGCACTCGCGCGGAAAAATTATCCAGGCGGGTCGCAGAAACTGAAAAGAAAAGGCGTGTATCAATATTGAGAGAGCTTGGTAAACATAAGAAAGATATCTTTGCTGAGACATTAAAAGGTAAAAAACTTTCTGTTCTTATTGAGACCAGGAAAGACAGCACCGGTTCTATGAGAGGACTTTCGGACAATTACATCCCTGTTGTGATCACCGGTGGCTCTTCTTCCCTTGCCAATCAAATTGTTTATGTGATTCCCGATTATGCCCGGGATGGAAAGTTATATGTTAAGGAGTATAATCAGTGACTGAAGGAAATACTAAGGGGAAGAACGATACCATGGATAGCAATAATAATACCGTTTCTGCCGCTGACAGACGTAGAGATGGAGGCCTTTCAGTAGAGAGAATAAAAGCTCTCAGAAATTTCGAACAGATGTTCTCCTACCACTTCGACGATATCAGCCTCCTGGATAATGCCCTTACACATCGGTCCTTTGTTCATGAAAATCAGATACTTGGATGTAAAGACAATGAAAGGCTTGAATTCCTGGGCGATGCTGTCATTGATCTATTCGTCACTGATCTTTTAATGAAGAGGTTTCCCGATTATACAGAAGGTCAACTTTCCAAACTAAGAGCCTCCCTTGTGAACGAATATCCATTGGCAGATCTGGCCCAAAAGTTTAAGGTTGGAGATTACCTCCTCCTCGGCAAGGGAGAGGAAAGCACCGGTGGCAGGATGAAAACCTCTCTTCTTGCCAATACCTTAGAAGCCATTATAGCCGCCGTATATCTTGATTCCAACATGGAAAAGACAAAAGAATTCCTCAAGAATCTTATTAAATCCCTGGTTGAAAGAGGGGAGAAAATTTTTGTTTATAAAGACTATAAAACATCTATCCAGGAGATCAGCCAGAACTGTTTTAAAGAAGCTCCCAGATATGTCCTGCTTGGTGAATATGGACCTGACCATAATAAGACCTTTAAGATAGGGGTGTACATTGGCGATATAATCAATGCTTACGGCACGGGAAAGAGCAAAAAAGAAGCTGAACAGGATGCGGCAAGAAAAGTTTATAAAGAACTGCAAAAAAACAAGGGTGAAGATTTACAGGAATTAGCTTAGTCCTGAATACCTACTTGTTAAGGTACGAAAAACTCGGGGGGTAAGATATTGAATGAATCTTACGTGCTTCATATTCGTGACCTACCGGAAGAGGAAAAACCCAGGGAAAAGTTGAGAAGATACGGACCATCGGCACTCAAAAATTATGAGCTTATGGCAGTAATACTGGGAAGGGGTACAAAAAAAGAGGGTGTTCTTGAGCTAGCGCGGAGAATCATGGCCCAATATGGCACTCAGGCCATTTTTGCCGATGGTGATGTAGAGAAGATCGAAAAAGTTCTGGGACTTTCTCCTGTCCAGGCCTGTCAGGTAGTAGCCGTCTCTGAATTGGGTAAAAGACTGTTTGGAAGACAGGCCGAAGTTTTCCTGAGATCACCGGAGGAAGTATTTCAATATACAAAAGACATGGCCAGATTGCAACAGGAGCATCTCCGGGGACTCTACGTTGATACCAGGAACAAACTGATAAGGGATGAGGTTATAGCTATCGGCTCCTTGAATAGCAGCTTTGCCCATCCCAGAGAAGTATTCCACCCTGCCGTTGAGCATCATGCGGCAGCTATAATCCTGATCCACAATCACCCGTCAGGAGATCCTTCACCCAGCAAAGACGATATCAAATTAACCGAAAGGCTCCTTGAAGTAAGCAAAATCCTGAGTATAGACCTACTGGACCATTTAATAATCGGCAACGAAAAATATTTTAGCCTGAAGGAGGGTACAGGAATTTGGACAAAATAATGCGTAAAAAGTAGAGTTATTTTAGAACGGGAGAAGGAAGGTTTGCCCTTCCCCGTTTTTGCAGGGAAAAGGGGGAAGCCCCCCCCTCTCCTCATATATCTCATCAGCAATCGGAACTATAGGATTTTATATGGACAAACTGATTCCCGACAAAGAATATTTTCGTATCGGTGAGGTCAGTGAAATAGTTGGTGTTGAGCCTTATGTAATCAGGTACTGGGAATCTGAATTCAAAACGATAAGACCTGTTCGTACAAAGTCCGACCAGCGACTCTACCGGAAAAAAGACGTCCGGGAACTGTTAATTGTCAAAAATCTCCTCTACAGGGATCAGTTCACCATAAGCGGTGCAAAAAGACAATTGTTAAAAATGAGAGAAGAAACGACCGCAGCGGATCCTGATCGAAAACGTTTAATAAAAATTAAAAAAGAATTGCAGCAAATCAGAGATATGCTGAGTTAATGCTTGCTCGATTTCTTCGAAACCTGAGGATGAAGTAGAGGGAGTGAAAACATTTCTTGAAATTGACCTCCACTTTGCCCGTTTTATGACGGAACTTTCGGGCCGTGATTTACCGGAACTTTTTCTGGCCGCTGCACTGGTCAGCAGGAGCACGAGAGAAGGGCATATCTGTCTCGATCTATCGTCGATCGAGGGAAGAGTACTGACAGATGGCGGGGCAGACCCCAACCCCATAACCTGTCCCCGGCTATCTCACTGGCGCGGGATACTTGAAGCGGCCCCGGTGGTTGGAAAACCCGGCGATTACAGGCCCCTCATCCTCGACGGGCAGTCACGTCTCTATTTATACCGTTACTGGGACTATGAAAAAAAACTGGCCGATTTTATCAGAAATCGTACCTTTGATGGCATTACGAAGCAAGGATCCTTAGATGAAATTGATGCGCCATTATTGAAAGACGGTCTGGATCGACTATTCCCTTTTCTTACAGATGAGGGCAATGACTGGCAGAGGATCGCCGCCACAACATCACTCTTGAACCGCTTCTCTGTAATTTCCGGAAGCCCCGGAACAGGAAAAACCACCACGGTGGCAAAAATCATGTCCCTCTTTATCGAACAGGGCAAGGGGAATATACCTCGAATCGCCCTTGCCGCACCTACGGGAAAGGCTTCCGCCCGTCTTGAGGAGGCCATTAAAAAGACCAAGGAAATTCTGAATTGTCCCGCATCTATCAAAACGGCCATCCCCGAAACGGCAACTACCATCCACCGCCTGCTGGGAGCTACGAATTCTCCTTATTTTCTTCACAATTCCGAGAATCCCCTCCCCGTTGACATGGTCATTGTGGATGAGGCATCCATGGTTGACCTCCCCCTGATGTCCAAGCTTGTCCAGGCAATACCACCAACAGCAAAATTGCTCCTGTTAGGAGACAAGGATCAACTGGCCTCGGTAGAAGCGGGGGCTGTCCTCGGTGATATCTGCGGCAGGGATCCTCTTAATACCTTCTCCCGGGAATTTGCTGAAGAATTAAACAAATACACAGATAATAGCCTCCAGCTCAAATATCAGTGTAGCGATACTAAAGGGATCTGCGACAGCATTGTCCAACTTCAGAAGAACTACCGTTTCGGACAGAAGAGTGGGATAGGTCATCTCAGCAATGCGGTAAACAGAGGGGATAGCGTCCATGCCATTGATCTACTGAAATCCTGTATTTACAGTGATATTCAATGGTCGGAACTCCCCTCACGAGACCTCCTCGTCCCGGTGCTTGGTAAAAAATTTGTCACCGGTTTTAATGATTATTTACAGGCCATTGATTCGGAAGGTAGTCCTGAATACATCTTTGATCTGTTTGACAGATTTCGAATCCTATGCGCCTTAAGACAGGGACCCTTTGGCGTATCGGCGTTGAATCTTTTAGTTGAGCAGGTTCTCCGCAGGGAAAACATGATCAAACGTGATACAGACTGGTACCGTGGCCGTCCGATCATGATTACCCGCAATGACTACAATCTGAAATTGTTCAATGGAGATATCGGTATCGTGCTGCCAGACCGAAACGGCGAGCTGTATGTCTTTTTTCGCGATGCCGGTGGTAAGTGGAGAAAATTAACCCCCTTGAGGCTTCCCGAACACGAGACGGCTTATGCCATAACAGTTCATAAAAGTCAGGGGTCAGAGTTTGAAAGAATCCTTCTCCTGTTACCTGACAGGGACTCGCCTGTACTGACACGCGAGCTCATATATACAGGTATTACAAGGGCAAAAAAAGAAGTAACTATATGGGGAAGGGAAGATGTTTTTCACACTTCCCTTCCCCGAAAGACTATCCGTACATCAGGGCTTCGTGATGCCCTGTGGGGATACTGATTGTCATCCCGCCTTTCTTATAGAAAAACGATCCGGGAGGACAGCAAGCCCGGTTAGAACTCAGGCCATTCAATGTACGGCTCTTTTATATCTTCCATTGCGTTGACAATCAGTTCTACCAGCCCGGTGTAAGAGATACTACACTTTTTCCAGGCATCGTAATAGGTAAATATATCCCTAATGGCGCCTTTACAGTTGGAACAGGGAGCACAGACCATTTTCTTGATACTGGGATCTATGACATCTTGAAAAGCATCGAGTATCTGTTTGTATTTCATTCTTCCGGAAATGCCGGAACGCCAGTTGGGAAAATTCATGGAAGGCATGATGGCGAACCCACTTCCGCCGCCGCAGCAGTAATTCTTCACACCATGGGGCTCCATCTCCCGGAACTGCGGACAGATCTTACGGAGAATCTTTCTTTGTGGCTCCACCACACCCATGAGCCTTACCATATTGCAGGGATCGTGCAGCGTGACGGGAAAATCGTTTTTCCTCGGATCGAGCTTGAGCTTTCCGCTGCTCACAAGATCTTCCAGTAACGTCATGGAACTTTCTCTCGGGATATTGATCTCCCCGTTTATAACACGGTCGGCAATAACGGAAATAGCCTTATGGGCATGACCGCATTCTCCGATAACGATCTTTTTTACGCCAAGCTTCTTTGCGATCTGGGCGTGCTTCACCGCCACCCTGGAAAGTTGGACATCATCATACCAAAGGCCGTAATTGACGGCATCGTACCCCACCAGATCACTGGATAATGTCCAGTTTAAACCTGCCGCCTCGAAAATGATCGCAAAAGCCATGGGATTTTCCGGCCATGCCAGGTACTCCCCGGCATTGTGGAGGAGCAGTATATCCGCCCCTTCTTTGTCTATAGGGAATTTTATATCCAGGCCTGTCCTTTCTTTGATGTCATCTTCAAGGAATTCTATGGTATCTTTTAAGGCAACGGGCGTCAAGCCGGTACTCGATCCCTTTTTCAGATGCTGAACGGAACCTAAGGTGTGAAGTTCCGCCGGGGCTATGCCCATTTCCTGACTGAAAAGTTTTCTCAACTCGTGGGTTATCAGACCATTATCCACGCCGATCGGGCAGGTCTGGGCACACCTCCGGCACAGGGTACACCGGTAGGCAAGTTCGGCTAACCTCGCTACCGTCGTCCAGTTGAGGTCGATATCGTTGCCTGTAAATTTTGCCAGGAGTTTCCCGTTTTTTTTCAGATACTTGTTCGCTATCATGCGGAGGACTTCAGACCTGTAAGTGGGACGGTAGATGTCCTTCTTGCCGCTTGCGACATATATGGGACAGGCCTCGTTGCATGTCTGACATTTAGCGCAATACTCAAGGGAGAGAGTGAGAGGCTGGAGGAACGTCCAGTTATTTTCCTTTGTGAACAACTTTTCGAGACCGGAGAGGAATTTCCTGACAAGTTCATCCTCTTCTGCTTTTGTCGCCGGTTTAGGTATGCTAACGGCAAGAACACCATCAAGGGAGGCCTCGTATTTGTTTCTCTGGTCTTCTGTAAGTCTCTTAAAAGCCGGCTCATCTTCCCCCTTGTCGTAGGGATAGGGCAACTTCATGAAAACTGCCGGATCGAGTTCGATCATTTGCTCGGATGCCTTGCTGATATCTTTAGGGTTTATCTTTTCTGACTTCATCTACTCAACCTCCTCTGTAGCGGTCTCGGCCCAGGTTTTCCCAGACTTGATATGGGGCGCTGACCAGTTTTGCCTGTAGTTTAAGACCTCATTTACTTTTGCTTCAATGGCGCTTCCCGGTAAGTTTCTCTCATCATCCCAGCGGACCTTATCCCACATAAAATACTTGGCGAAGAAGTGCGTCATGTGCGTAAACGGAATATACATGCAAAAAAGTGACAGAAGAATTATATTCGCCAGCACTAAAGAACTTTCAACAGTTGCTGGTTTGAAGGTAATCAAGCCCTTCAGGTAATCACGGAATATTACAAACGAAGGGTCGGAATAAGACCACGCCAGCAAACCGGTCAAAAAAATGGACAGGATAAACAGCAGGTTAAAATAGTCTTTGGGTGCGGCAAAGGATCGGAGATCGCTGTCAAAGACCCTCAGAAAAAGTAAACCGATACACCCTAAAGTACCGACTATGAAACCGACGGCACCCAAAATGATAGCAAGAGACTGGAAAAGAACGGCTAATGAGCTTCCCGGGGACAGACCGGCAATACTGAGCAGGGCTCCTATTAATAGCAGGGCCAACCAGCCGATTATCAGGTACATCCCGAAGTGGAAGGGAAATGATGCCCACCAGAGCTTTCTGTTATCGTGGTAAAGCCCTTTCACAAAAAGAATCTCCGGAACAATAAACTTCATCTGCCCGATAAGGGATTTTTTTTCTTTAGGCTTCTCCCACCAGTTCAATTCCTCAAAATAGGACCCCCCGTATTCACGTCCCTTTTCATGAGGGATCGGATAAAGCTCCCACCTTAAGTGGATCGGCATCCTCAAGTACTTAACAACTTTAGTCAGAATACCCGCGACGAAAACTACGAGTGCCAGATAGGACAGCAACTGCAATAACATTTTTACACCTCCTGTTAGGAACTAATTTTATTATAACCATACCTAAGAACAGTCGGACTGTCCCTATTGCCAAAATTACCGTTACTTCTTTTCCTCATGCCAATCTGGCAGGAAGATTACCGAGGCAGATACTCCCTCCCCGGGCAAGAATATGAGCATGCTGGATGATATTTTCCAGTTCCCTTATGTTCCCCGGATAGGAATACCTACGTAAGGCATGAAGCGCTTCTAAATCAAAATCCTCCACATTTTTTTCACATTTTGCGTTCAGACGCCGTATATGCTGGTAAGCCAGAAGGATGATGTCCTCTCTTCTTTCCCGAAGTGGAGGAAGCTGGAGTTGAAAAACATTCAAACGGTAGTAAAAATTCTCCTTAAATTTCCCCTTCCAGACATAGTTCTTCAGACTCTTTTCTGTCGCGGCGATGAGTCGAATATCTAATGGTTCCGGGGTTTCCGCCCCCAACGGAACGTAATACCAGTCTTCAAAAGCCCTAAAAAGCATGATTTGGACACGAAGAGGAAGGCAATCCACTTCGTCGAGAAATATAGTCCCGCCTCTTGCCATTTCCATCTTTCCGGTTCGGTCCTCCTGAATTCCATAAAAACTGTTGGCCCGGCAACCGAATAATTCGGTTATCAGTATCTCTTCGGAAAACGCACTGCAACTGACTTTAACAAGGGGGTACTTACACCGTTTACTGAGTTTGTGAATAGTTATGGCAATCAACTCTTTTCCGGTACCACTTTCACCTTCGAGCAAGACCGGTGCATCGCTTACGGCAAGATCGGGAAGAATGGAGAGTATCTTTTCCATTCTCCTGTCTTTCCCTAATTTTTCGCTCAACTCATGAGATATTTTCTTGGCTTTAGGACGTCGATTTGGCATATTTACTACATCTTTTACTTTCGTCAAGAAACACTATATAACCGAGTTGTATCTCAAAAGCAATAAACATGCCAGTTATAATATATATTAATAACAATTTATTTTTATTGTGCTTTTATGGATTGGAAGAAAGTAGAGATGCAATATTACTAAAAAGAAACGTTGCAACATGTTACAATCCCAGTAAACATCAGAATAATGGCTGTAATTACATATAATTACATTATGGAACGTTTAGAAACATAAATATCTCTCCGTCTAAAATATGCAGAAACAGCTTTGCAAAATAGTAAAAATTGGATCCAATAAACAGTTAATTAAAGATTCGAGCACCGTGACGTCGCAGTGCTACAACGGAAAAGAAAATGTCTGAGTGCTTAAGCGCAAGTTGCGCTTTTGCTTTGAAGTGAGACGTGCGTGGGTGAAAAAGATTTTTGAGTACCGGTAAATGCAATTTTCGAAGCCCTTATAGATTAAGAAACGAGTTGAAACTTTTTTAATTTTCGCCAAAGAGTTGTTCTGCTTAATTCAAGGGCTTGTGCTGTCTTGTCCCTATTCCACTGATGCTTACGAAGGGCATCAAGGATGGCCTCCCTTTCCATCAGTTCTATTTCAGACATAGGTATTGCCACATGTGGTACTTTTGCTTTGTTTCTGGTTTTATCAAAAAGATATGGGGGAAGGTGATTCACTTCTATTGTGTTTTTTTTGCACAGGATAATTGCATGTTCGATTATATTTCCCAGTTCCCTGATATTACCCGGAAAATCGTAGCTAAAGAGGATTTCATAGGCACGGCTTCCGATCTGCTTTACGTCCCTGCCCATCTTTTTGTTAAATTTCTCTATAAAATGTTCTGTTAGAAGAGGGATGTCTTCTTTACGTTCCCGGAGGCTGGGTACATCTATTTGCACTACATTGATCCGGTAATAAAGGTCTTCCCGAAAAAGACCTTCCTGAATCCTCTTAAACAAGTCTTTATTGGTAGCAGTAATTACCCGTACATCCGCCCTCAGGGCTTCCGTGCCTCCCAAAGAGTAGTACTCGCCATCCTGGAGAACCCTCAGAAGCTTGACCTGAAGTTCATAAGAGAGATCTCCAATTTCATCGAGAAATATTGTTCCCCTCTCTGCCATGGCAAACCTGCCTGGCTTGTGCTGTCTGGCATCCGTGAAGGCACCCTTTCGGTATCCAAACATTTCTGATTCCATTAATGTATCCGGGATGGCTCCACAATTAATGGTAATGTAAGGCTTGTCCTTTCTTCTGCTAAGATCATGAAGAGCCCGGGCTATTAATTCCTTCCCTGTACCACTCTCTCCATAGATAAGAACGGTCGAATCGCTGACGGCAATGTCTTTGAGATTGTTGAAAATAGTCACCATCTTGGCATTCTTGCTGATAATATTTTTGAACGAATAATGCCCGTTCAGCTCGCTCTGATAAGCCTTGATTTCAGAAAGATCCCTAAAGTTCTCCACTGCGCCTATAATTTTGCCGTTTTTATCTTTAATTGGAGCCGTACTGATAGCTACCGGTATTCCCCGCCCACCGTGCGTAATAATGTTTACCTCAAAATTAACAACACCTTTTCCTGCGGACATGGTTCTCTTTAAAGGACAATTATGTCCCTGACAGAGTTCAGTCTGAAATATCTCATAACAGGGATGTCCTAGGGCCTCTTCTTTGCTAAAACCTGTAATTCTTTCCGCTGCCAGGTTGAACCAGAGGATTTTATATTCCTTGTCTACGGTAAAAACTCCATCGGCGATATTGTCGAGGATCGTTCTACAGGGTGCCGGACATTCTTTCCCCATGCACTGCAGAGTATTATGGAAACAATACTCAAATGGTTTTGTCATTTATCATCCTTCCTATTTACACCCGGTTACCATGCCTGTTTACTCTCTCCCCATGAAGGTCAGAGGACAGACTAGTAATAGTCCTTCATAACACTTTCCGAAGGAAAAATCCACCAGAGATAGGCATCCTTCAGAGCTATGTCATTTATAGAGATACTTACTGGTCGTGAAACACGAGCTGTTTGCTTCGTGTTTCGAACATATTGACAGCTTCGTAATGTTTTGGCATCCAAGTTACCGTGAAGATATACACTGTTGTTCTGAAAAAATACTTGACACTAAGGCAGTATCTATGTTACATGAATAGCCGTAAGTATATAAAAGTATACCATATTTTGGTACCGAAGAAATCTTAATCTATCCCGAAGACATATTTTTTCAGAGGTTTCACAAAAAATATCGGGATTGAATGTAACAATAGCTGATGACATGACACAAGGTCAATGCGGCAGGAAATGTATAACTGTTCATGTTATTCGACTTTGTTCGATTTTTCTTGGTAAATGGCTGGCACTAAACGATTATATAAATGTTAATGAGGAGGTAACACAATGAAAATCAGCAGGATAGAACACATGGGTATTGCCATAAAGGATATAGAAAAAGGGATTTCTTTGTACAGGGACATCCTTGGTCTGAAAGTCACTCCCGCCACCATAGAAGAAGGATCAGGGGCAGCGGTTGCCTTTGTAGAAATTGGAGAAAGCTCCTTTGAGTTAATGTCGCCTATAGCAGAACCGCCGGCTGGCAGTATAGGTGATGTTACGCGTAAGTTTATAGAAAAGAGGGGAGAAGGGATCCATCACATAGCCGTGGCTGTGGATAATATCGAAGCAGCTTTAAAGGAGATTGCACAGAGTGGTATAACGCTGATCGATAAGGTACCACGCCCCGGTGCCCATGGCAAGATAGCATTCATCCATCCAAAATCTGCACATGGAATTTTGCTTGAGTTGTGTGAACCCGCTCACGATCATTAAAGCCATGTTGGTTTACGCTTAAAGGTCACGCACTTTTTGGACAGTCTGTCATTCTCCGGGGTGATATTTAATTAGCTTCTTGTCCGGTGAGACCTTTGCAAAATAGTGGAAATCGGATTTAGAAGGAACGGCTTGTAATGTTTTTCGGGCACGATATCGTGCCCGAACTTACCTTAACAGCCCCCTGACGGAGATGTTCGGAAACAAGAACGGCACAAGATACTACATGATGGCGGCATGCTTCTGATACGTTCCGAAGTCTCTCAGCAAGTTGTAGCAATGTCAGTCTTTTTTGTGCTATTTTATTGACAGTGGTTATATCTTTTCCCTTCGTTAATGTTTTTGGCAAGAACACCTCTTCTGAAGAGAAGACTGAGTGCTACTTTTTTAACCCCTAAACTATACGGAAAGATATTAACTCTTACATCACTAGTATTCAGGAAAAAGGAGGGCGAATTATGGGAGCTGTTAAAGTTAAATCTCTTGGACATGCAGGCTTTCAGATCACTTCTGAAAAGGGGAAAATAGTTATTATAGATCCGTGGTTGACAGGAAACCCCCTTGCCCCCTGTAAAGCTGAAGAGCTTGTAAAGGCTGATTTCGTTCTGGTGACCCACGATCACTTTGACCATGTGGCAGATGCAGCAAGTATTGTCAAGGCTACAGGTGCCGTTCTAATCGGCGCCCCGGAGACGGTGGGAAGGCTGAAACAGGACGAACAGATATTGGATGCACAAATTATTTATGGTATGGGAATGAATATAGGTGGCACCGTAAAGTTCGATGAAATTACGATAACAATGACCCAGGCCTTCCATTCTTCACAAACGGCAGCTCCTGTAGGTTATATCATTAAACTCGAAGGCGGTTATACTATCTATCATTCTGGAGACACCGGAATATTCTATTCTATGAAAATTTTGGGTGAGATCTATAAAATTAACCTGGCCTTCCTCCCCATAGGGGGTGTTTTTACCATGGATCCGGCGCAGGCTGCGATAGCGGCAAAACTCTTAGGGATTACCAAGGTTATTCCTATGCACTACAAGACATTTCCCATTTTAGAGCAGGATGCTAATTCCTTCCGGCAAATCATGAAAAAGGACCTGCCGGATGTTGAAGTTATAACCGTTGAACCAGGTCAGGAGGTTACGGTCTAACGTATACACCCATCTCTCTAACGCCTTAGTTGGTCTAAGGTTATCCGCTTTTATTCTTAGGATATGAATCTCAGGAGGATTTTCTCTCATACATTGGAGCATCGGTTACATAACAACAAAGAGGGCTAAATTAGCGTTTGATAAGCCGGCACTTATTTACGAAGATACGCCTATCACTTACGGGAAAATGAATGAGGAAACCAATCGGGCAGCCCACTACTTGCAGAGATTGGGCCTCAAGAAGGGAGACAGGATAGGTGTATTTCTTTTAAACTGTCCCGAGTTTCTCTATCTGTATTTTGCCGCGGCGAAGCTCGGACTAATCTTTGTACCCTTTAATTTCCGCCTGGTGGGACCTGAACTTGAATATCAGCTAAACCACTGTAGTGCCCGGATGCTTGTCTTCCACGACGTCCTCATAGGATACGTTGAAGCTATCCGGAACAGGGTGGTAGTAGAAAAAGACAAATTTCTCTATGTGAAGAGCCTTGCCACTGCTTGTCCTAAATGCCCGGAATGGGCAGCCTCTTATGATGAGGCGATGAAAAACTGTCCTGTTGATGAGCCGGAACCGGAGGAACCGGTAGACATGGACGATCCCCTGGCCATCATTTACACCTCCGGTGTTACCGGTAATCCCAAGGGAGCCATCGTTTCCCACAGTCAGACGTATTTTAAGAATTTCCAAATCATGTTCTATACTGATATGAGAGAAGAAGATGTCTTTCTCGCCCAGTCACCGCTGTTTCACTCCGGTGGACTTTTTATCAGCTTTACCCCCACTTTGTGTCGTGGTGCAACTCTGGTTATGCGGCATAGCTTTGATCCCGCCCAGTTTGCCTTGGACATGGAGAAATACAAAGTCACCGTAGTCTTTGCCCTTACCACGATGTGGCGGTTTGTCCTGAAGACAGGTAAACTGGACGAGGTTGATACGAGCAGTGTCAGGGTTGTCTTTGGAGCAGGGGAAAGGACACCAAAGGTCCTCTTTGATGAACTGGCGAAGAGAGGGCTCAGGATGCAGCAGGGTCTGGGGCAGACGGAAAACTCTGCCATGATGTTTTTGCCTAAGTCAGATATAAAAAGAAAACAGGGTTCTGTCGGCCTGCCCGGCTTTTTCACGGAGGCCTGGATACAGGACGAGAAAGGAAGGACATTACCTCCGCGTGAAATCGGTGAGATAGTGGCAAGGGGTCCTACTGTGATGACTGGCTACTGGAATATGCCGGAAAAAACCGCTGAAACCATAGTAAATGGGGTACTGCATACGGGGGATCTCGGTTACACGGACGAAGAAGGTTATTTTTATATTGTTGACCGGGCAAAGGATATGTACAGAAGCGGTGGAGAAAATGTATATCCTGCCGAGATCGAGAAGATCCTGTCTGAACATCCGAAGGTTCTAAATATTGCTATTATCGGTGTGGCTGATGAAATGTGGGGTGAGACAGGCAAAGCGTTTATTGTACCGAAGGATGGTCAAAGCCTCACGCCTGAAGAAATTACTGCTTTTCTAGAGGACAAAGTGGCAAAATACAAATACCCCACCCAGTTTGAGTTTCTGGAATCTCTGCCTATGACCGCTTCCGGTAAGATAGCAAAGGCAGAATTGAAGAAGAAATATGGTGTCCGATTAGACAAGTAGGCATGGTAATCTGATCTACTTCTTCTGCAAAACTGCCGGGGTATCAAAAGTAAGCCAAAGCGTCTCGAAGGGAGTTTACAGACTGCCACTCAAAGCGAACAGTTCTTTTAAAAAACGGTCTAACCTCTCCCCTTTTGGAAAGTGGGTTAGACCATTGGAAATTCAATGAATTTATCTTCAGTCCTTTAAAGACCTCTTCTTCTATGTGTTCAGTAAAAAAGAGGGCGGTTTGTTATATTACCCCCTTTTCCCTCATTTCCTTCATTTCTGTCTCATCGTAGCCCAAGCTTTTTAAAGTCTCGTCTGTATTCTGACCCAAAGCAGGAGAAGGAGTTCTTATACTTGCCGGGGTATCGGAAAACTTGAAGGGAAAACCAAGCGTTAATATCTCACCTTCTACAGGATGATCCATTTTAAGCAGCATTTCACGATGTTTAATATGGGGATCTACCATTAAATCCTCTACATCATTAACCGGAGAGTAGCATGTATCTTTTCCTTCCAGTAAAGTCAGCCATTCTTCCCTTGTCTTGGTTAGAAAGACTTTATTCAGTTCATCTATAGCCTTCTTTTGTTTTTCTCCCGTCGCGAACTGATATTCAGTTAAGTCCTCCCGATCAATGAGTTTTAAAAGATTGACCCAAAACTTACGCTCGACATTGCCCAGAGCAATAAACTTCCCATCTTTTGTCTTAAAGACGTTGTAGCAGGGAGTTTCTCCCGATATATCAATTTGCTCTCCACCTGGAGATTGTTTTCTGGCGATATCAAAAGCAATATTGACCATATTATAAGATACCATGCAGTCGGTCATGGATATGTCTATATGCTGCCCCTTACCTGTTCTGTCCCGGGCTATAACACCTGCCAAGATGGAAAAAGCGGAAAATATCCCTATGCTCATATCGGCAATGGGTATACCAGGCAAAACAGGCTTTCCTGTATGCCGTCCTGTAGCTTCCAGAATACCTGCTACGCCGATGTAGTTCATATCATGCCCCGGCCTATCTCTGTATGGTCCATCCTGGCCGTAACCTGTGGGAGACACGAAGATAAGTTTCGGATTTATATCTTTCAGACTTTCATAACCTAATCCCAGTCTATCCATCACACCAGGCCTGAAACTCTCAAAAAGAACATCGTATTCTTTGATAAGCTTGCGAAGTACTTCCTTCCCTTTTTCATCCCGTAAATTCAGGGTCATACTTTTTTTATTACGATTGGCCATTAAAAACAGGGGATTTTCTTTCTTCAACCTCGGAGGCATAGTTCTCATATAATCCCCAATTCCTGGTTCCTCTACCTTTAAGACTTCTGCGCCCAGATCAGCCAGCATCATGGTACAGTAATTAAATGGCAACAACCTGGACAGGTCCAGTATTTTTATTCCTTCTAATGCAAGAGTCATATTCGTTCCCTTTAAAAAATGAAATTCACGAGAAAATTACGAATATTTACTTTCGTAATTGCTAAATCGATCACCACTACGTGTGCGAATGCCGATACGAAAGCATTCAAAAATAAAATAGAGAGGCATATCTTCTATTGAATTTACAGAAGATACTTGACAGTAGTACACCTCTGTCTTTTCCCAAAAGCACTATTTCTTATCCGGCAGAGATGCCTCAAATGAGCCGGTAATTAACAACTCATCTGCCTTGTTCCTCGCATAGACATTGCAAAGTATTAAATTGTTACCTCCTTCCTGTTTCTTGCTTTTTACTTTACCTGTAACAGTAACCACATCATCAATAATTGTCATGCCGACAAAACGTACACTGAATTTGCGTATGTATTTTTTAGGTATCCAATTTGTAATAGCCTGGCCTACAAACCCCATAACCAGCATGCCATGAGCAATCTGGCTACCGATTCCTACCGTTTTGCCAAACTCCGGGTCAACATGGAGAGGGTTAAAATCACCGGAAGCACCGGCATATTTTACCAGTTGCATGTGTTTCACAGGGTCCTTAACCAGGAGGGGCATCTGATCCTTGACATTAATGTCTTGAAAATAAAGCTCTTTAGCCATTGTCAAACCTCACTTTCTCTCAACAATAAGCGCAGTAGCCTTCAAAACCAGTTCATTTCTCTGATTAGTATACATGGTTTCCAATTTAATAATCTCCATGCTTCCGGAACTACTGGTTTTCTCGTCAATGGAAACTACCCTTGTCTTTCCTGTCAAGACATCTCCGGGGTAGATCTCCTTGAAATACTCGTATCCTTCCTCTCCATGAAGGACCTTGGCAAAGTCAATCTTTAAATAGTCGATGATACGGGACAGCATATTCGACCAGTTCATGGGAACGGTGCTAAAAGTAGGAGAAGCGGGAGTGTCCTTATATCCTTCTTCTATTGCCGATTCCTTATCCAGAAAAACTGCATTGTCATCTCCTATTGCCAGAACTAATTCCTGCATTTTTCCTCTCTCCACCTCGTAGGTGAAGGCAGGAAACTCATAATTAACTTTAGATCTGTCTGCCATTTTGCCCCTTCTTTCCAATTACCTTAATTAATTGGTATAATCAGCCGGAAATAACGTATTGGACATCTCCCCAAGAGGAAAACTTTTTGCAAAATAAACACAAAAGTTGGGAATAGGCAAGTAGTTTTGGGGTTAGTAATTGCCTTAGATTAAATGTTAACAAAGGAGGTGAATAAAAAAATCATAAATAGGTTTTATCAAACGCCAGTTCCTGCTGGTTAATGACTTTCTGCTATTTCCTCCAATACTCCGGTGTGAGCAGAAGGATGACTGTATAGATCTCCAGACGACCCAGGAGCATACAAAATATCAGGACCCATTTGCCGATGATCGGAATTTCCAGATAGTTCCTAAGCGGGCCAACAATACCAAGGCCGGGGCCGATATTGCCGATGCAGGCCGCAACTGATGAAAAGGCCGAGATTATATCCAGCCCGAGAGATGCCATGATAAGGGTGGCGACTACAAATAACCCGATGTACAAAATAAAGAATCCCCATATGCTGTTGAGAATATCTTGCGGAACCGGTTTACCGCCAAGCTTAACCGTGGTGACCGCATGGGGATGAATAATCTTAAACAACTGCTGATATCCGTGTTTGAACAGCAACATAACGCGCATGATCTTGATCCCGCCGCCTGTTGACCCGGCCATTGCACCTAAAAACATGCAGATGAGCAAAACTAATTGAGATAATGCGGGCCATTTCTCATAATCTGCAGTAACAAAACCTGTGGTTGTAATAATGGAAGAGACCTGGAATGCGGCATCGCGAAAGGCTCTTGTAATAGATTCGTAGGCGGTCGCCGTGCCGTAGATATTCAGAGTAACGATCAGTATGAAAATACCTACTATGGCCAGGAACACACGGCATTCCACATCACTGCTAAAGACTTTTGCCCCCCCCCTGAGAAATTTGTAATGAAGCGAAAAGTTGATGCCGGCAAGTATCATGAAAATGATAATGACGGAATCAAAGTACACGCTGTTAAAATGAGCGACACTCGCATTTTTTGTTGAAAACCCGCCCGTGGGCATGGTGCAGAACGCATGACAGATAGAATCAAAGACGGACATTCCGCCTGCAATGAGCAGAACGATCTGTGTGATCGTGATCAGAACATAGACCTTCCAGAGGGTCTTTGCGGTCTCGGATATCCTCGGTTTCAGTTTGTCTACCACAGGACTTGGAACTTCCGCCTTGTAGAGCTGCATCCCGCCTACTCCCAGGAACGGCAGAATAGCAATGGAGAGCAGGATGATGCCCATACCGCCCAGCCACTGGGTCAGGCTCCGCCAAAGTAAAATTCCTTTGGGAAGAGCCTCGATATCGCTAACAACAGAGGCGCCGGTAGTCGTAAACCCTGATACGGATTCAAAAAAGGCATTGGTAAAATTCGGGATAGCACCGGAGAGAATAAAGGGAAGGGTCCCAAGAAGCCCGGCCATGATCCATCCAAGGGTAACAATGGCAACCCCGTCACGGTGATTGAGGTGGGTATCTTCCCTTTTCTTCACAGAAAAGAAAAGGACGAGCCCCGTTATAGCGGTAGCCAGCATGGATAAAAGCAACGCATGTGCACTACCGTCGTCGTAGAAGAAAGACACCGATAAGGGCAGTGCCATTGAACTGCCTATAAAGAGAGTCAGCAAGGCAATAAATCGCGCGACGATTCGAAAATGCATCAGAAGTATTCCAACTTTACCGTTAAAAGCTTTTCCAGCTTTGGGATGACTTGTTGGAGGGCAAAAATCACCAGTCGATCCTTCGGCAGGATGATGCTGTCCCCTTTTGGAATAATAACCTCATTACCCCGCACGATTACACCGATAATTGCCCCTTTTGGAAATTTGACATCCTTAAGGGGAACGTTGACAATAGGGGATATATCCAAAGCTTCTGCCTCAATGGCTTCGGCATGTTCGCCTTTCAGAGGTGCCACTGTAATAATCTTTCCGCGCCTGATATGCTGAAGAATGGCTCTTACTGCAGAAAGCCTTGTACTGACCACCGTGTCGATGCCGATGGCAGATACGAGGGGGATATAGCTGAGGTTACTCACACGTGTGATAGTTCTTTTCGCGCCAAGAGCCTTGGCAAGAAGAGAAATGAGTACATTGTTTTCTTCATCTCCCGTCAAAACAACAACAAAATCGACATCTCCCACATTCTCTTCAAGAAGCAATTCCTTATCCGTCCCGTCTCCGTTGATGACGATTACCCTTTCCAGTTTTTCAGCAACTTGGGTACATAATTCGCTGTTTTTTTCGATAAGTATAGTCTTGACTTTTGTATGGTCCAACCGCATTGCCAGTTCCTTACCGGCCTGGCCAGCGCCGATGATGATAACCCGCCTCAGTATATCCGCCTTGGGGTTCAAGAGTTCCAGGATTCTCTTCACTTCTTCATTATGAACAACCACATATACAAGGTCATTAGCCTGAATAACATCCTCGCCGCGGGGAATCAGGACCTGGTCGCCACGGACAATTGCACCCACCAAAAGTTTTTCTTCGAGACCCCTGAATGAGGCCATGGTCTTGTTGATAAAAGGGAAATCTTCCGGGATCGTAATGCCGATCAGCTTGACGCGTCCTTCGGCAAAGTCGATCACCTCAGAAGCACCGGGAATTTCCATTACGCTCACGATAGTGTTCACCATCTCTGATTCAGGACTTATGACGTGATCGATACCGAGAAGGTCCTGCCCAAATAGCTCTTTTTCCTGTAGATACTCCGGGTTCCGAATCCGGGCCATCTTCAGCATGTAAGGGTTGAGGTTTTTAGCCAGCAGGCAGGATATCAGATTCACTTCATCACTATCAGTTGCCGCCACCAGCATGTCCGTATCTGTAATCCCTGCATCTCTAAGAACCTGAGGACTGGTACCTCCACCCTGAATGGCCTGCACATCAAGGTTTTCTGTGATGTTTTTGATCTTTTGAGGGTCTTTATCAATAAGAACAACGTTCTGGTTTTCTTGTGAAAGCCTCCGGGCGATATGAAAACCCACTTCACCGGCACCTACGATGATGATTTTCAAACTAATCTTCCTCCAGAATCAACAGCATGGTGGTTCACATGATATCTCTTCTTTTAGAAAAAGGATATCAAAAAGTCAATATGTCTCGCATCTTTCTTCGGGGCTTTGTCCCAATTAGAATATTGGAATACTGCAGTATTGGAATGATGGATTCAAGAAGTTTTTTGATACTCCATAATGTCACTTGGATCGAACAAGGCAAATAATGTAAATAAGTGAACCTTTCAATGAATTATAGAAATTAAGATACTTTATACATTTTCCACAACTTTCCCCCGGGTGCTGATAACTACTCTTTTCATAGGAATCGTTACGCCCGCTTTTTCCAGACCTTTTTTGACAATCATTTCAAGGCCGGAACAACACGGGACCTCCATCATCACCGTAGTAATACTCCGGATGCCGGCTGTTTTGAAAATTTCCGAAAATTTATCTATGTATTCACCGGCCTGGTCAAGCTTTGGGCAACCCATCATTACAACCTTTCCCTTAATAAAATCCCTGTGGAGGTTAGGAATTGCAACCGCACAACAATCGGCCAGCACAATAAGATCTGCACCCTTTAAAAACGGTGCTTTTGCAGGAACAAGTTTTATCTGTATCGGCCAGTGCCAAAGCGCTGATTCTTCAGTACTTTCATCCCGGTGAACACTTCCTGCCCCATGTCCGGATGCTGAAGGGGTGAAGGTTTGGATACTTGCTGACGGGCATCCGCAGGGTAACGTTTGTGTTGATTCCATCTTTTCTGTTTCAGCCATGTGCGATTCAACCGCTTCTTCATCAAATTCATCGGCCTCTCGCTCGATTATGCTGAGTGCACCTGTCGGACATTCTCCCAGACAAGCACCAAGTCCATCACAAAATATATCGGAAACAACGCGGGCCTTCCCATCAACGAGCTGAAGTGCACTCTCTGCACAACTCATTATACACTGACCGCACCCGTCGCATAGTTCCTCGTCGATTTCTATGATTTTACGAAGTACTTTCATTTAGATTCTCCTCTTTCAAAAGCGAAATTATATTATTGCCCCCTGTTTTTAGCTTTTCGCGCTTTCGTGATCGTGATAATCAATTCTTGTTCGGGTTCCCGATAAACAGCAATTCCCACTTCGCTCAAACAGTCTTGTCCGGGTTCGAGATATCATTCCGCTTAGATATCAATACCTCTCTTGCTACTTTGCGGCCGCTATCGGTCAAAAAGGAGGTTTCTATTATCTCTTTTAGTTTATCAATATCCACAGCCTTTTTTTTCTGTTGCTCCTCCAAATCGGTCACGAGACCTGCATCATGTATTACTTTGAAATTAATGGATTCTTCAGCACGGGGTTTATGGTGATGGGCAATAATATCACATACTTCATCGATCAGTTCATTGTCGGCATTGAGCTTACACATGATAGTCCGGGCAACTGCCGGTCCTTCCTGTTCATGAAAATCCTCTCCCCGATCTCCGTACTTAGTCTCAGCTTCTATCATACCGATATCGTGCAGGTAGGCTGAAGTCAGTATCACAGCCAGATTGCCATGTTCTTCCTTGCCTATCCGGTCAGCATAACGCGCCACACGCATGGCCTGGCCGATTTTTTTGAAATCGTTTTTAAAGTACCGCTTCATTTCTACAGCAATCCGATCTTTAAAAAGATCTTTTTTCTGGGCCAAAAGTTCCGGTGGCAGGGTTCCCAGGCACTGCTCCGCATATTCACAGTAGGACGCACAGCCGAAATCCAATTTGGGATTCACAAACCGGTAGCTGCACTTTGGGCAATTTCGTACAGTGTCGTTCTTGAAGAACTCCACCGCCTGACCACATTTCGGACAAGGTATTTCAAAAATATCGGTTGGCTTCCAGAATCTGGTGTCCTGTCCTGGGCATAGCATGATCTCACCTCCAAATTCGACGAAACTTGACTTTAAGGCCCCATAAATTATTTAAGGGGGCGAACAGTTTTTACCTCTATTTCCATAGTTTTTAAAAAAACTCTCCGCCCCTCTTATTCTTAAACTAAAACAAGTGTCTGTTTTTAAGTATCGATGTCCCGTTCGTTATCCCAAAATCGCCTTCAAATCCTCATCCGGTGTTGAAATAGGTTTAATATTGAACTTTTCTACCAGAAGCTTCAACACATTAGGTGAAATAAAAGCTGGAAGGCTTGGCCCCAGCCTGATGTCCTGGATGCCGAGATACAACAGCGTCAACAGTATGGCACAGGCTTTCTGCTCGTACCACGACAAAATCATGGATAATGGCAAATCATTCACCCCACAGTCGAATGCACCCGCCAGGGCTATGGCAATCTGAATAGCAGAATAGGCATCGTTGCACTGACCCACATCCAGAAGTCTCGGGATACCACCGATATCGCCCAGGTCTTTGTCAAAGAAACGGAATTTCCCACAGGCAAGGGTCAACACCACACAGTCTTTTGGAACCTTTTCCACAAATTCCGTATAGTAATTGCGTCCGGGCTTTGCACCATCGCATCCGGCTACAAGAAAGAAATGTCGAATTGCTTTGTTTTTGACCGCCTCTATAACGGTACCGGCAACTCCCATGACGGCATTGCGGCCGAAACCGACCATGACGGACTTACCGCTGGTATCCTCGGCGAATCCCGGGAGTTCGAGCGCTTTTTCAATTACCGGAGAAAAGTCTTCATTGCTGATGTGGGTCACCCCGGGCCAGCCGACAAGTCCGGTTGTAAAAATATTTTCGTGATAAGAATCTCTGGGTTTCTGAATACAGTTGGTAGTCATCAATATGGTTCCGGGAAATGCCTCGAATTCCTTGGCCTGATTCTGCCATGCGGTTCCATAATGCCCGTAGAAATGAGCATATTTTTTCAGTCCGGGATATCCGTGGCAAGGAAGCATTTCGCCATGAGTGTAAACATTAATGCCCTTCCCCTCCGTCTGCTTCAAGAGTTCTTCCAGGTCTTTCAGATCATGACCTGATACAAGAATTGCTTTACCTTTTTTAGCCCCCAGCGGTACTTTCGTCGGTACCGGATGACCGTAAGTTTCCGTATTAGCAGCATCCAGAATTTCCATCGCCCGCAGGTTGATCTCTCCGCATTTTAGAACGAGCCCTGTCAGTTCATCGGCGCCCAGATTCCTATTCAGTGTTGCTGCCATGCCTTCATGGATAAACGCAAAAACATTCTCGTCCGTTTTTCCGAGTATTGCAGCGTGATCAGCGTAAGCCGCAACCCCTTTAATACCGAAGACCAGAAGCCACTGTAGTGAATGAATGTCCGGATCAATATCCGGGTCCGCTTTTATTCCCACCTTTTCGCCCTGTGCCACCAACCCTTCGACGGTCGCTTCAGGTGTAAACTTCGCAGCGTCACTAGTAAAAGAGACATTACCGCCTGCGGCTTTTACCTTACCTTTCAATTCATCTCGCAGCTTCACCGCTTGAATAATGAGCCCCACGAATCGATCCGGATCGAAATCCACATTGGTCAAAGTTGAAAATATTGCCTTGTGAGTAAATATGTTTACATTTCCATCACTAATCCCCACTTTACGGCCTTCGGTCGCAACCAGGGAAAGCCCCTTTACCGCGTAAATCAGTAAATCTTGAAGGGATGCAACCTCGTGTGATTTTCCACAAACACCAATCTTTGTGCATCCTTCACCCTTTGCAGTCTGTTCACATTGAAAACAAAACATGGCTGACCTCCTTTTGGTCTGGTGTCCCTCCAATTTCTGGGACACATGTGTAATTTAATCATTTTAACCGCTCTTGAAAGCTTTTGCCCTCATTTTTTATTTATTTTTATATGCCTTTTACTTAACTTGCCTTGACTTAGGTCAAAAAGAGATGATATTTCTTTAAAAGAAAGGGGCAATTGTGGACAAAATTCTTCAAATCATTTCGAATATCCCTCTTTTCAAGGGACTCTCTGAAGATCATCTGAATCAAATACGGCAGATCGCCGTGGACAAGTTCTACGACAAAGGAAGAATTATCTTTTCAGAAGGAGACGAAGGTAACGGATTTTATATTGTTGCAGACGGCAAGGTTAAAATCTATAAAGTTTCGATAGAAGGTAAAGAACACATTTTTCACATTTACGGTCCAGGTAATCCCTTCGGAGAGGTTCCAGTTTTTTCCGGCCAGAAATTTCCGGCTACCGCCCAGGCCCTTTTGAAAAGCCATCTCTTGTTTCTCCCCAAAGCTGCCTTTGTTGACCTGATATCCAAAAACCCGTCTCTTTGCCTGAACATGCTGGCAGTACTATCCCAGCGACTTCGTGAGTTTACAGTTCAGATTGAAAGCCTTTCCTTAAAAGATATCCCGGGGAGATTGGCTGCATACCTGTCCTATGTAGCCCGGCAACAAGGCACAGAAGATCGAGTTTCTTTAACGATTTCAAAAGGTCATCTTGCAAGCTTAATGGGAACCATCCCCGAAACATTATCGCGTATTTTTGCGAAAATGAGCAATCAGAATCTTATTGAAGTCAAAGGACGATATATTAAACTGCTCGACCGGGCAGGACTCGAAACACTTGCTGAAGAGGGAAAGCTTCTCTAAAAAGACATCATATTTAATGTAGACTTATACCTTCTTAAACACTACCACTCTAATGTTAAGCGACCTCAAAGCCTATCATTTGCTGGTTATCAACATATACGATATTTCGGCATCAATTATTTTTGGGTAGATATCAGCTTTTTACCGAGAATCCTGATGTGCCCCATTTCTTCTTTAATAATGGCATCCATCCGACCTTTACCTAATTGATCCGGCACCATATCTTTCATCCCCAGATAGAAAACGATTGAGTATTTCTCTGCTTTAATGGCTTCTTTGAGGATGTCTTCCGTTGAGGAAACATCGATTTCTTTTTTGAAAAAAACACGGGTATCTGCGAGTGCACGAAGATAGAGGGTCGACTCGCCCTCTGGGTCAAAAAACGTGGAAGATTTTTCTTTACTTGTAAGTTCCGACCTCAACTGGGCAAATGTCTTTTCATGCTCATCTTCCATCGCCGCAATCTCTACTAACAGTTCCTTGGCTGCAGCATCCGCTGTGTTTTCTGCTGCAGTTCGGTAGAACTTTGCGCCGTTTCTTTCAATCTGTTCAGCCATTTCAAATATGTCATCTGCCGTAAAATCGTAACTCATATTTTTCGGATCCTTTCCTTCCTTTAAAAATTGCTGGCATATTATAATTTAATTTTACAATACATCAGTTCAAACTCTTTCAAACAAAGACCATAAGACTTTTTTTGATAAAACACCTTGAAAGATGATACATTTCTTTCTAATCGAGAAGTTAAATTGTAAGATAACCAGTTCTAGGTGTCAATGAAATATTGGTTACGCAACGAAATCATACTACAACAAAATTCAGAAAGATTAT
>Ga0265296_1000596_pt1 | contig 51340 bp, 43 predicted proteins | sample MunlanPumphouse1_FD_189073 | JGI IMG/M metagenome (GOLD analysis project Ga0265296, IMG submission 189073) | Groundwater microbial communities from a municipal landfill in Southern Ontario, Canada - Pumphouse #1 | ecosystem: Environmental > Aquatic > Deep subsurface > Groundwater | place... | reverse complement strand
AAATTTCATTGATGCGCATGAAGTTCAGGCCGCTCGCAAATATCTGCCGCTGCGTGCCCTCGCCGCAGTCAAACAGATAACAGAATTCGTTTTCGCTCTGGTATCTTACGTAGAGCGAAGCGTGATTCCTGTGGGCCGTGGGTATACCTGCCGTTGTTCCAAGAAACGTAACTTCTATTTGCGTCATAGTTTTATTTCAATCGGATGGTTTTTAAATCAATCAAGAATTAATTCTTTGCCTTTAAGGAATTCTGCATTGAACAAATCTAGAGCCTTGAATCTACCTAGAACAGCCGGAACATCGTCTGAGTCTGCTATAGCAATACTTGTTTCAAATTCTTTATTCATAACCTTCATTTTCAAATTATGAATATAGATGATCAACTCAAAGGGTGTTATGCCCTTGATTGCGGCCTTTTTACCTAATGTAATATCGCCAACTAAAACTTCACCTACACTTTTAGGAATTAAAGTTATATCCGCTCCCGTGTCAACTAAGACCTCGTCCAAACCATACCATAAATCATCTTTGGAAAGGATTTCTATGCTTATAAGCGGTTTTAGAACATGACCTAAAATTCTACTTTCTTTTTTGATGTAAGAAAATTTCATTGTATCAACTAATTACAACAACAAGAATATCATCATCGGACTCCCAAGCAATAGAAACTTTTTTATTTGGATTTTTCTTTTTAAGTTCTATTAATTTATCTTTCGGGGTCTTTCCACGCCAGACTTCTTTGTTATCTACTTTGATAATGTATTCATATTTCCTTTCCATGTCAACACACCAATCTAATTTAGGATGCGAAGAATTTAAGCATTTAGCAATTACAAAATAGCTCAAACTAAGCACTGTCTGAAGACAGGATGGAATTCAAATTTAAGCTAAATTAGACTACAGTAAAGTATGAGTTACTACATTATAATAAGGGGACCAGCAGGCGTAGGCAAGACAGAAATATCAAAAAGATTGGCAAAGCGCATTAAAGGTTATCATATTTCCATGGACGTTATACTGCACAAAAATAAGCTAGACACAGTTAAAGGGCGATGTATACTAAAAGAAAATTTTCTAAAGGCAAATAAATTGACGATCCCGCTGGCCATAAAGAAACTGGAAAAAGGTAGAATTGTCATATTTGACGGGTGTTTTTATCATAAAACTCAAATAATCCATCTGACTAAGAATCTTCCCTATCATCATTTCATATTTACGCTAAAAGCAAATGTCGAAGAGTGCATTCGCAGGGATGTAAAAAGAAAAAGCATTGGTGAAAAAAGCATTAAAGCTGTCCACAAACTGATGTCATTTGATTATGGGACTGTAATAAATACCGATAAAAAAACACCCGAACGGACATTGCAGAAGATAATTTTCTGCCTACCAACATCTAGCTCTGATTAATTGTAAAAAAGAAAAGAAACAATTAAATTTTATACACTTTTTCTTCTACATTAAGTTCCAAGAGAAGCAACACAAGGCCGACTACAAGCATCGCAAGTCCGCCGAAAAGGAATTTGTCCATTATAGTTGCCACAAGGCCCATGCCAAAAACAAGGCCCGTAACAAAGAGCAGGACTTTCTCTTCGTCATGCTTGTTCAGGAAGAATTCCTCGCGTGTAAGCATGGACTTCTCGCGTGCTTTTCTTGGTGTTCTTCTCGCATTTCTTGATTTTTTTGCCATTATATATCACCTACTATAGTTAACCCAGCAAAGATTCCGGATATGATTTACTGGGTTCACATACATGGAAAACTTTTGGTTTTCCTGTACAGGTTAAGCTTCGCTTAACCATGTATAGCTCACAAGAAAATAATATCTTGTTTGTTTCCTTGTAGAGCTATAATCATGATGGTGTTCGAGACAGCGTGTCAAAAATACGATCCATCCCGATGTTTGCGTCCCTGTCGTTCTGGTCAACAATAACATTGCAGCCAGGACACTTTTCAAGGCACCTGTTTGCGTTCTGCCCGTCGCCGTAGCCAAGCTTCGTGCATGCCTTGATGAAATTTGGATCATTCTGCGAAGCTGTATAGGCAGCTGTGAAAGTTTCATAGAGGCCAGGCTTGCAATACTGTACGCACCCGCCCGCAAAAATTCTCTGGGCTTCGGCATCTGAAACTCCGCCGCCGGTTGTCGTGATAAAAAACGCCCCGAAAGCAACGAGCACAAGGGCTGCTATTGTCACAACGATTATCATGTTCATCGGCAGGGAAATTCCTTTCATAGCATTACCAATCCATTACTTAATTTATATAGAACGTTTAATATAAATGAATAAAATTATAGGGACCATTATCACCGCAAGAAGTATTATCAGGAAATATATTATTTTCTCATCCAACAACGGCTTCTGAACAGACACAACACAACTGCCTGATTTGCATTCATAGTTACTACCGCAATCACTATTAGTGAAGCATTCGGCAGGTTTCTGCTGGCACACGCCATTCACACAAACATTGCCGGATACGCAGTCATTGGTTGACCTGCAGGTATTGATAACCGGCGTCTCTGGCACGCATCTGCTCTGCGAGCATGTATAACCCTGTCCGCATGAAACACATCTATCACTGGAGCAGTAGCACCCGTCCTTAGTGCCAGGACAATTGCTTGCACTGCATAGCGGCTGAGGAATAGCTACACACGCGCCGTTCTCGCAGGTGAAGCCCGTTTGGCATGGCACATTACTATTGCACTCATCTGTCGAAGCCGCATATAGCACGTCAAAAATCTGATTAACAGTTTTCTGGGCCTCGAGCTTCGGTGGGCTGCTTATGCTGTAAATGCTGCAAGTACCGACCTTCCATGTACCTGATATATCAACTGTGCGCTGCGGATGGAAATCCATTGTTTCATCCATTTGCAGCGTCTGCGGTGTTGTCGTCAGCATGTAAGAGACTCCGAGAGGATTGATGAGGGTGCAGTTCACAAATGCAAGGTAGGCGCGTTCTCCTGTGTTCTTCACATTCACAACTATATCAGCGATATCACCTACCATGAGATTCGAATACGCGAGATTTACGTTGCCGACAAACGAGAGAACCGGCGCGAATACATTAAATGATTTTTCCGTGGTTGAAATGTTATGTACCCTTGATGAGCTGCAGTTGCTCAGTGACGTGGCATTGATATAGCAGTTGTAAACAGTCAAGTTGCCCCGAAGCGCCGGGGTAACGCCGAGACTAACTATTGTTGTGTCGGCCGTCATGTTAAGGCATTCAGATGAATTGTAAGTCGTTTCGTTAAGCCTGTTTTTAAATGTGCACTGAGCAAAGCCGTACATGTTCGTGAGCGCCGTATTTCTTATCTTGAGTGTGGAAAAGACTTCCTGGTCCTTTAGCGCAAGAGACGGCACATCTATCGATTGTATGAACAGGTCAGGCGGGTAAGTCACGTTAAAGCTTTGTGAGTCTGTGTCATGTGCCTCCACAGAAGTGCAGCTTGCATCGAAAGAACGCTGCGCCACGCAGGTAACGGTCCAGGTTCCTGTCGAAGCAGGAGTAAACAAAACGCTGCCGTCTATGAACGATTCAGGAGCTATGGTCATGCACGATGAAGTGTTGACAACGCTCTGACCGCCCTTTGTCATGGTACATGTGACACGTCCGAATCTGTCAGAGGTTGAAGGATTTCTCAGCGTGTATGCCACGCGCAAAGGCTGGTTTACATAAACAGACTGTGGTACTGATAAGGATGATAAGGTGAGGTTGTAGCCACGTATCACATTGAATGTATCACCGTTTATAAGTTCCCCGGCAGGAGAGGAACTTGCGCAGCTCGAGCTGGTGGAGGAACTAACAGAACAATTTCTCACGTTCCATGAACCGACAATGTTGGCAACCACAGAAACATTGTATTTCTTGTTGCTGGTCTGTCTTGGCACCGAGGAGCAGGCTGCGGCCCTGGTATAATTATTTCCATTGGGATCTTGTATTATGCAGTTGACGAGTCCGTACTTGTCGTCATTGAGAGGGTTGTTGACAAAGACATCTATATTTACGTTCGTGTTATTTACAACATCAGCGCTCGGCGCGGTGACGCCTGTGATGTAAAGATTAGGAGGAAGCGAAACTGTTATCGTTCTTGTTTCTGCGGAAACATTGTTAAGTATTGAAGGCGCACAGTTGTTAGTGTTTGACGCGTTTATGAAGCAGTTGGCAACAGTCCATGTTCCAGGTATGTTAAGCAGTTGCGAAACTCCAAATCGCACAGTGCTGTTTGCAGTTACCTGCGTGCATGAAGACGCTTGTCTGGTCAAGCCACCAAGCGGGTTGAGGAACTCACAACCAACAATAGCATAACTGCTGTTGGCCAGGTTATTGTTTCTTCCGTATACCAGCACGCTTATGCGGCTGTCATTGAAAGCTGCCGAACTGGCACTTAGGTTGCTTATGAAAAGTTCTGCAAGAGCCGGCGGCGGTGATACCGTAGTTATGTTGAACGCACCTATACCTGATTCAGAATCGTGAAGTTCCGAGCAGCTTGAGTCAAGAGAACCGCGCAATGTGCAAGAATCAACGTTCCATGTTCCGGCAACGTTCGCAAATATGTTTACTCCAAATGTCGGTGTGGATGTTCCTGCTACCTGCAGGCACGATGTTGTGTTTGATGTCATCTGGTTCTGGGAGTTCCTGAAGCTACAGAAGACGCGTGCGTATCTCGCTGCATCTGAAGGGTTCCTTATGTTTATAGCAGTGGTCGCAGTATTATTTACCAGCGTGTCCGGCGGCAGCGAGAACGACACAAAGGAAAGGTTTGCACCACGTATTACATTGAATGTTTTGCTCGCGTTAAGGATGTGTTGTAACGTTGCCGAAGCGCAGCTCGTGCTTGCGTTTACGCTGCAGGTCGTTACGTTCCATACTCCTACTTTATTAACAGTTAAAATCGTCCTGTATGTTCGTGCGTTTGCGGCGGCTATGCCTTCGCACGATGAAGTTAGCAGCTGCGTTGCGCCGCTCGGGCTTTTGACAAAGCAACTGACCTGGCCGAATCTGTCATCATTTATAGGGTTTGTAACCAGTGTGTCTATGTTCACGTTGGAATTATTTATCACATCACTGGTCGGCACTGAAACTGATGATACATACACAACACCCATGCCGCCCGGGCACGAACCTGCTGTTATATTTATCCAGCCGGTAGGTATGTTACAGTTGTTGCCAAACTCCTGGCACACGCTTGTTGCCGGGTTCGTAGCGTGGTACAAGCCAGCAGTGCAGGAAACCGTTGAATTAAACGAGTTATCAATAAAATCTTTTCTGTCATGTAGCGAATACGAGGAACAGTCGGCGCTGGCTGAACCGTAAACAGAGCATTGAGTGATGTGCCATTCGCCAGTCCTGTTCATAAAGAAGTTGATGGCAAAAACTCTTTGCGCATTGCTGTTCACAATCAAACATGCAGAACTGTTGACATGAACCCTATTAACCGGATCTCTTACAGTACAGGAAACGCGGCCATAGCGTGCATTGGAAGGGTTTGTAATAGAAACGCTTAAGCTTGTAAGCGTATTATTTTGAACCGTAGTTGGTGAATTCACTGCTGTTATTGTAAGATTGCTGCGCGCGATAACATTGAATGTTCCCACATTATTGCGTGTATAAACAACAGAGCTGCCTGAGAAACTTGGGTCAGGAGAGACAGAAACATTGCAGGAACTTATGTTCCACCTGCCAACACGGTCAGTCGTGGTATCAAGCGTGAACGAACTGGTCCTGCCAGAATCAACGCCATTTTGGTCCGTGACGGTCACTGAGCCAACCGGTTTTATTATTCCACAGTTCAAAGTGACATAAGCCACGTCTTGTGTGGGGTTGTTAATAATAACCGGTATGCTTAGCAATGAGTTATTCAGGACAGGTGCCTGAGGCACGCCAACAGACTCTATGAAAACCGAATCAGGCAGCATTACCATGTAACTCGCAGTAGCAAGAGAAGTATTGTCAAGAGCAGAGCTGGCACAATTTGATGTTGAAGATGAGCGCACAGAGCAACCGGTTACATTCCATTCGCCAAGAGTGCTTGCGTACATCTTAATGGGAACTGTTGTATCACCAGTAGCAGCACTAATGCAGCTTGATGAATTCCTTCTTGTAATCAGCTGCCCGTTGGAAATATATCTGAAATTACATGTTACATTAACAAACCTGTCTGAGCTGTCAGGATTTGTCACAACAGTGTTTGTAGTCACCACACTACCTCTTACCGCATTATCTGGAGTTGATAAGGAAGCTATGAAAGTGCTTGCAGCAGGCAACACAGCAAACGTGCCGCTAACAGGCGTCTGGTTCACCTCAAAGGAGCAGTCAGGTCTTACCGAACGTCCCAGTTTGCAGCTGTAAGTCCAGGTGCCAAGCCTGTCAGGCATAAATGGAACGCTATAAGCAGTGGAGTGATGACCAGGTCCACCCAGCACAAGGCATGACGATCTGTTCTGCTGGACTAAATTACCCGGCTTTGTTATTGTACAGTAGACAGTTCCGTACGCGTCCGTGGGGCCGTCCTTGTTTATTGTAGCAGTCAGGGTCATGCTGCGGTTAAATCTCACAACAGTCGGCATATCAACAGTCATCAATACGCGTGTCGGAGGCCTTATTCCTCTTAGAAGTCTGTCAATGTCGTCTCTTTTTTCAAGCGAGCGTTGAATCAGCTGTCGCGCTTTTGTAACCGTAAGGTCCTGCATTTCCATCGTCATATTTTTCAAATGGTCTTTTGTAATGAGCAGCGCTTCCCTTAGAATCACAAGAGTCTCGTTGTTGGCAATAGCCGTCTCGCCGTTCTGGCTTATGGAAGAATCAACAATTCCTATCTCAGTCCCAATTTGCACATCGAGGTCAGTAAATATCTGATACCATTCGTTTATCTGGCCAATATTGAATGTCGGGCATGCGGCGCTCGTGATAGTGCTGACAACAGTAACTGTCGCGGATTGGCCAACCGGTGTGCCTCTCGCGGCAAAGTAGTACAAAACTGTCTGGTCGCTGCACCTCAGCTCGCATTTACCAAGAAGCGAGCCGCAGAAGTTCGGCTTGTTCGCGCCCCTGTTGTTGCTGTTGTATGCTGCTATGCAACTGTTAACATTTGAGTTTTTGTTGCAGACATAAAATGTATATAATCTCAACTCCTGTCGTGTAGTGCCGCTGAAGTTCAGGCCCCTTTCAGTTTGTGTGGTTGTTGTGACCGAAAAGCCGTTTGTATCTGTGACATTAAAAATTATTGGAACAGAAACATTATCTTCTACGCCCGGTAATCCTGACATGCCTATAGGCCTGACAAATATTGTGCACGCGTCGCCGCCCTCGTGCCTGCAGTTCTTTCCTGGCCCGACCGTTATCATTACGCTGGCAGGTGCGCCAATGCCACATGCCCTGTCAGTCCATGACACGGTTTGGGTTGCATTGCTGACCACCTTGTACTGGCATTTTGATATTCTGCTGGCAACGCCCTGAGCGTTATCACTTACAGAAATAGTGAAGTCCGAAGTTACCCAGTTGCTAGGTGCACTGACGATTTCTGAGAAAGGTGTAACCCAGTCAATGTTATAGAATCTTGTACTGGTATCTTCGATTCTGGTGCCGTTCATAGTTTTGTTGACCTTTGCAACAACTTTGCATGAACCCTGTCCCATGAGATTGCAGTCGCCATCAGGTCCAATGCTCACAGTGAAGTTGCTGTTGCACCTGCGCGCTGCATTGTCAACTATCTTTGTAGATGTTGAACCAACACTGTAGATATCATAGGTGCATGTAATTGTGCTGTTTGTCGTAGAAGCAAAGTCCCTGTCCTGAACATTCACGGAAAAGTTACCGGTCTGGTTGCTGCCGTCTAGTGGGGAAGTAATATTTGTAAGAATCAAATTTATCGTAAAGCTGCGTGAATCCGGTGCACCAATGTTGCCAACAGTGTCGGTCGCAAAAGCGCTTACAGTACAAGAGCCCTGGTCAGGACAATCGTTACCAGGCCCAACGGTTATTGTTGTCTGGCTGTTGCATATTCTGAGTCTGCCGCCACTAATTGCGCCTCCCAACCCACCGAACTGCGCATAAGCATCACCAGCCTGATTCATTATTGTAAGCGGCACGTCATTCCCTGTAGCTATTATAGCTGGTGTGTAATGTGGCAGCGTCATGTCTTCAGAAACTCTAACTGACCCTGACGCAGCTCCACCGCTGCTTATCTTAATATAACCATTTCCGTTATCATCCTGGTGCTGGTCAGCAACAAAATAGCTGCCGGTCAAAGGATTATAGGCAATGTCACTGACCCCGACATTGTTGTTGGTGAACACAGTAGACTCGGTTCCCAGAGTACCGCTTGGTCCAATGGTGCGTTTGTAAAGTTTTCTTCCAACACTCCCCCAGTAGAAAGCGGTATACTCATTGCGTGTAGTATCATAGAACGCGACAAGCGAAACATAACCTCCCAGCGTTCCGGTTGAAATTCTAATTGGACCTGTCAAAGCTGCGCCATTAGGATTGTATAGTCTGCCGTAGGCAATGCCGTTCTGATCAAACCATGTAGCAAGAACACTGCTCCCGCCTGCCGCAGCTGAAGAGCCAAACATTCCATCACCTGTCACCACCACTTCATTCCCAACAGTGCCGGTTGGCGTAACTGAATTACCTATAATGCTGCCCCTGGTTATGACGCCACGCGTACATGATACAAAGAATTTTTTCGCGCCTGAGCTATAGGCTATATTTCCGCTGGAGGAAGCATGAATGCCTAAATCACAGTTGTTCATAATAACAAAATTCTGCTTGACAAAAGTTCCATCTGCTTTTACCAAGCTGCCATATGTTGGTCCCATATTGTTGCCGGCAGCAGCACCCCATGCAACTAAGAACAAATCATCATCCTCGTCATAGGTGATTTTTATTGAGCCAACGAAATCACTACTACTTCCAAGAATAACATTACCGCCTCGCAGCGCCCCGGCATCCGTTATAAACTGGCCGATGACCTTACCTTGATGTTCAGTGCTCCACACAGCCAGCGCCACATCACTCTTAGTGCTATAAGCCACGTCAAGCGGTCTCCATACCCTGTAAGGATTTGAAAGCGCAATGTTTCCCCGCGGCAAAGCAATGGGCGTAGCTGTGTTACCAGATGTTGTATAATAACATTTGTCCAGGCCAGAATCATCTGCGTCCGTGACCTTAATCTGGAAGTTGGCTGTCTGGACGCTGTTCGCCACCGGCTCGGTTATTCTTGACGTCGGCGGGTTGTTGTCAACTATTATGCTTGTCCTGCTTGAGTTTGAATACATGCCGGACTCATCCTTAAGGCGGCAGTAAAGATTCTGGAAGAAGCCGCCCCTTTTCCATTCTGGCGGGAGCGTCAATGTACAAGTTGGGTTGTTGTCAGCGAGTTGTCCGCTGCAAAGGTTTGCTGTGAAGCTGCCCGTCTGGCATGAGCCACTCGTACCATCTCTTGCAGCAGTAGGAGCAGATGTACAACCACTAGGGATAATATCAGTGCCACCAAAAGTCTCATGTCCGCCACAATAACCTGCTTGAATTGCGTCATGTATTTTTCCTCCACCTGCAGTTACTCTATACCCTGTTTTATCGGGATCACCATCTTTCCAAACAGCTACTATTTGAGGATAGCTTCCTATTGTTTCGGCATGAAAGCCTTGACCAATTAAAATAGCAATTACTCCGTCTCTAAGTTGGGCTACTGCAGCTTCACCTTCATCACTCCCCCCATCAGCAGCACCATAACTTGGCAAATCTCCAATTTCCGGATGAGAAGCAAGATATTTGTTTGCGGCATTTTTTACATCACTTTGGTATTTATCTGTCTGCCCTTTTTCAGCGCAAGTTTCGCACGCACCGCCGGTTGCAAAGCCTGTCACGCTGAACGTAGGCTTCGATGTAACTCCGCCTGTAAGACCGGTAGCGCAAGGGCACGTATGACCTGATGTTGCTGTGGCCTTTTGACTTTCAGTAACAAAAGGGTCCCAATCTGTCTTCCAGTTGGTGCCATCGCAATATGCAAGAGCTTCTCCACAGCTAGAGCATGTTGCACTATTCTGTCGGCATTCTGAAAGTGGGCAGCCACCCCACATTGTAGGATCATACCAGCCTGGAGTTTTGCCAGCACAAACAGCAGTGCCTCCGCCTGTAGGCGTGGTAGGTGCAACCCACTTACTTGTTTCAGCTCTGCCAGTACATCCCCATTGCGGATTGCTTGGACCAGGACCTTCTGGCCCAGGCCCGCTGCCAAGAACATCATATATCAAGCCAGAAGGTTTATGGAAAAGAATATCACATGAAATAGAACCAGACGAATGCGGACAACTATTTCCACCTGTCTTGCTTAGCAATCCCCAACCAGCGTCTTTGTTGTCCCATGCTGCCTTGTTTAAGAGAACCGCTGCTTCTTCAGCACTAACCATTGCGCCGTACGCAGCACGCGCAGCCCGTACAGAAGCAAGTATTGATGCCGGGTTAGTTCTGGTCCTGCACGCGGTATCGTCGCCGCCTGGTGGAGGGCTAGTAGTTTGAATATTACCTTCAGCTGTGCCGCACTCCAGCTTCACTTTCATTCGCCTTGGAGTAGTGCTGCCTGCATCTGTTATGGATTCAGAACTGGAACCAATACTTGACATTGTTACAATACCTGTAGGCGCCACTCGCCGCGGAGTTGCATTTATTGAATTAAGCAAAGGGGGCTTTATGCAAGTGCCGCCACAGTCAGTCCTGCAAACACCGTCGCTGCACTTTGTCTGCCCATCAGGGCATCCACCTCCACCGCCTGTCTTGCACAATCCAGTAGCAGGATTGCAGCCAAGGGTGCCACAGGACGTTCTTGTTGTCCAGTTATCTCTCGTAGCAGAACCACCGCGGGGCGGAGTACCAGGAGCGGTTGCATTAGTTGTATAATTACCATATTTTGAAAATGTCAGGTCTGGTACATATTTTGTGCACGTAGAGACCTTGTACGCCTGTGGTGTAACCATAGCCTTGTACTGATTGCTGTCAACACATTTTGAGACAGCAGGACCTGTAGCCTGCCATCCGTTCTGACTTGTCAAATCAATGCACCGCGGGGCAGTAAGTGTTGGTATTTCCGTAGGTGTCTGAGTACATTCTGCTGTCGTGCCAGCACACAAAGGTACTATTTTTGGTTTTCCCGTTGCCGTATCCATAACGCATTTCTGTGTTGGAGATGGATTGAGAATTATTACCTTAAACGTCGCGCCTATGGTTCTTGAATTTCCGCCGTAGTTTGCGGCTATCGTATCAACAACATAAAGGCTTACTTTTGGGTCTGTTTTGTCAAACGCGTTAGTCGCGTCAACGTTTGGTGCCCAGACTGCATTGCTTGCTGCTGTATAGATAACACCGCCGCTGGCTGTCGCAAATCCTGTCACGCTAAACGTCGGCTTTGCCACGACATTTGCGAAGGGACCTCTCTCTGATTTGATATTATGGACCACCATGTTGTTGGCAATATATGTATGAAACGGCTCAACGTTGAAATTATAAACAGTAACTGGCTTTGATATCTGCCGAATAACAGTAATCTTGACAGAAACAGCCCGGTTGTCATATGCCTTGTAGACCCGGTCGCCAGCCATCAGGTCCTTGACCTGCACAAAATATTTGTGTATAGTAGGAACTCCGGAAGCGGCTGTCTTGACATAAAACGGGTGTGTCCCAGTAACTCCTACACTTGAACCGTCATCAAAGTCAAGAATATAACTTTCCTGAACATCTCGTGTAAGAATAGACGTGACATTACCAATAGAGAAAGTGCCGGTCTCCGGGTCAAATGAACGGACTTTGTCTCCAATCTTTATTTCTTCAATTGGCTTGGAACTGCCATCAACAAGCAGTATGGGTGTGCCAGAAACAAAACTATTGCCTCCGCCACCACCGCCGCCGCCACCCGGACCTGGAATAATGCCGGCGGCTGGAGCGCTGCTGGCGCTGCACCCTGGACCAGCGCACACTTTTCCATAATCATCGGACTGAACTTCTGTGAGAAGAATGCTGTGCAGGCAGTTGTTGGCATAAGCAGCTTTCACGCTGGCAGGAAATGAAACAGCATTTGTGCTGCACGGATTAGCAGGAACCCATCTTCCACCTGACCATATTGAATTTCCATTGCACGTGTTAGGTATGGTAAATGTGAACTCTATCTTTGTGGGGTTAGCAGTTGTCGCGCATTTGCTCCAGCGACACGTTGCGCCAGCGCAGCCTGTTGTGCCTGAACACGATGTCACGTCGCCAACTCCTATTGCTACGCCTGTATCAGTGCCGGGTGGTGTAGTAGGAGGAGTAACGCATGTACCGCTCTGGCATACTTGTGGAGAAGTGCAGGCAGGGGTACAAGTAAATCCACCGCCAGCAACACACATGCCTACATTGCCATCAGTTACCGTGCACATGGTGTTATCAGGATCGCACGTTTCACCAACAGCGCAGTCAGTGTTATCAAAGCAATTGCATGGCTCTGCATAAGCCTTGGTTGTAAAAAAAGACAATCCTATTAATAATACTACGCCAAATGCGATAAATATACCTAAAGCTGTTTGCGCTTTCATATGCACTAGGATTTTATTGGATTTTCCCGAATAAAAAGATAATTAGGGACAAAAAACGACCATAATTGGAAAGCAAGTATTTATTTGGGCTTAGTTTGTATTTTAATCTCTTTTTTACTATAATTATTTATGGAATCAGAAGTCGAATCATTGAAAAATCTGCTTGACAAACACGATATAGAATATAAAGTTCTCACTCACGAGCGCGTCTATACTTCAGAGCAAGCTGCGCGCATACGCGGCGTGCCTTTGAGCAGCGGCGTAAAGGCAATGGTCGTGAAATCCGAAAAAGGCTTCTTTCTGATTTTGGTGCCCGGTGACAAAAAAATAGATTTTGACCGTCTTCGACAAAAAATAGGAAAAGCAAAACTTGCCAGCGCCGAAGACGTTTTTCGCATGACCGGCTGCGAGGTGGGAAGTGTCCATCCCTTCGGCAATTTGTTCGGCCTGCAGGTTTTCATGGACCGTCATATTCTCGATAACCAGACAGTGAACTTCAACGCCGGGCTTCATGAGATTTCGATAAACATGAGCTCGCGGGACATGGCAGAAATCATAAAACCAGAAATCGACGAATTTAGCAAATAAAAAATATTCTGTTTGTATCTAGCATTTTTCAGCATAATCAGGACAGCAGTCGCCATATTTTTTACACAATACATCGCACCAGCAGCTGCCTGAATTTACGCCGCACATATTCTGACACGAGCCTGAATTGGTACTTGAAGAGCTCGGTGAAGACGCAAGACCTGTTCCGCCACACTCTTGGTCATAGTCAGAGCAGCAATCACCGTACATTACACATATTGAATCGCACCAACAATTGCCTGATTTTGCACCGCAGCTATTCTGGCATGAGTTTGGGGTTGGAGGAGCAGTTTGATTAGAGGGCGGGGCTGTTCCATTAGAAGAGACGCACAATCCATCATCACATCCATATGGGCAATACTTTTTATTTTGACCGCCGCAGTTTTCATAGTGCTGGTAAACATAATTGCCGTTGCACGACGTATATGTCGGAATGCATGAAGGTGTTGAGTTTGTACTATTGACAACACAAGCCCCGTTTTGGCATTCATTCGGGCACACGTAACTTTCTTCCTTAGGAAGCGAACCAAAATTTTTAACAGAATTATCACAATACATTTCCCTTAATTTATTAGAATTTATGCAGTAGTCTACTTTCATAATAGGAAAGGGTGCATCACTCGTATAGGCGACCAAAGTGCCTTTCTGGAAGTAATTTTTTCCGCCATCACTATCAATACATGCTGAAGTTGGTATAAACGTCTCTGGTGTGGTACCGTTAGTCGTATTTTTAGGTGTCGTGTTATAAAAAGAGACACATGCACCACCGCTGCATCCATATGGACAATATTGTATATTTTGTCCACCGCAGTTTTCATAGTGCTGGTAAACATAATTGCCGTTGCATGTTGTAGCAGTAGGAATGCATTCCGGATTAGTTTGATTTGGTAGTGGTTTTGTCTGGTTAGGTAACGGAACGGTTTGATTTGGCAACGGTGTGGGTGTCGTGTTATACCAAGAGGCACACGCGCCGCCGCTGCAACCATTCTGGCAGTACTCTATGTTTTCGCCATCGCAGTTTTCATAATGCTGGTAAACATTGTCGTCGTTGCATGTTGTAAAGGTCGGGATGCAGTCATCTGACGCCATCCCTGTAATTAAAACAGGACTCTGCATGAAGTTGAAAAGCCCTCCGATAACAAAAAACATTCCTATAATAAATAAAAATGACTTTGTAGAAGGTATGTTGCTTTTAGGCATAAGTAATCTATGTGTTATTTTGATATAAAAAGGGCTGTTGTCTGAAGATGGCTTTGTTTTTCGTAAACAAGTTACTTTTGTTCTTTTGACTGCAAGCTACTTTCTTGCGAAGAAAGGAGCTTATGGCAGAAATCATAAAACCAGAGATCGGCGAGTTCAGCAAGTGAATATAGTGAACGGCAGTAAACCAAAATAAATAATATGTTTCTTTCTCCCAAGGGTCTTTCTTTACCAAAGAAAGAGGCTTATGGTGTAAGTCTTGTTCTGTCTCTAGGCCACAGCGTCGCTTCGCGGATGTTCTTTAGGAAATAAATGGGATTATCCTATCCATATCTCTATTATTTCTGGTGTTATTTTCATCTTCCTGAATATCTCACGAACTTCTTTGTAATTCTCTATAGGGACTGAAAAACTGCCACTGCCATGTCTTATGCCGTTTGATTTTGATACAATACCAGTATAATGTTTATCACTGATATTATAACCGAACAGCTTTCTATGGAGGTTCACCCTCTTTTTTGCATCTTTTATGTTTCTGTAAGAAAAGAGCGTATAATGCCTTAATTTTTCGGGTTCTGATTTATATTTGCCAAATAAAATTATTCCATCAGTTATTATGCTTCTTTTTAGATCAGTCCATTCTTTATTTTCTATGTTGCCAACAATCAATGATATAGGATTTTTTATTCCTTTGAGTTTCCAGAGCTCATTTATTTTAGATTTGTAGAACTCATTCAGTATCTTGTTTATTCTGGTGCTCTCTGACATTGTGTCTATGAAAATGTCTATGTCACTCTCCCTGTCTGCATCTTTGCGACTTACGGAGCCAAACAATATAACAGATCTTATATTTTCAGCTCTTTCAATCAAAAAAGAGCAGAATGCAGCAGCATAAGCTATTCTATCATTCTTCATGTAACTCACCAACAATTTCCTTAAGGTTATTATAAAACGCCAGCATTTCGACAATTTCTTTTTCGGACTTCCTTTTGCCATAGCATAGAATATTTCTTTTTTCCTCAATTTTTCTCATAAGATCCATTATTTCTGTCTTTCTGGGAAAATCAAAAACCAGTTTTTCTCGTATGGACTTTGAATGCTTGAAAATCCTGTGGTCAAAATTTATAGAAACCTGCACAAGTTTAAGTTTCAACAAGTATATTGATAGCATCTCTATGCTTGCCTGAGATATATTATATCCAATATTTCTTTGATTTTTCTCCATTCCATCATCTATACATCTCCTGATATTCCTTTCATGCTCTTCCAAAGCCTTCCTGTGTTCCTCTATCCTCATACATATACCTGAACAGTCAATAGAGGACTTTGAATAAGTATACATTTCATTCAAAGTCCTTATTGTGAACTTTGACAAATTATAGGGTTAATCAAAGTTCTCAATATGTAATTTTGTAACATAAGTACTTAAAGTTATGTACATTTGAACATATTTTATGTAATTTTGTAACAATCATAAACAAGCCACTTTGTGAGCGCAAGTGAACCAAAATCACATCTTCTTTGTATACCACCGACTTTTCCGCAAAGAAGGATGGGATCCAAGATTCATTGTTTATAGAACAATGAATCTTTAGATAAATAATACATTTCTTTGACTACAAGCTACTTTCTAAAAAAGATGCCTATGGTGTCAGCCTTGTTCTGTCTCTAGGCCACAAAGTTGCTTCGCGGATGTTCTTGAGTCCGCAGATGAACATGGTCAGCCGCTCAAGACCGAAGCTCCAGCCCGCGTGGGGTGGTATGCCGTATCTAAACGCGTCTGTGTAGAACTTGAAATTGTCTGGGTTCATGCCGCGCTTTTTCAATATGTCAACCAGCTGCTTGTAATCATGAACCCGCTGCGCGCCTGACATGGCTTCCGTGCCGTCTATGAGCATGTCATAACCGCGGCAGATTTTTTCGTTGCCCGGCTCCGGCATTGAGTAGAAAGCGCGTATGTCTGTCGGCCATTTTGTTACTATAACAGGATTGAAATGCTTGCCTATCATCTTCTCTGCTTCTGGCGTGAAGTCATTGCCCCATTCTATGTTAATTCCTTCCTTCTTCAGAAACTTGAGTGCATCATCATAAGTCATTCGTTTGAAAGGAAGTTTGGGCACTTCCAGCTCTCTGTTAAGCGCTTTCAGCTCCTCTTTGCATTTTTCAGTAACCTGTCTGTAAATATAATTTATAACACCCTCGGCATATTTCAGCGCGCCCTCCTCGTCCTTCACGAAAGCCGTCTCTATGTCCATCTGAATGCACTCATTAAGGTGGCGGATTGTATTGTGTTCTTCAGCGCGGAATGCCGGAGTGATTATCATTACTTTGTCAAAGGTAGAAGCCATCAACATCTGCTTGTAGAGCTGCGGGCTCTGCACCAGGAAAGCTTCCTTGTCAAAGTAAGAAAGCGGGAAAAGATTGGTACCGCCCTCAGTCGCTGCAGCAATGATGCACGGTGTGTGCATCAGCGTGAAACCTTCTTTCTCAAGATATTCAATGAAGCTCCTGTAAATTACGTCTTTTATCACAAAGATAGCAGCATTCTCCTTCTTGCGAAGATCAATGAATCTGTTGTCTATCCGAGTATCCAGTTCGGATTTTATTTTCGGATCTGTCTCCAAAGGAAGAGGCGACTCTGCTCTGGCAATGACTTCTATTTCATCCGGATTAAGCTCGATTCCGCCTGGCGCCTTTTCATTTTTTGTGACAGTGCCCGTAACCCTAAGGACGCTCTCTCTGGATATTTTCCCAGCCATCTCAAAATTCTTGTCGCCTTTTTTCAATGTTACCTGGAGCTCGCCCTTCCGGTCGTAGAGAACAATAAACATCAGGCTTCCCAGGTCCCTTGTTTTGCGGACCCAGCCAAAAACAGTTACACGCTTTCCAGCCATCTTCACAGCGTCTGTTGTGTAAAATCTTTCTTCAGTTTCTTTTGCCTTGATGAGTCTCACCTACATTATGTAAGCATTGTAGAAAATCGTCCACACTATAATCCATAAGAACAGATAGACAATAACTCCGTTGCCCAGCCACCACTTTGCATCCTGCTTTATCTTAAAGACAGCACGCAAAACAAATGTCAGCAGCACCATAACTATTATAGAAGCAAGCGCCGCGAAGGCGGTATGGTTAATTATTATAGAAACATAGCCCATGACTACAGCAACAATCACATAGATAACTGTTGTTCTCAGTTCAACATCAAAGTAAGATTTCAATCCCATTTTATACACCAACTATCCTTGGAAATGGTCGTCTAAGTCTGACTCTCGGTATCTCTTCCCCAACCTTGGTTACGAACATGTTACCATCATTAAATTCATTATATACACGGTCTATTAGGGTTTGCCTGTCTGGATCATGCCCAACAAACGCTCCATGAAGAAACGCAACATATTCGCCTTCATGTCTTTGAAGCAAATCAGCTTCCATTGACTCGTAAGCATGAAAATTCAATTTATCGTATCCCATTCAAACACCATTACTATAGCAGACGACCGTGCTTTCGTCCGCCTTTCACATCATTATTCAAACGTTTCTATTTACTCCTGCTTTACTTGCCCAAAAATTTCCCGATACTTTTCTGCTCTTTTTCCTCCTTTATCCAGTGGGCAGTGAACCAGCTTTTGCGCACAAAAGGGGGAAACTCTTTATTCTTTTTAATCCAATCCTTTAAAAACCTAATAGTGATTTCGTCGCTCGGATATCCGCTGCCAAAGAAGCCATATTTTTTGTGCAGTTTTGCTATTTCACGGTCCCGTTCCACCTTTGCCAGTATGGAAGCAGCGCCCACGACCGGATATTTTTTATCGGCAAAATTCTCAGCTACAATCTCCATCTTTTTGTTTTTCACCTTAGCCATTACTTTTTTGGAAAAATTCTTAGTATCCACTTCTGGCGAGTCTATTATTACTTTGTCCGGATTGAACATGTTTATAATATGCTGCATTCGTTCTATTTCCATTGCATTTAGATTGCTTTCGCTGCGCAACTTATCGATTTCCTCCGCAGAAATCTTCAGGACAACAAAATCATGAGCGAGTTTCTTTAGAAGCGGGTAAAGTTCGCCGCGTTTTGCCCCCGTAAGAAGCTTCGAGTCCTTGACACCCATTCCCTTCAGCTCCGCTAGCTTATCCTGTTCTATTATATAGCCACAAATTGTCATGGGACCACAGACAGGGCCTAACGGTACTCATAGAGTTCTACCGGACTCGTCTATGCCCAATATTTTTGTCAAAGTATTACCACCTCATGCTTATATTGAACTACATTCATTGCAATAATTATAGTGTTTGAAGAAAAAGGCTTTATAGGCATTATGAAAAAATAATTTTTGTTAGGCATCAAAGAGAAGATGTATCACGGAACTCAAAATCACGCAGCCCTTTTAATTCCGCACCTTCGTTTTTTGCCATGTAAGCCATACATCGAGCAATTTCATCAGGTGAAACATCAAGAAAAGAATCTGCATGATCACTATGCCTTGAAGGAGAGTGCCAGAGATGCTTTGCCTCTCTTTCTGCATCTTTAACAATGCGAACATGGGTATCTGCGTGATGTTCAATATACAATGAGTTCCCGAAATCTTTAACGCCGTAATATCCTAAAATCGAATAGAATAATCCGTCAAACTGTCTTGGCCAGAACCTGTCTATATATGCAGGCGCGGCAACAGAACCCGTATAGCCAAGTTCCATAATAAGTCTGGCTACACAAACCATTCTTGCTGCAATACTATTTTTGCTGAGTACAGGACTTCTCGAGTGAGCACCATTTAATTCTGTCCATAATCGTTGTGGTTGTTTACTACCTGACTGATGAATATAGGATGCAAGTTCTGTGGCATGTGTAAATACTGCGCCATCAACAGGGTTATTTGACAGTGTTGCACAAAGCACCATTCGCTTGAACCGTGCTGCATATTCATCAGTCTTTGGCGGAAAGAATCCAGATTCATCATAACCGATGAAAGTTGTACCAGGATAAATAGGAAAAGGTATCTTAGCGTGCGTGCGTCGTATTCGGTCACTTCGGTAAGCTGTACCACGTTCCCCCATATACAATACTATTGAATTCCGCCCATATTTATTTGTGCAAGAATGTTTTTTGTAATTTTTCTGTGATGCATTTCAATATGTCTATTTAAAACCTAAAGGATTTTATTAGAAGTATAGCGAGGTAGAGCAGCCTGGAGTGCTCGTCGATCTTACATTCAATGTAAGTGCGAATGGCCCATAGGTTGATCTAGGACACCCGGAAACAAAGTTCAGCTTTGTTGGGTATAGGTCGTAGGTTCAAAACAAACTTTTCCGAAAAGTTTAATCAAAAGGGAAAGTTTGGGAATGTCCTACCCTCGCTATCATTTTTCTTTTTAAGTTCCGCAAACAAATATTCTTATGCAAATACAGGAAAAAGCGCACCGAATACTGAGACAGCCTGTTTGTGACTCATGTCTGGGCCGCCAGTTCGCCCAGCTTCTAAGCGGATACACAAACGTACAGCGTGGCCGTCTGCTGCGCACGCTAGTAGCCATGAGCATCGACCAGGAGGATTATTTCGGCGACCTCGACCTCTCGAATTTTCACGGTTTCAATTTCCACAAACTCGACGCAAAAAATATTGAAAAGAAAAAATGCTCTGTGTGTGAAGGAATTTTTGATAGCCTGGAAAAAATATCCGTCAAAGTCGCGAAAGCTGCAAAGAAATATGAATTCTCAACATTTTTAATCGGAACCAAACTGTCCTTTGACATGATTTCACGTGAGGAAAACTTATGGGAAAATGTGGGAATCGATTATTGCGAGCCAATAAAGGCAGAATTGAACAGGGAAATTGGCAAGCTTGTTGAAAAAAAGACCGGTGCAAAATTTAATCAGAATCCTGATGTGAATTTTATAATTGACATGCCAGAAGGAAAACCCGACATCCAGCTGAATCCGCTTTTCTTTTACGGTGAATACCAGAAACTTATTCGTGGAATTCCTCAGACGCGCTGGCCTTCAAAAAAATACAAGACCTCCATAGAAGAAATAATGGCAAAACCATTCCTGATTGCTACAAAAGGCAAGTCTAGCAAGCTTCACGGATTAGGCCGTGAAGACATTGATGCGCGCTGCCTCGGCTGGCGGCCTTTTGTATTGGAGATACTGGAGTCGCAAAAAAGAAAAATGAATCTTAAGGCACTGACAAAAAAAGTAGCCAAAGGAATCAAAATAAGAAACCTGCGTGTGTCAAACATAGCCGAGGTCCGGCGTATAAAGGAGGAGCGTGCGGACAAAACTTACAAGGCAACAGTTATATGTGAAAATATATCAAGAAATGATTTGAAAAAACTCAATCAGCTTGTCGGCAGCATAAAACAGAAAACGCCTGAGCGTGTTCTTCACCGCCGCGCCGACAAATTTCGTCATAGAAAAATAAAGACGCTCAAGGCAGCGTTCATAAACAAAAAGAAATTTTCTATAGTGGTAAAATGCGAAGCAGGGCTGTATGTAAAGGAACTAATAAGCGGCGACAACGGACGGACAACGCCTTCTGTGAGCAGCATTCTGGGTCAGGCATGTATTTGCAAAGAACTTGATGTCCTTGCAATACATAATGTAAAAGTGAAGGTTAAAAAGAAATAGAAATCGCTGTTATATCGTCATATTGTTTATATCGCGGATATTTCCAGCACTCAGGATCGTCTTTTTCCAAGTCTCTTACATATTGCATTACGTTCTTTAGTCCGCCCTTGAGGAATAACCTGACAAAAGCATTGAAATTATCTTCCTTTTCCGGATCTTCTTTTGGAAGTATTAAGCCATCAGTGAAAATTAGTATGTGCTTTACGTTCTCAAGATTCTCTTCGCCTGTCAGGATAAATTTTGAAAATTTCTCTTCTCCGTTAATCATGCCATATGCCTCGTTCGATTTGAATCTGGTATGAGGAGTTTTCTTCCATATAATGTCATGAATATTTTTCCTTTTTTCTTGGGCAAGTTTTTTCCAGACAATCATAGCACCCCTGTCATGATCGTAATCATGAGCCAAAAGCTTGAACGAATCATCCATGTATATGACAAGAATCAGGGAATCCGCCACATGGAGCCATTCAAACGTTTTGTTTTTTATTCTCACAGCAGCAGCCGTAGTGCACCAAAGACTGGCTTTGTCTGATACATCAATGTTATTGGAGATCATTTTCTTTCTAAGGATATTATTAGCTTTGATAGCCATTTCTTTCAGCGTTCCTTTATTCGCTGCGAATTCGTCTCTTACAATTGAAGCTGCCATTAATCCGCCTGACTTGCCGTTTTCATCGAAGAACTTGTTTATGCTGTTGGCACCGTCAAAAACGCCGAATATATTTTGGCCTATCAGGTAAGTGTCTTCCTTGCTAGAGCCTTCGTCGAAAACAAAATCGACTTTCATCAAATATCAAACCCTATATTCTTTTTTATCAGTTCCTTTATTTCCTGGGGTTTTCTTGGATTAAGAGAAACTTGCAGGCCATAATTTGTCGGCTTCTTAATTATAAACCCTTCGCGCATAAGTTCTTCTCCAATTTTTGTTGCAATTTTCATTCCCTCTTTTCCTAAATTTTGGGAACGAAATTGCCTCATCATATTTTCATAAGCAGTGTGACATTCGCCCCACTTTCTATGGCGCGCCAATGAAAACAGTAACTTTGCGCGTATCAAGTCATTATCCATAAGTTTACATGCATGTAAAGTTTTAAATACTTAATAATTGTACGTATGTATATAGCTGGAAAAGGTGGACATATGGAAAAATCGATGCTGCTGGAAGTAATCGGAGACTCTATAGAGAACAGAATACTGGATTTCCTTATCGAAGGAGTGGGCATAGACTACACAAAAAAAGACATTGCTGACAACTGCAAAATATCAAGACCGACTTTGTACAAGATATTTCCCGAATTAATAAAAAATAAGATAATCAAGCCTACAAGGAAAATAGGACGGGTCCAGTTGTATTCGCTGAACACAGATAACGGAAGAGCAAAGTCACTGATAAAACTCGAAGAAATCCTCCTGAAAGGCTCTTTTGAGGAAGTTGAACTGAGGCCGAAAATTAAAATATAAGTTTTTTGACAGCGAGCCAAATAAATAATAAGTTTTCTTTCTCCCAAGGGTCTTTCTTTTTGAAAAGAAAGAGGCTTACTTCTTGTATTTCTTGACAATCTCGACAATCTTTTTAATCTCTTCTTTTTTGAGATTTGTTCTTTCCTTGGAGAAAAGTGTTTCCACTTCCTCTTCCGTGTCAGGCATCATGCCGAGTATTAGTGCCACATAGCGCGGCTTAAGTATGCTTATCTTGGTAAGCTCTTCCATAAGGTTCTTTACCTGCGTCTGGGTGAGCGTCGCTACCTTTTCCAGATATTCCAAACATATCTTCTGGTCATAGACAAGGTCTCTTTCCTTCTTGCGTTCGTCTATTATTCTCTTTGCATCGTGTATACTCAAATCTTCCTCGGAAGTTATCTCCATTATACCATCTCCAATAGAGGACTTTGAATAATATATATTTCATTCAAAGTCCTTGTTGTGAACTTTGACAAATTATGGGGTTAATCAAAGTTCTCAATATACAAATTTTCTGTTTCGGTTAATTTTTTTGAAAAGCTTATAGCAAATCTCAATGATATTTGAACTTTTGTTGAGTTTGCTATAAAGGAGATCTCGTAATATTAAAGTTCATTTATTTGAGAGATCTCCTATTACTCCGAACTCTTCTGCAAAACATAAGGCTTTAGGTGCTCAGGTTCCAGATAAATCTTCTTCATGGCTGAACCATCTTTCACGCTGATAAGATAAGATCTTCCTGATTTGGCAAGAATAGTTCCTGTTTTGCCGTGAAACTTCGGGTTCTGAAAGCTGCCGCTGGATCTTATAACGATATGAACCTGTTCACCGACCTTGAATTTTCTAAGCATATCTGTAAGCGTCGGCTTGGCCGGGTTCCTCATCTTTTTCCTGCTTCCCCGCATTTTTCCATATGATTTTTGTACCATACTCAATCACTCTTTATCGAAATTCTAACCCATCTTGGCTCCAAACCTTTTTAAATCAAAATATCTAGTCTGGCCGCTAGAATCTTCCTGTCTCCATCCTTCGCTGCCTTATGGCGAAAAGATAATATTTCTCGTCGCCTTCGAGTTCCTGAAGCACGCGTCGCACTATAGTCTTTACCGGATCTGGAAACAGCTTCACCCTTTCGGAAATATCGGTAAAGCTTGCGAACGGCTTCTTCCTTTCTGCCAATATGTCAATCATGTGTTTTTTGCCTACGCCCGGAAGCAGCTGAAACTGGTGCATTCTTGGCGTAACGATTGTTCCCTTGTTGAAGAATTCCACAAATCTCTGCTCGTTCTTTCGGACAAGCTTTTCAACCATTTCCGGCAGCATGTTCTTTGCCATGCTTGTCAAATCCCGGTATTCCAGCTGGCCCCTTATGAACCTAATCTTGTCCCTCTTGCCCTCGCCTATGTAAACCTCTTCTTCCTGTGCCAATGAAACATTTTCCCGCGTGACCAGCTCAAGCAGGGAGAAGAAAGAGGTGCCTATAGCCTGGGCTACAGGTTCTGTATGCCTCCGGTCGGCATAGCCGTTTGGCAAAAAATCTAATACTAAGCAAGTTGATTCCTTCATGTAACTTATACCCCTTTTCCATTAAATATAATTATCAATGAAAATGCTTATAAATCAAAAGCAGTGCTCAGAAAGTGCAATTAGCAACTTCAGAAAAACATCTTATTTTCTTTTGCTAGTTTTTCTTTTTTTCCTATGCCCAAGATCAATCTTATAGTATGCGATAAACGCAATGGCTATAATCACTAATATTATGAGCTGCCACGCAGCGAACTCGTCAAGGCCCTCAGCAAACACAAGGATTGTGGCCAGCGTCGAATATGTGTTGCCGTCTGGGTCAGTTGCGACAAAGGTTATCGGGAACGAGCCTGTCCTCGCCACAGTGGAAACAGAGACGGAAAATGATTTCTGGGACTCCGGAGGCATGTCCAGCTGAACCTTGTCGTTATTATCAGGGTCGACAATGCATCCGCCTTCAGTACATTTGAACTCTATCCACTGGAAACTGAAAATAGGGCTTGTGGTGGACGACGTAACGTCGAATATTTTATTAGCCGCTCCTTCCTTCGGGTTGTACACTGTTACGCTAAACACATTGTCAGCAGGCTGGTCGCCCAGGGCGAATCTTTTTTCCACAGGCGTGACAGTTATCTTTGTCTGGCAGTTGACGAAGAATTCCTTTGAAGTCGTGGCTGGCGGTCCGCCTGCCTGTTGCGCCTGAAGATAGATGGTTTTGTACTGGTCGCAGGCAAAATTATTGCTGGCAATATCAATTACATTGGACGCGACAAATACTTTCCGGAAAGCGTCCCATTTTGTTGTCTTGTCATATGTAGGCGCGTCAAAGCTGAAATCAACCCGGCAGTTTGGCGGCTCGCATACAGACACACCTGAAAACGTCCTTGTGCTCGGCACTGCTGTGAAGTTTATGAGCATGGTTTTGGTAAAGTTGGCAACCTGGTCATGCCCCGGGTCAATGGTAAGCGGCACTGTCACGCCCAAGTCAGGGAAATATGCGCCGAAGAGAAATTCTGTTTCCGTGACAGTGTAGTCGCCGCAGGCTTCAACACTAAGGCCCGAGCCAAGATCAGTGACATTAATGCACACGCTCGAGCGGAAGATATTTGTGTTGAGTTTGAAATCCCATCTTCTTGTTATTGCGTAAGTTCCGTCTATTGTAGGCAGGTTGTAATTACCGTCTTTCTGATAAGTTGGCTTTACAAAGTCAGCCCTGCTTGGCGGTATGTAACCATTAGCTGGATTAAAGTAATCTTTTTGATTCGCTGTTCCCTTGTCAACAATAATTGACAGCTTGGTCGGGTCAGGGTTGCAAGGCCGTATAAACCGTTTTGTAAGATCCTTGGTGCGCAGGAAGCAGTACAGGTTTGCCTGGGCGTCATCGCCTGTAATTACGCTGGTCTTGCTGAAGTCAAGCTTGGCATATAATTCCACGCCCACGAATCCGCTTGGATTGCAGGAAGGCTCTTCTGCAGGGTTTATGCATGGCGGCTTGAAGACGCTTATCGGCTGGCTTTTTTCAATTTCCCGGTTTCCAAGACTGTCGTTGGAGAGATAATAAATAGTATGAGGACCGTCAGCAGAAAGCTGGCGGGTGCCGCTGTATTTATCACTGGCACGCGAATCAACACTAAACAATGTGGAGTCGCAGCTGGTCGTCGCATCGCTGCATCCAAATGTCAGCTGCAATGGAGCAGTGTAAATCATATTAGAACAAGGCAGCCCGTTGCATCGCGCTGTTGTCGTCGGTGGCTGGGTGTCTATAGTAATCTGCTGTATCGGGCTGCTGAACTGGCAGTTGCCGTTTGGCGCTGTGAATCCAGCGTCAACCCAGACATCTGATATGCCGTTTGCGTCGCCGGCGCTGACAGGAATATCAAATGTGTAGCTGTTCCCCTGTTTCTGGCGCATGCTTCCTGCCTTCTGGCTTGTGCCGCCCTGTTGCGAGCCAGGCTTGATCTTTACAACAGGATCGCCCTGCAGTGAGCGGCTCGCTGTAAACGTTACAGACAGAGTGCCGGCAGGCGACGGGTTTGGTGTTATGGAGGTAATTGTTATCGTAGGCGGGTTCGGGCAGTTGTTGACAACGCAAAGCGGATAAGCATCACCCCAGTTCGATGTCGCGCTCAGGGAGTCGGTTGCCTGGCATGTGGCTGCTATGCCTGTTCCTTCAGGCGCGGTTATTGTAATGTCTCTCGTGAATGTGCCGCCACTGGAAGGCGCTGTCATGCCCGCATTGTTAAGATATGTCCATGAGCGTGTTGCAAAGCAGTTTCCGACAGTGCACGTGCCTGACCATGCCTTTGTTGAAAGTGTGTTCGCTGCCTGATTTGCGTCAGAGGCAGTGCATTGCAGCGTTATCGTGCTGCCCTGCTTGCAGCTGCCCCTTGGCGTAAAGTCCATGGGCTGCACCGTAGGCGCGTTGTTCACAGGCATAGGTGACGGCGGTGGTAATGGTCCAGGTGCGGCTGTGCACTGGCTGTTGCTGCACACGTTTGAGCGGCAATCATTATTATTAGAGCACGGACTGCCAACTTCCCCTGGCACTGGTGTTGGTAGCGGTAACGGTGTCGTGCCTTCGCCTGGATTCGTTCCAGGCGGCGGTGCTGTGCCGTTCCCGTTCGGGCCAGACCCTGGCAGTGCACCGGAACTGTCACGTGCCCACACAACATTTCCGACCCGGTCATAGGCATTGGCATAGTAAGTATGAGAACCGTAGGAAGGCGTAAAGGTATACGAACAGGTGCCGCTGCTGCATAGTTTGGCATTGTAGCCGTCAACAACAATATTGATTATCGAAATTCCGCTCCTGGCATCAGACGCGTCAGCTGTCAGGCTAACTGAAATGCCCGGAGCTATCTGTGCGGTTGAAGGGCTCCTGGATAATGTAAGCGTAGGACCTGTGTTGTCAGCTGAGACCGTTGCTGTGCGCTCAACAGAGTTCGCGCTTGCGCTGTCCTCCAAGGCACAGTAAATTGTGTGGTCATTGGAATCAGACCAGCTATTAGTGAAAGAGCATGTTGGGTTTGATGCAACAGGGTTGCCAGTGCATAAATTATAATTGCCCGTAGCACTTCCGCACTTGAGCTTGACCTGCTCGCCATTCGGATCAGTGCCAGCAGAGCTCACTGCAATCGTGTGCCCGTTCCTCACATAGCTCTGGAAAGCGCCTGACACAGAAACGCTGCTAAATGTCGGCGGGCTGTTAGCAGCACACTGGTCAGGCCCAGGCAAAGAAAGGCAGCCATACTGGCAGGATTGAGGCGTGGCAGGATATGAGCATGATGCTGAGCCGCCTGAAGGCGTGCATAATGAAGAGTAAACATTCAACGTACTGCCGCTGCATGTGTTTTGAGGCACGTTTGTGCAAGGATTTGGCGAGCACGGGTTAGTTCCGCAGACGCCATTGGAGCAGCCATACTGACAGGCAGAGTCTGTATAAGTCGAGCCGCAGCTTCCGGCCAAGCAGGTTGCTGAGTAGACACGTCTTGTGTTTGCGTCTGCGCAGGTTGTTGCTGGTGTAGGGCAAGCTGAGTCTGTTGGTGAGTTGCCGCAGGTGCCGGCCAAGCAGGTTGGAGCATATGTGCGACGGGTGGTTGGGTTTGCACAAGTCGCAGCTGATGTCGGGCAGGCTGTGTCCGTAGGCGTGTTGCCGCAACTTCCTCCAGAGCAGTAAGCAGTATAAGTGCGTCTTGTTACGGAGTCAGCACATGTTGGCGATGTTACAGAACATGCTGCATCAACCGGACTGACTCCGCAGTTGCCAGCCAAGCAGGTTGGGGAATAGGTGCGGCGGGTGGTTGTGTCAGCGCATGTAGGTGCCTGGCTAGGACATGCTGTGTTTGTTGGTGTGTTGCCGCAACTTCCTCCAGAGCAGTAAGCAGTATAAGTGCGCCTTGTTACGGGGTCAGCGCAGTCTGTGGATACTGTAGGGCAGGTTGTGCTCGTAGGTGTGTTGCCGCAGGTGCCGCCGGAGCAGTAGGCAGTATAGGTGCGCCTTGTTACGGAGTTTGCGCAGTCTGTGGCTGCTGTAGGACACGCTGAATCTGAATATGTCGAGCTGCAACTGCCTCCTGGGCATGTTGGAGAATAGGTGCGCTTTGTTACTGAGTCAGCGCAAGTAGGACTTGGTGTAGAACAGATGCAGGAAATGCAACTGCCGCCGCTGCATGTCGTTCCACCCGGGCATGCAGAGTCTGAATATGTTGAACTGCAGGAACCGCCGGAGCAGGTTGGAGAGTAAGTGCGAAATGTGCCACTGCTCACGCAAACTGGTGTTGGCGTAGGGCATTGTGAATCTGAATATGTTGAACTGCAGGAACCGCCGGAGCAGGTTGGAGAGTAAGTGCGAACTGAAGTGCCTGAACAAGCTGTAGCTGGCGTAGGGCATTGTGAACATGAAGGGCTGTTGTAGCAACTGCCGCCGGAGCAGCCAGCACTATAAGTGCATCTTGAAGTGCCTGAGCATGTCGGTGCCGAAGGGCTGCATGTTTGCGGGTTGCTGTCAACAGGCGGACAGTTGCCTGAAGCATAGGATGAAGCAACAGCACAGTTTCCTCCAGAGCATGTGTAATCATTGTAAACCCTGTCCTGTCTTGTCACTACGATATTGCTGCTGCTACACACTGAGTAAGGGCTTCCGGAATTGCCGCAGTAGTTATTGACGTTGCAGTCCTGGCTGCCGCCATATGTGCATGAGCCGCCGGAACATGTGCCGCTATAATATCGCGTGTCTCCGCTGCAGCCGCTCGACGGGCACGAAGAGCAACCAGAGTAAATAGTCTGGGTATTTGTAACAGAATAAGTGCACGAACCAGAAGAGCATCCATAGCTCCTGTATTCCTGGTTTTGCGCAGTGCATGCGCTGCCCAAATTGCACGCGGAATAAGGTGCGCCGACATTAACCCACCCATTGCTGTTGCTGCATGTCACCGGACTTGTGTCGACAGGCGGGCAGCTGCCTGACGCGTATTGCGACGCCAGATAACAGTTGCCGCCGGAGCAGCCATAGTCATTATAAACCCTGTTCTGTCTTGTTACAGCAGTGTCGCTGTTTGTGCATGTCGGGTAGGTGACTCCTGAATTTGAGCAATAATTGTTGTTGTTGCAATTCTGCGGCTGCGACCAGCTGCCATAGCAGTTGCCGCCGCTGCACCCCTGGGACCGGTACGCGCGTGTTTCACTGTCCGAGCAGCCCCAGTAATCGCTGCCGCAATTTTCAACACTGTTCAGATAACACGAGCCGCCGCTGCAGCCGCCTGCCTGACGATAACTGCCGCTGCACCCTGAAGTCGGGCAACCGTAACTGCCTGTCAAATAACCGCAGCTGCCGCCGGAACAAGTTCCCGGAGAATTGTAATATACAACACTGGTGCCGCTGCAGTAAGACGCAGGCGGGCTGTTGCATGTAACGCCGGCGCAAGGATCAGGATTGCATTTGCCGTCCAAGCAGCCGAATTGGCAAGTATCAATTACCTGCTTGCCTCCGCAGTTGGAGTAGTGCTCAAAGACGCCGGCGTAATTGCACGTCCTTGATGTTGCAATGCAGGCACAGTCCCCGCCCCCAGAGCCGTCAGGATATTTCGGGCACGACCAGCCTGATTCAGTCGGATCGCAATACCCGTCACCACATCTAGAACTCTGACAGTTTGAACCGTCCCAATATTGATCTGCTCCACACACGCAGTTGCTACCATCCCAAACCTGGCCGCCGGGACACTGTGTCACACATTGGCCATTTGTATAAACCTGTCCACTATCACATGCCATACACCCATACAGAAATTTAGCTCGGTTGACAGTAGAACAGCACCAATCAACTTTTTCACATGGCCCGTAACAGCCGCCTGGGCAACTGCCAACTTGATATTTATTGTATCCTCCAGCACCCACTGATATAAGATCTTTGCACATCGGATAGATGTCATAGCAATAAAAGCAATCAGCCTCGTCGCATATCAACGCAGCAGCGGGCTGCGAATTGTATATGAAAAACAGCGCTGCGAATAAGACCAAAGATACAGATATCCCAATGTAACCTTTTTTCCGCACCATACTAAGCTAACTTATGGGCGCGAGTTGTATATAAATTTAAAAAGCGGCGTGATGCGGGTGTAATGATGGGTCTGATAGATTGAAAATACTTAAATATATACTAACATAAAGTATATTGTGATAAAGATGACAAACGTAACAATACCAAAGTCTGAATATACAAGACTAAAGAAACTAGAAGAAGTAGACCACTCTCTTTTAATTAAACTCGTGAAAAGTATGGAAGATATAAAAGCAGGCAGAATAAAGAAGTTCGACTAGTGACTTTTTCTGAATCTTTCATATACATCCTTTCTATAAGAGTCAATAACGAGTTTTATAGAGTTTATTATTGCCTGTTGTTCCTTCTTGTCACTATACGCCACAAGAACGAGAAATAACCCCATAAACAATAATTTTACGTTGCCTTACATTTAGTCACAAATATAAACCGTCTTCCATAATAATAAGACATGGACGAACGGATTCCAGAAGTTCTGACAGCAATAACGCTTCTGCTGATAGGATTATTTCTAGTGCTGGGAAACGTGCTTTTTTCTTTCAATATTGACCCGGAGTTGATACCATCAATCACGCGGTCGCTGTCCTGGCTCATGTTCATCTTCGTGCTGGCGACGGCTTTCGTTCTGATAAAGGACGCCATGAAAAAGAAAGACGAAGACTAAGGCCTTATGTCAGGATAGCTTGTTCCGGGCTCTCTTGAGAAAACATATCTGCCCATTTTTATGTCATCTACTGAGGGCCTATCAGGCAATGCTGGTGTCCATGGATTATTATCGAAAATACTAGGAAGAGTAGCCGGTCCTGTTTCTCCTGTATCTGCCCAGAAGCCGAACAACTGAAGTATTTCCTGTGACGCAACAGCACGTCCACCACTTTGATTAAAATCAGCATAACCCGAATCACATGTGCTATTAGAAGCTGGTCCTGTATTCGCAAATCTAGAGGTATTGTAAAAGAAATAATTATCCTTAGGCATCAAGCTCACATCCTGTTTAGGTGGCATGCTCGCGCGAACTTCTATCATGCTGTCGTCAACAGACATGGAAAACAGACGACCCTTGCATAGTGCAGGCACGTCTTTGAGCAGAACATCTTTTATTACGTCGTCTATATATCGTTGAGGGAAACTGGCATCTATCACATAGTGCTTGTTGCTTATCGGTCTTTTGAGAGGACCGCGTGCAACGTGTGTTGAGCCGCCACCAAAAGCTACTTCCTGCAAGAATGTTCTGAAGGTAGCGTCGGAAAATAGAACATCAAAATCATAATTGCCCGCTGACGCCATATTCACTGACACTTCCATAGGTGAGAGAAAATCTATACCGCCTGTATTTTCTATTTTTGCTCTGTAAACAGCAGGTGTCAGTCCAAAACCATAAACACCATTAATGACATCCTGTGAAGTGCCGCCAAGGGTTATGCGATACTGGGAAAGCTCTCCTGTTCCAGCTGTGTTATATACCTGGCCAGTAACAGTAACTGCACCGGGCGGCTTGTCTTTGCACGAGTAAGCCCCGGTTTCCTGAACGCAAGATTGATTAGCAGGGCAGCCGGTCGTCCGGCAGTCATTTGTTGGCTGTACAGGACTTCCGCCGCCGCAACTTGCTGCGAGCAGTCCCATGCCTGCGAGCCCCACGTACTTCAGGAAAATGCGCCTGTCCACGCCTCTATATTGAGCTATCTCCCTGTCGCTAGGCTTGGCTATTCTATCAGCATCGAAAAGTCCCTGAGGTACGTACATGAAACCACGTCTTTAATATTACCTATAGATATTTACGCTTGGCTACATATAAAGCTATGGTATTTATATTACTTTATAGTGGTGAATAATTGTAGAAATAGCCGATAACCAGAACGATAAACGTGACGCTCGTCGCACTTCTTCAAATTCAATGTTATTTACTTATTAGTCTTTTCTAACCGCACTTTTGTATAAACTGCAGATTCCAGGTCTTCAAAATAGCCATTAATTAAGCTTGAGAACGATTCTCTCCATATTTTCTCGTTCTTCATTTCTAGACATATGTCAAGCAGAGGAAGTTTTTTGACGAGCTCTAACCTTTTAAGCGTATCTGCCTCTAACCAGTCTTTCCAGAACTTTATTTCATATTCCTCAGGCTTTTTTCTGGCTTTCCTTGATTTTGTTTTCATGATTTCACCCTCATAATTTTCTAACTCAGTTTATTATTTTGGGTCTCTCGAAATTATGTCCTTTTTTCTTTTTCGTGTGTTTTATCACATCTTCCTTATATCCCACGACTAAAGTCGTGGGTTTGTTGGAAGATGGGATCCCAGATTCATTGTGTTTCATCGCACGGCTGAAGCCGTGCGTTTTCAATGAATCTAAGATAATTCCGAGTCTTTTTCAGTCTTTCTTTTTCATCGGTTCTGATTTTGTCCAATTCAAAATTTTTAGACAAAAAAACTCCGCTTTCTTTCTTCTCTTATTTATATATGGAATTTGTTTTCGTCTGTCGTATATTCTTTATTTCAATCTCACTTATCCCCTCAAAATCTGGGTCACCAGTATAGAATTTGTCGCATCCAATCTTGATTGCAGTTGCCAGATTAATCACATCGATATAGGATAGCTGTCTTTCTTTACTATAATATTTTAGTCTCAACTCTGCCGCGAATTCCGCAATCTCTTTCGTAACCGGCAATATACGCAAGTTCGGTAGTGAGTTTATCGCATCTATGGCGTCCGAAGCTTTTGAGTTGCCAAATTTTTTTGATATTCTGTACTTGACTTCTGCCAGAACAGCGGAGCTTATCGCTCTTGTGTCCGAAGGATTCTCCACCAGATCGGCTGAGCTTTTGTTCTCCATATCAGAGAAGTATTCTATAAAAATCCAGCTGTCAAGGACTATCATCCTAATCCCATGCCTTCTTGCTTTCCTTAATCATGCTGTCTATCTCCTTTTCGCTGAATCGTATTTGTTTCCTTAATTCGTGGAGCTTTTTTACGGGGTCTTTTATTTTCGGCTTTATTGCGAGTTCGCCTTCTCTTTCCAAAAATATTATTTTCTCGCCGTCTTTCCAGCCAAAGTGGTCTCTTATTTCCTTCGGTATCGTCAATTGTCCCTTGCTCGTTATAGTTCCTTCCTCTGACATGATAAACCATCTCCTTACTTATTTATTGAAAGTAAGGATATATAAAGATTTTCCTTACACTAGAAACAGCGGCCCGATCAGATTGAACAAAAGCAGAAGCAGCATCGCCACTGAAATCACTTTGACAACCCGTTTTCTTCCGCCGACCAGCTCCTCTAATATAAGCCCGCCGTCCAGCGGCTTTATTGGAAGTAGGTTTACAAGACCGATTCCAAACGAGAACAGGAAAATCCACAAAAGCAGCACAGAGACTGTAGCATAGGCATTCATGTTCATGTTAAGAACTATGGATTGGCTTACGCCCGCTATGCCAAGAAACGCGCCAGTTTTTTCCGGATGGCTAGCTAGTGTAAGATTGTATTGATGAAGCTTGATCTTATCAACTATGCCGGAAGGCAGGATGCCGCTAATGAAATAAGTATCCGCTGTTACAACCTCAACAGTGTCGCCGGCCTTGTATTTTTCCAGTGCATTGCTGAGACTTGTTTGATTCCTGATTTCTATGCCATTAAGTAGGATTATTGAGCCTGTCATATTAGCAGCGTAAGCAGGCGTGCCGTTCAGCGTGCCTGCGAAGTTCACGCCATATGGAACAGCTACGCCTGATGAGAAAATCGCCAGCGTCACAACCAGCGCGATAACAAGAACGATAGCAGCAACAATCATATTTGCAAAGGAGCCGGCTGCGTATACTCTAAGCTTTGTCATCCGGCTTTTCTTTTTCAGCTGGGCCTCGTCTGGCTCGACAAAAGCACCTGGTATTATAATAAGCAGAAGCCAGCCAACGGATTTTATCCTTACGCCGTCAATGCGGCACATGATGCCGTGCATGAACTCATGAGGTACTATCACGACAGCTATGCCGATAACCCATATCCACCACGGCACAACAAAAACACCCGGCGCATTTACCGGTGCTGCGACAGGGCCAGGTAAAAGGAGCTTGACGCCGCCGTCTTTTGCACCTTCTATCACAGCATGTGCCTGGGTTATGAGCACCAGCGAACCGACAAACATCAGTATGATTGCAACAACAATACCGACAACAGAAAGCTTGCGCCAGAACCATTTGTGTGATTTCGCTACATGGTCTATAAAATTCCTGCCCCGCTGGGTTCTTCTTATGACGATAATGCCCTCGCGCTTCACATTTCTGCGGTCGCCGTATATCAACAAAGCTATGACTGCTATGAAACCTGCGAACAGCGCAATATCCGCCGATAATACGAAAGACAGAAGCACCGTGAGAATTATTCCTGCCACCAAAGAATCTATTGGAAAACGTTTCATCTGTATAACTTGGAGGAAGGGTTAATAAAAGCTTCGTTTAGAGAGGCTTCACTTCTTCGCAAGCCTAATGAGAAGGTCCTTGTGTTTTTTCATACCAGTTCTTGCTATTTTCATTACGTTTTTTCTTACCATGTTAATCACAAATTAAACTTTCTATCCATTTCCTGACAATATTTCTGCTTATTTCATTCTTTGCTATCTTAAGTATTATAGACTCTGTTTCATTTATATCTTTTATTTCAAGGTTAATAGAGTTGTAATTGAGGAAGGTATAGAAGCTTTCCAGTGCGGTTCTCTTATTTCCATCCAAAAACGGGTGATCTTGAATAATACCAAAAAGAAGTATAATAGACTTCTGGATAATATCTTTAGAAATTCTCATCTGATCTAAAACCAAATCAAGTAAGCCTTCATTTAACAGACCTTGCGTACCTCCAAATTTTTCTATTATTTCTTCGTGTATCTTAACTATTTCCTCCTTTGTCAAGTATTTTATTTCGGCCATAAGATTAATCATTTGTCAAACAACTTTATATACTTAGTTATACATTGTATAACTGGTGATAATATGTCTGAGCTTGAGGGAAGGATAAAGAAGTGGGGCAACTCCTTTGGTGTGATAATACCAAACGAAATAATAAGAAAAGAGAATCTAAAGGATGGGCAAAAAGTTGAGATAATACTGAGAAAGCCTTCAAAGATTAACATGAATAAGGTATTCGGCTCTCTCAAAGACTGGAAGAAACCAACAAGCAGAATATTGAAAGTTGTTGACAAGGAGCTTTGGAATGACTAAAACTTTCTTCTTTGATACTTACGCATTAATTGAACTCATAAAAGGCAATAGCAATTATGAAAAATACAAGAACGCTAACAAGCTAACTTCCATGCTCAACCTGTTGGAGCTTTATTATGCCCTGCTGCTTAACTACAACGAACGTGTGGCAGAGGTTTACTACAAAATATTCCTCAATTTTGCAATATCGTACAATGAGGAGACGATAAAAAATGCTGCAAAATTCAGGTTTTTAAACAGGAGCAAGAATCTTAGCTATGTAGATTACCTCGGGTACATAATGTCTATTGAAAATAATGTTAAATTCCTGACAGGGGACAAAGAATTCAAAAGCATGAATAATGTTGAGTTTGTGAAGTGATATCATGTCATCAAATTTTTGGGCAGACCAAGTTGCAAAGGAAATTGTCGACAGGGAACAGAAGCTCAACAGGGTATCAAAGTTCAGAACAGAAATGGGTCTTGGTGCCAGCGGCATCCCCCATGTAGGTTCAACTGGTGATGGCATACGCTCCTTTGTAGTTAACCTGGCTTTGAAAGAATTAGGCGTAAAAAGCGAGTTTATTGCCTTTAGCGATGACAGGGACGGATTAAGAAAGGTTCCTGTAGGGTTTCCCGTCGCCGAGAGTGAAATAGGCAAACCTGTATCTGCAATAGACGACCCATTCGGCTGCCACAAAAACATGGCACTGCACATTGGCCAGCTGCTCACAGACGCTTTCGACCGCTTAGGCGTTCAATTCCGGTTGCTACGCGCCCATGAAGAATATGCAAAAGGCACTCTTGACAAGCAGATAATTATCGCGTTGAAAAATGCGAAGCGCTGCGGCGAAATAATACGCGAGGTTACAGGACAGGATAAATACATTGCACAGCTGCCCTATATGGCTGTGTGCGAAAAATGCGGCAAAATCTACACAACCCGCGCCTATCGGTTCGCTGACGGGGAAATCCACTACAAGTGTGATCAAACTTTTGAGGGAAAGAACAGCAACACCGGAAAAATCATTGAGGTGAAAGGCTGCGGCCATGATGGAGTCTGCGGCCTGCGCGACGGCAAGCTGGCATGGAAAGTGGAGTTCGCCGCAAGATGGGCTGCGCTCAATATTAATTATGAGGCTTTTGGAAAAGACATACTTGACAGTGTAAGATGCAACGACCGCATCAGTAAGGAAATATTCAGTTGGGAACCACCCATCCATTCTTTCTACGAATTATTCACAGAGCGATCAGGCAAAAAAATCTCAAAAAGCGCCGGCAACGTCTTCACGCCGGCAAGATGGATGAAATACGCATCACCACTGAGCCTGCGGCTGCTGTTCCTGAAGCGCCTAGGTACAAGCAGGGTTGTCGATCCTGACGCCATACCAGCTTACATGGATGAGGTTGACGAGCTGGAAAAAATTTATTTTCGTGAAAAGCAAGGCTTTTCAGGGACTCAGAAAGATCAAAGCCTTTCTCGAGTTGGAAAAGTGAAAACAGCAAACCAAAAAGAACTTGAACACCAGAAGCGGCTGTTTGAATTTGTGAATTTCCTTGAAACGCCGAGCGAGAGCAAAGTAATTGTGCAATACAACATGCTTGCCAATCTTATGCGCATAGCAAAAAATCAGGATGTTGTCAAGTCCATATTAAAAAGAACAGGTCACGTGCCCCAGCAGCTAAATGAAATGGATAAAGAAGAGCTGACTGCCCGCATAAGCTATGTCACAAATTGGATAAACGACACCGTGCCTGAAGAAAAGATAGTCTATGCTCTCAGTGATGAACAGAAAAAATCCATAAAGAAACTTATCTACGAACTTGAAAACAAAGACTGGGAAGAAGAAGAGCTTTATGCGCGCCTGTACGCCATACCAAAAGAAGACGGCTTGGAAATGGGAAAATTCTTCGAAGCAACCTATGTTCTTCTGCTGAACAGCCTGCGCGGCCCGCGCCTCGCCCAATTCATCTGTGCCATCGGCTGCGAGAAGGCGGCTGCTATATTAAAGAATCGCATGAACGAGTTCTAGATAAGTGATTTCTTAGAGTTTCTTTATCTATCAGTCGAAGGTCTTGTTGACGATAATGAAAAACTTTCTGATTACATGGGAACTTATCATGGAAGACTTTATCTTGCGGGAAAGTGTGGACAGTCGTAAAAAACGAATGTTATTCATTGCCCTGATTGGGCATCTATTGCGCATGTTGTACTCTCTGGTTAGTGCGGAAGGTGTCTCTTCATTTCTGAAATAATTTCATTGATAACTTTACCTTCTGTGTCGATGTACAATTCTGTCTTTAGTCTAGAAACAAGAGCAAAGACATCACGTATATCTTTTTCGGTCATTCCGCTAGTGCGTGATTTATTTCTTCTTATACATTCTTCCACTGACGCCTTCAATGAAAAAATAAGATGCTTATGTGGAAGATTCTTAACCAAATCATCTAGATGTCTCTTACGATAAAAGCATGCATCTATAATAACTATCTGACCCCTTTCTAATCTTTTATTTATCTTGTCTATAATCAGAGCGTTTCCTTTAATGAAATTTTCCGTGCTGATGCCACCGCGTTTAATCTTGTCGAGCTTATGCTTGGCGAGAACAGAATCTAGATGAATACTATAAGCATTTAGTTCCTTAGCTAATCTTCTTGCTATCGTGGACTTGCCGCTAGCTGCAGGACCTCGGATAATAATGTAGTAAGTCATGTAATATTCATAGAATAAAATGTTTAAGAATTGCTATTTCCACAGTTCTGTGGGCGGCAGTTCTGGCAGGAGGCGGTACAACGCATTCTCTGTTCTTCTTATCAGTGAGTATACAGCAAAACGGGCGACGTTTGCCAAACCCGTTGATCGGATGTAATCCCAATCTAATTTTGTCTGTTCCATTTCTCGCGATTGTGTAAACTCTTCGAAATGACGGTCCAGATAACGAAGCTGCGCATGAACTCTTCGGTATGCATTGAAATGATCGCGAAGTGAAAGGTAGGGTTCGTAATAGGCAATTGCGCCATAGCATGTTCGTGAAGACCCCGGACCGTATTTTGTGTGTATCATGTTAGGCAAGAAACTGTCGTCGGCCAGATTTCCGTCTTCTGGCATCTGAAAAACTCCTTTATTACGGAGCATGAATAATCTTCCATGAAAATAAATCTTGGATCGTTTTTCGAAATTAGGGTCGATGCCAGATTGTGGTTTTGTATCTGCAAATGGTTTATAGCTACTTACATCATGAGTAGATACTTCCGACTGGGGAAAGAGTGCACGCGCATGAAGAACTTCATAAAGAAAGGATTCCCACAGCGATAAATCAGAAGGGCGGTATGGAACTGGCAGACCGCCGACGGCTTGTAGACTATCCACTTCCTGCAATTCTCTGTAGAGAATGTTGATAGCTTTGCTATCAAGCCGTACATCGCCATCAACAAAAGCGACAGGCTCTCCGTCATCTTCTGTTTGTCTAACAATTTCATTATGTGCGAAAACTTTTCCTTTCTTGCTATGAGAGATTCTAATATTCAGCTTAGGATATCGCTTCTGAGCCTCTCTAACTACAACTCCTGTATTATCATTGCATCCGTTCAGACATACAATCGTCTCAACTTGTGTTCCATCAATTTCCTGGACGGCCAGCGATTCAAGGCACTCTCCAATCCGACTTTCCTCGTTATATGCTGCAATGCCATAGTGTAACTTTGCCATATTACACCTCAGTAAAATAATTTCGTCGCATACGTATCTCTCCCCGTTACATGTAATTCTTGCGCTAAGCTTTCGTATTCTATCGCCTCTTCCGCTCTCCCCAATGCCTTCAATGCTGCTGCCATGTCGGTATGCGCTTCAGCATAATTATAGTCAAGTTCGAGTGCCCTAGTATGGTCGGCTAAGGCTAGCTCCCACTCCTGTAATCGTTGGTGGGCAAATCCCCTGTTATTAATTGCCAAAGCAGACGTCGGCATTAACTCGACTGCTTTTGTAAAGGCGTCTATCATCTCGTCGGTTCTACCAAGGTAGTATAGCGCATTTCCGGCATTTCGATAGGCTTCTCCGAAGTTTGGATCGAGACTTATAGCTTTTTCAAAATCAGGTAGGGCAGCGTGCCATTGTCCTGTCGTCCTGTGACATCTCCCGCGTAGATTATAAGCTGGTGCAAACGTGTTGTCTGAATCTATGGATTGTGATACAATTTTAATTGCTTCAGCAGGTTTGTCTCTATATAGCAGGCTTCGAGCTCGCTCGTACAACAATCGGGTCGGATAATTAGCGCTAATATCTGTTGGGTATACTTCAATACCATGTCCGTCTCCGACGATTCTTACAAGAGATAAAGGATGCAACAAAAGTTGATGTAATATGTAAAGTCCTATATGTTCGTTTGTAGCCCTTCCAACAACATCGTCCAGATATCTGTCTTCTAGGGCGGATGTAACTGATGAAAGCGCGCAACGCAATGACGTCGAGTCTAAGCCGCGTACAAATCCGTTAACAATGCTTCCTTCGACGCACACGGCAACAGCGTACGTATCTCTACGGATATCAAAGCTTCCATGATACGCGCTGAAATTATCGTCAATGGATAGTTGTGCCATAATTATTCAAACACCTTTGCCAACTCACCAAATCGGTCAGCTATATGCAACGCCCTGTTTTTTGCAATCTCCGGGTCTATTTTTTCTTCTAATGGAGATGATTTAGCTCTTTTGTGTTCAGAATATACAAAGACACTCATGAAATCAAAGCCTACGCGATCAAGCAGGTTTAATGTCAGGTCAAAATCTTCCTGCGTTTCCGAAGGAAACCCAGTTATGATATGAGTCCCTAAATGAAGTGACGGGTATTCTCTTTTTATTCTTCCAAGGCGTTCGGAAACGTCTTTTGCTTTGTATGGGCGTTTCATGAGCTTGAGGATTTTGTCGCTGCCGGATTGAACTGGAATCATGACGCCTCTTAACCTGCCACGATTCTCGTTATTTGCGAAAATAGCGTCGTAATCATCTGCGTTGCGCAAATACCAGTTTGCGTTGAAGTCGTGCACAAATACACGGTGATCACCCTGAACACCAAGAGTCCTTTCGAGTAGTGTATAAAATCTCACCACCGAATCAAGATCATAGCCGTAAGCCCCCGTATCGCCACCCATGAACATAATGGTAGGTTCTTTTCTAACGGCTGCAGCTTCAAACTGACGGACAAGTTCATCGAAAGGGACGGAAACAACTCTCCCCATTGCATCCTTGATAACACAATACGAGCAGTCCATCAGACAGCCATTGTTGACGCGAATCTTGTACCCATTTTTCGCCAAATCGTATTCATCGCGAGGCGAGAGTTCGTTGAGCAATCCAATTGGGTCTTGTCGTGTATCGAAAATGGAAGAATTTGGGTATGCAATGTCGCTCATAGGAACTGTAACGTAAGGTTCCAGTAAAACATCAAAATTCTCTAGTCGTTTTGGAGAAACCACAGGAAAAGTGCCGTAAGCTCCTAACTGATCGGGACTAATGTCTGGAAGACATCCGCTGATAATAAGATTCTCCGGTTTTGAAGCTTCTCCTGACAGTTCCGATACCCTCTTCAAGGAGGCTCTTTCCGCCGATCTATTGACGGCACAAGTAACAAGTACAGTGTAGTCTGCTGCGCTTGGAGAACTACTCTGTTCATGACCGTTTTCATTAAGATAGTTAATTATTCGCTGTGCATCGAGCTGTCTTTGTTCACAGCCCACGCAATCAACATAAAATTTCATCGATAATCACCACGATGGATTTCCCAGTCGATTGTACTTCTCATACTCACGGAAAAAATAGTACGCGCATTAGGATACGCATCGTATAGGTTTGCCTGATCTTCGGCAATATCCATTATATACTCTTCCGATGGGTGTGGATGCTGTCTCATAGGCGTCCTTGGATCACTGTGAAAGATATTAGATGTAATGCCTATTCCCTGATCCAGATATTCACGATGCGCTCTTTTTACATTCTCTGCAGGCTCTAGTCCCCATACCAGTCCGCAGAATGCATTATAATCGCCAAATACGTCGCGCGCATGTCGGACTGCATCCATCCATTTGTCATAACCATAATCTTTATTTTTTCCTGGGGCAACCCTAGCGAAAACGCTTCTGTCATAAACTTCGATATTAAATGCAATGGATGTTACTCCTGCGTCCCTGTATTCGTCTATCAAGTCAAAGTCATGCGGCGGGTGAACAAGGGTGTGAATTGGGATTTTTGGATCTAAGGCATCGTAAACAGCCCTAATTCTATCAATGATTCCTCTCTGCGTTCCTAAGTCTGTTCTGGCTGTTCCGGCAGTTATAGAAACGAGTGGTATATCTCTCCAGGAAGTATTCTGAAATAACCTAGTAGCCTCTGATATTCTAGCATTTTCGAATTCAGCTTCGAGTTCTTCAGCAACCGTTCTTCGCGTTGGTTTTAATGAACAAAATTTGCAAAATGACCCCTCGTTGAAATAATAGCATTCCGGATAGAGAAAAAATCCAGGTGTTTGTTCCCCCGCCACAGCGATCACATTGTCCGATAGTGAGCCGTCCGATAATCGTTTTCCATAATACGCAGGTGTTTCTGGTAGACCAACATCCTGTACGTACGTTCCTTCATGATACAGACCGACAGCGTTGTTGCCTTCATTTTTCAATGCCCACGGGGTTCCCCCTCTTCGCAGAAACGCCGAAACTACGCCGTTACCGAGTAAAAGCACTTGTGGAAATCTGTGATGTTTTTCCGCCGTGCTCGTATTTCCGTATACATAACGATTCCAATAGAAATCTCTATCAAAGTTAGCGAACATATCAGCAACACAATTGATGCCATGAGATAAGAGAGACACCTTCACTTCTGACGGATTTTTGAGATTCAGCCTCATATTAAACTGATCAGTATAGTCTTTATAAATCCTAAAAATGAGGTCCGAAGAACTGATTGTGAACTACCAGCCACTAAAGTGGCTGGCGTCTTATGATGCAAATCCTATGAGTTTTCTCTGCTTTGGCAGTTCGCTTCCTGCATAGCTGTATTTCTGCGATTCCGTCACATACTTTCTCACGGTTTCTGCGTTCACTGCGCCGACTGTCCTTGCGAAATATCCGCCTGACCAGAACATGTCTCCCCAAAGATTGTCCTCGAACAAATCCATATGATGCTTGCGCATCATACGTGATGTGTAGCCCTTGAGAAGCTGCGCAAGCTTCGCTGGCGCGAAGTTTTTCCATTTCGAGACAAATACGTGCAAGTGGTCGTTGCCGAAACCAAATGCAGATATCTCGAAACTCTTGCGTCTGGATTGCGCAAGCATGTAGTCTCGGACGAGAACTCGTGTCGTCTCGTCCTCGAATACGTCCTGCCTGAAAGCAGGCGTGAATTGCAGGTGCAAATTAGTTTCCGTAACACTGTGGCTAGCTTTGATTAATTCTATCATGGAATCGCCTCCAAAAATGTTTTTTAAGGAAGCGAATCCTATGAGTAATTGAAGTTTCTGCTAACAGGAAGTCGCTTCCTGTTTTTATTTATTTTTTATAATTCAAGAACCAGTCTGACGGGCGCTTTGAAGTTTATGAGCAATTCATCCGCCCACTAAAGTGGGCAAGGGGTTCTTGCGGCGCCCGTACTAAATAAATTTTATTTTTGTCCCTTCTCTTCAATCTTCTTTCCCTTCAGCATGGCTTCGAGCACCGGCAGTTTCTGGTCAATCTCATTGATCCGCTTATTGTATTTGTCCATGCGTATCTCGTAAATGGGCCCGGAAAGTTTTCCTGTTTCAAAGCGCTCCCGCTGGGTTTCTTTCATTAAATGATTTAGTGTAATTTTTTCCGCCTTCATCCGCCTTATTTTTTTCTTTAAGTTGTTTTTCTGGTATTTTTTTCCTCCAAACCATGAAAAAGCTACAATAAGTATTACAAGTCCAAGCAATCCCTGCCAGTATCTTTCAATGAAGCTTCTGCCAGCCTCCATCATTGCTGAAAGAGTCGTTGCCTCTGCTTTTTTGGTTTCCAGAACCGTATTGGCACTGGACAAATACTGCTCCGCCTGGTCATAGCGCTCTTTCTGGAACTCTTCTTTCGCCTGACCAACAAGTGCCACCACATCTGACAGATTCAATCCAAAAGTGTCACCAATCCTGATTTCCAAAGCCCGTATGGAGTCGTACAGCTCAAGCGCCTTTTGCTTTCTTGCTGCTGTCTGATTGCCGTATGCCACGACACTGTCATAGGTAAATCCCTCGTAGTTCAGCCCCTCCAGAGCCTTCCTCGCCTGCTGCGCCAGGGCGCCGGTTGTATTCTGCCGCAACATTTCAGCAAAGTCCGCCCGTTCAAGAGCCTGGCGCATGGCGCCTATGGTATCGTTGACAGAGCTTGCAGAAAACCCTGTCTCCAGCATGTCATTCATATCGTTCTGCGACTGGTTTATCGCCAGGAGGGCATCAGTTCTAGAAGCTGCCTGACCCAGTGAAACCAGCATCGTCAGCAAAAACAGAATAAAAATTATTTTTTTAACCATTTGAACATCCTCCGAACCCTGTTTTTGAAATTCAAAATATTTTCTGACATCTTTATGGCATCTGGGTCTTTATGGTGAACCCAGCTAACCGCTCGCACGTAATCATACTGGCGCGGCACGCTGGTCGCCTTAAGCATCACAGGATTTAGTCTTGGCTCCAGAGGCGCGGCGCCTTTTGCATATTCAATATGTTTGGCTTCATTTTCTAGTTTACGTATATCGCTCTTCACGACGTTCATCTTAGGTAGATTTATTTTTGGAATATTGACATGCATTTTAGGGATTTTGATGTGTACCTTTGGAATATTAACATGTATATTGGATAGATTTACTTTCGGCATATTGAAACGTATTTTCAGCATAGTGTGAAGTGAAGACTTTAACTGAGGTTGAGTTTTAGGGTGTTTACCAGAAGTTTTCACTGATGAATCAGTTTTGAGTTTATGCAACAGCGACAGCCTGAGTTTTGACAGCAAAGGAATTATGTTACCGAATTCATGCTTGAAAGGTGTTTCGCCCCTTACAGCTAAAAGGGTTTCTGCTGTTATCTTTTCGTCCTCGATTTCAGCTAGCCTTCCATTGAAAAGATTCATGTTTTCAAGATAAGTTTTCCTGCTCATTTTCACGCTGACAAAATACTTTTGCTGGGTTTTCTTCATCAGCTCCATGACTTCCTCGCTTTCCTTCTGAAGATCCACTATGATTGCTCCTGGCTTGAGCAGATGCAGTCTTCTGTGCCTTAATTTTATTCTTGTCTGCCTTATTTCCGCCAGCCGTTTCTCATATTGCTCCATGGTTTTCCTGAACGCTTTTACACCGCCTCTGGTGAAGTGTTTCTTCTGGGTTATCTTCATAAGGTGCAGGATGTTATTTTCTTCCTTTGCAAGATTCAATATGTCCTGGGTTATCGTGGCCTTGACATGATGGCGGTATGCAAAAATCATGAAGAGCAGCGCAAACATGGCGCTGAGCGCCATTGCCCACCAGTAAGTCATAAGGAAGTAAACAGGATCAAATGTGGTGCTTTCCAGAGCCAGTGTGAAATTGGCATCCTTTATGCGCTGTATCGCTGTCTGATAATCCTCGCGTTCGAATGCCGCCATTGCCAGATTTATAAGTTCCTCAGTTCTGGTAGAGCTCTTAATGTGAACAACAGCGCCTGTGATGGAAGACTTTGATATCTTAGATTTAATTCCATCTATGAGATTGCGTGCCAGGAAAGCATCGGCCTTGGTTGATTTTATTAAATCCGATAGTTCCTTTGCTCTCTCATAGTCGTGCGCGTGCAATGCCACGTTAGCTTCTTCAATATATCTGGAGAGCTTTGCTGTCGGAAATCCAGAGTTTTTCATTTCCTCTAGGTCAGACCTGGCAATATCCAAACTGTCTGTGGATTCTTCCCTGCTTACTGTGTGGATAACAAGCATGACGTTCTTGGTTTCTGTGAGATTTTTAATCACGCCCGGGCCTACTATTGTGCCCTTGATGATAATTTTCAATGAATAAGTCCCTTTATCCATGTATTCAGGAGAGACAATCGTGGCGACAAAGTCCTTTGTTTTATTATATTTAATTTCGCTGGCAAAGCTCGGAGAAATTGTTATATATCGCGACAAATAACCGTCAATCAACAGGGAAACATTATAGATTGTCGTCTTCTCAAATATGTTTTTCACACGTATCGGGAACGAATCATTATAGCCTCGGACCAGTTCAAAGGTCTCGTTGGAGCTCAAAATTTCTTCGCCTAGCAAAAGCTTTTCCACAACAGATGCTGCACTGCCACCGCTTCCTCCGCCGCCACCGCCTGGTATCACCGTAGTTACTGTCTGGGTAACTGTGACAGGATTTCCTATGGTAACTGCTTTTGAATGCGACGACGAAGAGTCAATGCCCATTGCAGTTGCGTTTATTGTTGTATTAACATCGCTTATCGATGTGTTAACTGAAATCGTTATTGTATTGGTAGCGCTGGCACCAACCGGAAGTGCTCCTATGGTTCTGTTCAAAGTTCCTGAAGTAAGTGTGAATTCCGATGGCAGTGTCCAGGCAAGCCAGACTCCCGTCGCATCCGCTGTTCCAAGATTCTGAACCCTGGCTAAATAGGTGATGCCAGCAGCGCCCTTGGAAACAGAAGAGCTAAATGTATCTATGGTTGTCGAAAGGTAAGGTCCTGCAACGTTTTGTATGACTATGCTGAAATTAAGGATCTCCGAGCTGACAAATGCGCCGTTTCGCTGCGCAGTTATATTTATAGAATAACTGTAAACGCCTGTGGCAAGATCAGTTGTATTCACTTCCACGGAAAATGTGCTGCTGTTTGTGTACGATACGTTCAGAAGAAGTGTCGTATTAGTCGTTCCATTAAACGTTACCCTGTTTCCGCTTGCTGTAGAAGTTATTGTAAAGTTTAGGTCAAAGTCTCCCGTATTATTTATGGTTATGTTTCCCAAAGTCATGTTAGAGATTCTCTGACTAATCGTCATGGTTTTTACAGCAGAGATGGTTGTGGAATTGGTCCATGTCTGATCCAGGAAAACGCTCAAGTTAGTCAAGACAGTGGAGTTAACATTGCTGCTTGTGTCCGTGGCGTTGATGAAGAATGTCCAGTTGCCTGCTGTCAGCGTAACAGACCCGTTGTAACCCGTCCCGCCGGCTGATGTCATAGCAACCGAAGTGTAGTTTGTCTCATTAGCCAGCCGGTAATTAAGCACTGCACTTCCAACAGCTCTGTTATCGATCACGTTTACAGTAATATTTACAACACCAGGATCGAGCATAGCAGTTGTGTTGGGCGCATAAGTTATATTTTCTAAGAACGGTACTGTTGTGTCCGTAACGCTCATGGTTACAAAGCTGGTGACATTCACAAAGCCAGCATTGTCATAAACATAAAACCTGCATCCCACTCTTCCTGGTGTGCTGCTATTAGCGACAAATGTAAAGTTCACATCACCCCGCGTGGCGCCAAGTGTGGTATTGGTTGAATTGACAAACGTGCCTGATATGTTATGCTCCACAAAGCCAACAGAAAGTCCTATGTTATCTGTCCATGTGGAGAAGCAGGTAATCGTAGACGTGTCATTCGGCGACAAAGGCATGAATCCGATGCTGCTGTTCCGCGGCGCTGTGGTGTCGACGAAGAAATATACAACATTGTCGCTTGTATTTCCAGGGTTGTTTGAGGTGTCATTAGCATAGAAAGTTATATTGTAAACGCCGTCGCTGAGTATTTTTGTAATGTTCCATATTTTCTGCGTGGTGTTGCCAAGATTCTGAACTGTTGTGCCATTAATGGAATAGCCAGACCATAAAAGATCTTCATTTGATGTTATGTTGAGAACCACGCTGCTTGCATTGTAGTAAGTCCCGTTGATAGGCGACCTTATGGTAAGCGTAGGACCTGTGACATCCGGCACAGCTGTATTAACTGTGAACACCACGCTGGAGTTCCCGTTATTATTTGATGTGTCATTGCCAAAAACAATAAGCATGTGCGACCCGTCAGCAACGTTCGATAATGTAACAGACCAGAATATTCCTGTTCCGGTAAGGTTGCCCCATGTTCCGTCCAGCGAATAGTTAGCAGCTGTAATGTTTTCGCTGGTTACTATGTTAAGGTCAAGTGTCCGTGTGTTGTAGGTCGTATTAAGCGGGTTCGTTATTGTGATTGTTGGCACTATAAGATCCCGCACCGTAAAGCTCGCGCCGGTTGAATTTGAATTGCCGGCAGCGTCCGTGGTGTAGAAGTTGCACCTGTAACTGCCCTTGGTCAGGGAAACTGTTGTATAATTGGTCCAGCCCGTTGCTGTGTTTATGATTACGCTATGATTAACAAAGCTGCCGGTTACGTTTTCTTCAACAGTCGCTGAGGTTATGTTAAATGTATCAGTCCAGAAAGCTGAGCATGTAACTGTCTGCGTTTCATTGGCCGGGTTCGGGCCAGCAGCCACAGAAGAGAACCGGGGTGCTGAAACATCAACAAAGAATATTACAGACGCGTTTCCTGTGTTTTTGTTTGCAGAAGAATCGTTTGCAAAGAAAGTCACATTATGCTGGACACCATTAGCCAAGCCTGTCAGGGTAATGTTCCAGTTTCTGTTTGATATGTTGCCAAGGTTCGCCAGGCTGTTGCCGTCGATTATGTATCCAGCCCAGCTACCATTCTCATTAAGTGAAATATTAAGAAGAGCAGTCGTGCTTGTCAGATACGTGTTGTTGACAGGCGAGTGAATTGTTATGGTGGGAGGTGTTGTATCACCCAGCGTGGTGTCTATGGTAAAGCTTATGGTCGCGTTGCCAATATTGTTGCTGGTGTCATTGCCATAGAATTTTATTGTATGAGCACCAGACGCTATGGTAGGAGATGCCTGCCACAAAGTTGTTGAGGTATTTGTCATTGTTGTGTTAGAAACGCAAGTATCAAGGCAATAGTAGGCTGTCAGTAACGGCTCGCTGGAAACTATTTGCAGCGCCATGTCATTCTGGGAGTAGCTTGTGTTGGTAGGGCTTGTTATCGTGATGGTAGGTGTTATCAAGTCCTGAACCGTAAAGCTCGCGCCGGTTGAATTTGAATTGCCGGCAATGTCCGTGACATAGAAATTACATCTGTAACTCCCGACACTGGAAAGTTTGGTGCCGACAATGGTATAGTTGGTCCAGCCGCTGCTGCCTGTTATTGTAACCGTATGATTTTCAAAGACGCCCGTCGCATTTTCCTCTACACTCGCCGACGTTATGTTGAACGTGTCAGTCCAGAATGCTGAGCATGTTACAGTCTGCGACTGGTTGGCAGGGTTTGGCGCTACGTTTACGTTACTGTATGCTGGAGCTGAAGCATCCACGAAGAACGATATTGTAGTGTTGCCGCGGTTGTTGGAAGTGTCGTTGGCAAAGAAGGTGATGTTACGACTTCCCTGTGCAACAGTAAGCGTTGCATTCCAGTTTCTGTTAGATGTATTAGCAAGAATTGTAAGGTTTCCACCGTCGATTATGTATCCAGCCCAGGTGCCGTTTTCGTTCAGCGAGATGTTCAGGAGAACAGATGTGCTTGTCAGATACGTGTTGTTGACAGGCGAAATCACAGTAATAGACGGTGATGTTGTGTCAGCAGGTATTGTATTTACAGTGAAACTCACATTCTTCTGGGCAGCATTATTTCCTGACGTGTCGTTTGCATAAAATACCAGTGTATGAGAACTGTCGGAGAGGCCTGTTAAATCAATGGTCCATGTTGTTGGTGATATGCTTGCCATAGAGACGTTGGCAGCGCCGTCCAGTGAGTAGCTGACGTTGCTTGCAGCTTCGCTCAGGGTTACGGTAGCTGTTATGTTGTTTTGCGTATAGGTGCTGTTTGTAGGTGACAGGATTGATATTGTAGGCCCTGTTGAATCTGTCGTATAACTGCCGCTCCTGGGATTGGCTACAGCACTTTCATTGGACTGGTCAAATATGAAAGCATACCAGGTATGTGTTGTGTCATCTGACTCTGCTGCGAAAGTACAAGTGGCGTTTCCGGTTGCATTTACTGCGCAGTACGTAGTGACGCAGCCAGTGTAATTAGCCGAGCTGGTCTTGCACACGAACAGTGTTATGTTCTGATTGGAATCCGCACTGGAAGAAACCGTTGTTACATTTATTGTCGAGCCGCCCTTTACTGTTCCACTGGTGCCTGACACTGATGTGAACGTAGGCAGCTGGTTGATGATTATTGTTCTGCTGACAGTTGTCTGCTGGTTTCCTGCGTAATCAGTGCTGTTGTACCTGAGATAGTATGTGCCTCTTGAATTGAACTGCACCTTGCCGCCAGTATCTATTGACGTGCTTGGAGAACAGTTTTCTGACGATGTGCAGTATAGGGTTGTCGGATCGCCGTCTATGTTGTCAGCTTCTGTTATGGTAACATTATAGCCGAGTGTTTGTATATCTGAAGAAAAATTGTCAGTTGTTGTGGGCGCTGTGTAGTCCAAAGTAAAGGCGACATCGAGATTTGTAGTGGAGTTCTGCTCGTTTCCGAGAGAGTCCTGGCAACTCACATAATAGTTATAACTTCCCTGTGTTACAGTCGTTATCTGGCAAAGCGCCTGGCTTCCGCTTATTGTGCAGTCATTTGTCATGGAAGAGTATGCGATGTCCGAAGCAGAGGAGCGGCACGACATGCTCGTCTCACCATTAACAGTTATATTGGTAGAGCCGTCATTGAGCTTGTCCGCATAAGGCAGTGTGGAATCATTGGCAACATTTGCCACTGTTGTAGTTGGGCTAGTCGAATCTGTTGTATATGTGGTGTTGCGTGCCGTGCTGTAGCTTTCGCTGTCATAAACACGGCAATATACAAGATTTGATGTATCTGTTGCAGCTGTCGCGAAAGTACAGCTCAAACTGTATGGTGGTGTCGTGTCTATCGTTGTTCCGCCGGTGCAGTCTGTGTTGGCCGCTGTAGGTGCTGAAGTTGCATCGCAGTAAAAGTTAAGCGTGTCATTGTTCGGATCGTTTGGCGCACTTGCGGTGATTATAATAATATTTCCGCCCTTTATCGGATTAGGAGTACTGTTTATCGATCCAATCGTCGGTGTCCTGTTGACAAAAAATGACCTTACAGAAGATGTACCTGTATTAGCTATGTCGGTGCAGTTCACGCTCCAATTATAATAGCCATGTCCGAGATTGCTAATATTAAAATTCGTTATCGTATTGTTTTGTGTTAATGTATTTGTCTGATTAATTGCATTGTTTATGATTAATGAACATGCAGATGTTGCATTATTATCCGTAAACGTAAAGTTGGCTGTTATATTATTTGCTGTTGTATTTAGGCCGTTTGCCGGAAGATTCAATGTCACAACAGGCGTTATATTGTCAAACTTCACGGTAAGCGGGGCGTAATCTATAGAAAGAACCGCATCCTGGCCATTGCCCAATGTATAATTTGCCTCGTATCTTATATTGATCAGACCATTTGACACGAAATCAGAGAAGCTTCTGTTGACAAAAAAGGTTGCTATTGTTTCATCGTTGTTATCAGCTATATTTCCAATACCGATATACGCTCCGGAGGACCAGTTGTAAATCTCTGCATCCATTGTATTAGCTGTGCCCTGGGCGCTGTTGCCACCGCATGTGCTTGGCGAAGTAACATCTCTTGTTTGGCAGTAGCTTATGTTGAAAATCAATTGCAAAATCTGGCCTGCCTGCAAATTGATTGGTGTTATGTTGTACGTGAGATTAATGAAAGCTTCCAGTTCGTTCCCAACGCCGCCTGGATTATCCCTTCCGTCTGTGAAATAAACATTATCATCGGCCTGCGTGTTTGTGAAATTCCCGTCAACATAATTGTACCCAGCTGTAGAATTTACAAGTGTGCCGTTATCAGGCGTTCCTACATCCGGAGAAGGATCGCCGAAATTTAGAGCGAATATGACCACGGCTAAAAGCAAGAAAATCGTGCTGCTTGCAACTATAAACGTGGTTTTGCCTTTCATTTTGCAAACACCTCATAGATTTCCGTTTGCGAAACGAAATCAAATTGTATTTGATTTTTCATTTTTTAATCACCCAGAGGTCCATATGGCCCACGCGGAAGCCGTCTATTTTGCCTTCTGTTTTCAGC
>Ga0265296_1000595_pt1 | contig 51342 bp, 47 predicted proteins | sample MunlanPumphouse1_FD_189073 | JGI IMG/M metagenome (GOLD analysis project Ga0265296, IMG submission 189073) | Groundwater microbial communities from a municipal landfill in Southern Ontario, Canada - Pumphouse #1 | ecosystem: Environmental > Aquatic > Deep subsurface > Groundwater | place... | reverse complement strand
CAAAAACTCCCTCTCCAAACAACTTGAAAACCTCAACCCTTTTCTGCTAAGAAAAATCATGGATAAGAAACTGAAGAAAATATTCTCCATTAACAACAAAACCCGGTAACATCTTTTATGAGGCAACGTTACTCTAAATCTCTCCCTCTTCGGTAACATTTATTTATGAGGCAACTGGTTAAAACCGGGAAGAGTTTCATGATGAAATCAAATGATATCTTTTGCCCAAACCCAGAATAGTAAAAGGAGGATATGGTTGTATTTATACCGCATATCACTGACATATTAACCTGGATTAAGAGCCGGATGTGGAAAATCCGCTTGAAAAAGCACAGCCTGATTTATAGATGCGGTTTACGGCAATCAGGCTGTAGTCGAGATCAATAATCATATTGTTTACGCACATCCAGATCACACAAAACGGATAGCAGCATTTCATCGACTTCGATCAGGAAACCCAATTTTATAAAGCTTTCAATTAAATTTTTATCTTTCTCCCCATCTTGATATTGCGGTATTCGGTATTTACGCAGAAAGGAATATTCTCTTGAATTAAGTGTTGTGACACGTTCCGATAAGCATTCACGTGTATCCGTAATGCTCCATTGGTTGTCGCCGGTGCGTTTGATCCAGAGTCCGGGATCGTTACCTCCTTGCCAGCACTTAAACCATTTAATCAATTCCTTTGCTAATAAATTTATGATATCAGGCTCTTCCCTGACTTCAGACGGAAACCGGGCTTCAAAGTAATATCCGAGGCGTGTTATGTCAACAGATCCCGGAAAGGCATGTTTATATCCTGCGACTGGCCTGATATCCGTCACTCCATAGGTCCCGGGATCCTCAAAATATGGACTAAAGCGTTGTATGATAATCGGGCTCATCACTGGTGGATGGAGGTGATGTATGAGTGGTATTAGCCTTATCTGCTCTTCATAATCAGAAACCCTGTCACCGGGGATACAAACAAGCAGGTGCCAGAATGGGCTAATGTTGAGCTCCCTGCAATCTCTCAACATACGGATGTTTGATGCGGCGGTACAACCTTTACTCATCAGCTGCAGAAGGCGCGTTGACAAAGATTCCATCCCCGGATCTATCAGGGATATCCGCGCCTTTTTCATGACCGATAATTGGTCGAAGGTCAGGTTCGCCTTTACCTCATAGGCAATATTGCCGGAAAAACCGCTTTCTGAAAGTTTGTTGAAAAAGTCTTTGAAATAAATTTGCGGAAAAATAGAATCCGTTGCAAGAAAATTATTAAACTCTGGATATTTTTCTTGAAAGTCGCACAATTCCTCGACCACCTTGGTAGGGCTTTTTGAGCGATATTTGATAGATGCGCCGGTATCGGCGCAAAATTTGCAGCGATTGAGCTGTCCCCACCAGCACCCACGGGAACTTTCAAAGGTAATGCTGGAGTATTCTCTCATTTCATGAAGAAATTGTTCCATATAGTCAGCATAATCCGGCGAAGGGATTTGGTCGAGATCAAGAGGCGTTTCACATTTAATGAGTTTTTCATCTGGTAAGACATTGTCCTTAAGATAACTTCTGCAAAATAATGAAAATGTGAAATCGGCTTCGCCTTGAAAAACAAAATCGAATATTTTTATAGATGCTGCAATTTCTTCGCCCATTTCTCCATCACAGTTCTTGCCTCCTATTACACAAATAACATCGGGGAGGTTTTTTTTAATCTCCTGCGCCAGTGAAATAGAGGAATTGATCTGCTGCATACTGCACGAAAATCCGATAATCTTCGGCTTGAGAAATGAGATTTCCGAAGCCGCTCTTTTAATGAACCCTGCGCACTCAGCCTCAAGCCTTGAATGCTCAGACTGCGACGGGGGTTCCTTTGCTCCGCCGATAAAATCATAAAATTCCTTCATGTAAGGAGGTATATCGCTCACCAGCATTGGCTTGCCGGTAATGCCATGGGCGCTTGCCGCGAATAATCTTTCACCTTGCAGATTTGTCCTGTTCTGAAAAATATGGTTTGCAAGTGTGAAATATCGTTGGAGGCCGATCACTTCTGCAAATAGTATATTGGCATAAACCACTTTACAGAGAATATCAATCCGTGAAAGACTTGCTTTCAGAATGCCGGTTGCGATTGAAGGCATCTGACACGGGAAAAACGGCGGAACTACGAGAATAACAGGAACAGACTTAACTGCGTCTTCTTGCATATCACGATGAGTGTTCATTTTTCTTCTCTCTTTTTTCGGGCAGTACGGTTGCCAATCTTCAAATTCACACGTTTAAATCTCTTCCACATCCAGATACCTAATATAAAGCTTTATGGTACAATTGAAATCTTTAAAACGCTTTCTTCCGCCACATAGTTACCCGGAGTAAAGAGTTGTGCAGCTTCATAGTAAGTGGGGATAGTGTAACATATTTTCTGTAAATTCAATAAAGGGTATAAATGTAAGTTCGGAGTTGTTGGTCCAGAAAACTTAAATACATCGGAACTTCGCTTTGGAGGGAATGACGTTGGATCACTTATCCAAGAGGCTTAGCTTGATTTCATTGTTAATCATGCTACGACCTTCTCGTGAATCTTGGGGCAGTGCCTCATAGCTCCCTCTTACAGACCCATCCTGGCCAAGTTTCCCGGCGGTTCAGTACCGGCAGGTAGAGGCGGAAAGCAGTCTCCCGTCAGCGGTCCACTAACACTTCTTTCGCATGCATTGTATCAAGATATTCGCGCACGGCATGAATCTTTCCGCCCCGAACTTCAAAAAGGAAATGATACTGGTTCTGATAAGTCTTACCGTTTGTTGTTTCAGCATACGATTCTGCTTCAACCACGACGCGATCTTTTTCAGCCACGAGGCTTTTAGGGATAAGCTTAAGCCCTCCGGGGCAAAAGCTCAAAACCGAATTAAGCAATTCCACAAACTCGGATTTACTCCTGATTCCCGCCAGTGCGAACTTGTCAGGCTTACCGCCTACCCACCAAGAACCTGTATCGGCCATGAGCGCCAACGCCCCCACGAAATCGTTAGATGACCACTTCTCCAGGAAACTCACTACCAACTTCTTGTTTTCATCTGTACCCATGCGACACCTCCTGTAACGACAAAGGGATGTGAAAGACGAGGGTTGTTAAGTTTAAGGATATTTTAACTACGGATGTAGAAGCGACAGAATCACGGCAGCACACAACTATAGGTCTTTCAAGTCAAGCCTTATTTATTACTTTCCGTCATCCTTAGTGCTTTAATCAAGGTGTAAGGGTCAAATAGTATAAAATCAATTAGTTAAATGATACACCCGGAGTGCCAAATCATTTCAAATGAAACGTTTGTGAATCGACTTTCACAAAGCAGGATAAAAAATCAGATACGTCCCTTTTCCCTGAGGACCTCCCTGAATACGTGGTAAAAAGCTTTATTATCAGTAGTGCCTCGCTCTATGATCGGGCCGATATCATTGATGTCGTTTGAATTGATGACAAGATTGACACTCATGTTAAAGGCGGCCATATTATCCATAGTCCGGAATCTATCAGTAACAAGGGCGACAAAAATCTGCCTTCTGGTACTCATGGAAAGGGTATTTAAGTAATTGAGCACATCATTGTTGTTCAAATCTTCCGTATCAAAAGTTTGATTCAATATAACCAGGTTATAGACATGAAAACGCATCCTTTTGAGGGCATCACGTGTAGATGCAGGTTCCGTAATCTGGTAGCCAAGGCTCTCCAGGGCATTGGTGATCTTTTCCCTCATAGATGGATCAGCTTCACATATTAAGGCTGTTTCACCGCCTGCTTCGAGAAAATCAAATGGCCTGTCCGAGGCATCGTATGTATCTGACGCCACCTCACTTAAAAGAGTCTTCTCCTCTTCCATGATATTCCTTCTCCTGCTGATTAAGATTTAATAACTCTGGATAGTACAGACATAAAAATTAACAATAGTAAGATCGGCCAGCTACCAACAATCGACGGTTCTTTCCCTGATCCCCCTACCATTTCATTTTCGGCTTGCCATAATCGCCATCAACCTCAAGCTTATCGATATCGGTTGTGGCCTCTCCCCTGGTGCTCTTTATAGAATCAATGCCCCGGCCGACAATCCCCTTGTTGGATGCATATGCCTTGGCAGTGTCTTCGCTGACAAGACCATTGCTGTACAATTCAATAATATAATCGTCAAATGTAATCATACCAAAGGCCTTGCCTGCCTGGATGATCTCGTAAAATGTTTTTCCCTCTGATTCTCCGTGCAGGATTGTGTCCTTGACACGCAGGTTGGTACCCATGATTTCAAAGGCTGCTACCCGTCCACCCCCTTCCTTGGGGAGAAGTCTCTGGCACACAATCCAGCGCACTGTATCAGACAGACGAATCCTTATCTGATTTTCCTCCTCCGTGGAAAACATGCCCAGTATCCTGTTAATCGTCTGACCGGCATCTACGGTGTGAAGTGTGCTCAATACAAGATGCCCTGTTTCCGCGGCAGAAAGACCAATTTCCACGGTTTCTCTGTCCCGCATCTCTCCCACGAGAATAACCTTCGGCGCCTGTCTTAGAGCGGCACGGAGACCACTGGCAAAGGTATCAAAATCGGTTCCCATTTCACGCTGGTTGAAGGTTGCCTGCTTGTGAGGATGCGCAAATTCCACCGGATCCTCAAGAGTAACAACATGGACTGATTGCTGTTCGTTAATTTCGTTTAATACCGCGGCAAGCGAAGTGGATTTACCGCTGCCCGTTGCGCCGGTAACTAAGATAATGCCGTTTTTTTCCTTCGAGATATTATGAAAAGCATCGGGAAGCTTCAATTCATCAAAGGTAGGGATTTTGGTCTCTAGTTTTCTGAGCACAGCGGAATAATTCCCCCGCTGGGAAAAGATATTGACCCTGAAACGGGCCTTGCCGGACAGTTCGTAAGAAGAATCGCATGAACCCTGCGTGAGGAGTGTCTCTAGAAGACGGCGGTCCTGATTTATCAGGTTCAGGGCGAATATCTCCGTTTGGAAAGGGGTCAGCTTCTGAAATGAGGGATCGACCTCCACAGCAGTTAATTGTCCAGAGCTTTCCACCTGAAAAGGCTTACCCACCGTAATATTCAAATCAGAAGCATTTCCGTGCGCATCGAGCATTTTTGTCATTATGTAATCAATTTCCTGCTTTCTCATAATGCTCTCCTCCTACACATTGATATCATTAACAATGGACAGATTATTGCTCTGCCATTCTACCGTTATACCTCGGTAAAATCTGTTGGCGGTGATTTCAAAAACTGCCTGAACCTCGTTTTGTCGTTACACTTCAAGTATGCATCATCTCCACTGATCCAGCCCCGGTTATAAAGATCCGAGATTGCATCATCCAGCAATTGCATCCCATATTTTTTGCCTGTTTGAATCATGGAAGGAATCTGGAAGGTCTTGGACTCCCGGATCAGGTTTCGTACCGCCGAGTTGGCAATAAGAATCTCAAGAGCCGCACAACGCCCCCTCTTGTCGATACGCTTGAAGAGAACCTGGGAAAGGACTGCTCGTATACCATCAGCCAGAGTAGACCTGATCTGCATCTGTTCCTCGGCAGGGAAAACCTCAATGATACGGTCAACAGTCTTGGGTGCACTCGTTGTATGGAGAGTACCAAAGACAAGGTGTCCCGTGGATGCTGCTTCAACGGCCAGAGATATAGTTTCAAGATCACGCAGCTCGCCTACCAGAATAATGTCCGGATCCTCACGCAGGGCGCCACGAAGCGCTGCAGAAAAACTCTTGGTATGTATTCCGACTTCTCTGTGGTTTACAATACAGCTCTGGCTCTGGTGAACAAATTCGATAGGATCTTCAATGGTAATGATGTGGTCCTTGCGGGTACGGTTCGCCTCATCAATGATAGCGGCAAGGGTTGTTGATTTTCCGCTCCCCGTTGGTCCTGTTACCAGTACGAGACCTCTCGGAAGAGAGGCCAGTTTGGAAACAACAGGAGGAAGGCCCAACTCCTGGGCAGAAACTATCTTGCTGGGGATTTCCCTGAAAACAGCTGCCGTACCAAATTTTTGCTGGAAGAAGTTGGCCCTGTATCGGGCAAGATTAGGGATCTCATATGCAAAATCCACATCTCCGGTTTCTTCAAATTGTTTGATCTTATGTTCGGGTGCGATTTCGTAAAGCATAGCCTTTAAACCGTCATTGTCCAGTACGTCAAACTTCACCCGCTCCATATCGCCAAGTATCCTGATAACTGGCTGTTGCCCGGCTACAAGGTGGAGATCTGATGCACCCTGTTCATGCATCAACTGGAAAAATGCATCAATCTTTGCCATAGTAGGTCTCCTTCGCAGGTTTTTGGTGGATTTTTATCCCGTCTCTAAAGCAAACCAGTAAATCTTTTTGAATGATTTTCGTAAATCTACCTTCAGATGTAGCAGGAATATAACAAAAAAGCAGGAGTTGTCAAGAATAATAACCCCTTTTCCCCTTTCCAACTCTTTATCGAATCTTAAATTTCTTGACAGATGTCAACCAGCTAATCTATGATCAGCAAGTATCAAGTAATATATTTTCAAAACCGTCTGTGAATTTGAAAATAGAGAACAGGGGATGTAGCTCAGTTGGGAGAGCACGGCGTTCGCAATGCCGAGGTCAGGGGTTCGATCCCCCTCATCTCCACCAATTTTAATTTTTAGAGCGTTGATCTGTGTAAATGATAACTTATACATTTATCGTAAAACCAAATTCCGATCAGATCAGGCAGATAATCGCTCTGTACCGCATGCAGGGATGGTGGTCGAAAGACACCGACAACTATGATCTCGTTGCACATATTACCGCAGGCAGCCATTGTTTTCTTGCCGCTGTCGAAGACGGCAAAATTATCGGTATGGGCAGGGCTATCAGTGATAGGTCAAGTGATGCCTATATTCAAGATGTAACCGTTCATGACTCTCACAGAGGTCAGGAAATAGGAACAAATATCCTGGAAAAAATAGTTGCCCGGCTGCATGCAGATGGGTTGCAGTGGATAGGCCTAATTGCAGAGAAAGGATCTTCTGATTTTTACCACCGAATCGGATTTGAACTGATGCCGGATGCAACACCCATGCTCTTTAAAAAATGATGCCAAAATTAAAACCTCTAAAACCCCCAGATTATAATAAACTGAATCGATTTTTTAAAGGACAGACTTACAGACTCTCAGCCTATTCTTTACCTTCTGTTATCGTGTGGAGTAACAACATATATCGTCCTTGTTATGTCATTAGGGATGCTACAGATATCCTCGTCGGCGTAGAGTCAATTAAACGGCCCGAGAATCGTCATCTTATTCTTCCCATTTCTCCCGGGAAGGATTTCTCACCACATGATCTCAATAACCTTGCCTGTCAATTGGAATTTAAACAATTCTGGTTTATACCGGAAGATTATATTGAATATCATGGCCGTTCTAAGGTCGAATCATACTTTGAAGTAACCGAGCAGCCGGAATATGAAGACTACATTTTTCTTACAAAAGACCTTGCACAACTCAAAGGCCGACGGTATGCGAAAAAGAGAAATCTCATCCACCAATTCACAACGGCCTACCTTGAAACCGGAAGGGTAGAGATAGAAAAAATTTCTTCATCCAATAGCGGGGATTGTCTCGATTTCCTCGAAAAATGGTGTGAAGATTACTCCTGTGACAGCGACGATGAAGAAGAAAATCTTGCCTGTGAAAAAAAGGCGGCAATCAATATGCTAAACAACGTAGAAGCCCTCGAAGTAGAAGGCCTTCTCGTCCGTATTGACGGCATCATAAGCGCCTTTGGCATACGTATTCATCTAACCGACAACATGGGCGTCCTGATCTTTGAAAAAGCCTTTTCCCATATCAAAGGACTTTACCAGTTCCTTGATCGTGAATGTGCCCGGCAACTTTTTACCGGATACAAATATATTAACAAAGAAAGCGATATGGGGATTGCCGGTCTTGCACAAGCTAAACAGTCATACTACCCCATTATGCGGCTAAAATCGTATCGCCTCAAAATCAAACAAACTTCTTAGGAAAGAGGAACTGAAATGAAAAAGAAACCCGTTAACCATATTCAAGACTTGAATGTTAGAGTTTTGAAAATATTTCAGCACCCCTTAAAAAACTTATCTATTCCGGATTCTGGCTCCTGAATCTTTCCCTGTTGCCAACGAAAAAAGGAGTACATATGCCGGGTTTAAACCTTTTTGTCAGCAACTGTCTGGAGACGCTGGCGAAAAAGCTGGCGGACCTCCTCATAATACCCCTTGCGTCTCCTTTCGAAAAGGAAGTGGTTGTGGTTCAGAGCAAGGGAATGGAACGGTGGCTTTCCCTGGAACTTGCCCACCATCATGGTATATGTACAAATTACAGATTCCCCTTCCCCAGGACAATGGTAAATGAAATCTTTAGCGCCGTCATTCCTGAATTTTCGGATAATTTATGCTTTGAGCCCAAGATTATGAGATGGAAGGTGATGAAACTGCTTTCCTTCTTCATCAAGAGAGAGGGTTTTGAAAACCTCAAAAATTATCTCAAAGACGACAGGTCAAATCTAAAGTGTTTCCAGCTTGCAGAGCGAATCGCTGCTGTCTTTGATCAATATCTGATCTTTCGTCCGGAGATGATAATTGCATGGGAAAGGGAAGATATTGGACAAACCGATGAGCTCTGGCAGGCTGAGCTTTGGCGAGAGCTGACAAGGCTCAAAAAAGGCACTCATCCCGCAGCGCTAAGAGAATCCTTTCTACAAAATATTCGGGATCCATCCGCAACAGTGACAGGTCTTCCCGCACGAATTTCTGTCTTCGGCGTTTCGTTTTTGCCCTATTTCCACATGGAGATATTTGATGAAATATCACGGCGCATTGAAGTTAACCTTTTTCTTATAAACCCCTCCCTTGAGTTTTGGGGATATATCCGATCAGAGAAGGAAATTATTCGAAAACTAAAAAAGGTCAAAATTCAGAAGGGAGAGGGGAAATTTCCCCTGGAAGAGTTATATCTTGAAAAGGGAAACACTCTGTTGGCCTCCATGGGAACCATGGGCAGGGATTTTTTCACCTTCATTTTAGACCTAAACGCACAGGAAGAAGATCTCTTTATTGACCCGGGGGAGAAAAACCTCCTCACATCTATCCGGTCTGATATTCTAAACCTCCGGGACAGAGGACAGAACGGCTGCGATAAAACTACCATCTCCCCGAACGACGCTTCTATCCAGATACATTCCTGTCATAGTCCCATGCGTGAGGTCGAGGTGCTCTATGATAACCTCCTCGCTATGTTTGAAGAAGACAAACAACTACTGCCCGGAGATATCCTCGTCATGGCGCCGGATATTGAGGCGTATACCCCTTTTATCCGCGCGGTTTTTGATACACCAGGAGAGGGTCCTTCAGTTAGCGAACCATGGAGAATACCCTTCAATATTGCCGACAGAAGCATCAGGAGAGAAAGTGCAGTAATTGATGGCTTCCTCAAAATTCTCGACCTCTCCGGCAGCCGTTTCGGAGTATCACAGGTACTTTCAATTCTTGAAATGGAGAGGGTACGGGAAAAATTTGGGCTTTCAGAAAAGAACATGGAACTGATAAGGCACTGGACTGCAGAACTCAGAATAAGGTGGGGAGTTGACGGAGAGAACCGCCGTCAGATGGGGCTCCCTGAGTTTTGGGAAAATACATGGAAAGCTGGCCTGAATCGACTCCTTTTGGGCTATGCTATGCCGGGAAAGAACGAAAATATGTTTAACGGGATACTCCCTTACGATTGTATCGAGGGGGAAGAGACCCTTATACTGGGAAAGTTTCTCGAATATACGCACTTCCTTTTCTCCCGTGTCATAACCCTCAACCATTCCCGGACCCTCAACGAATGGTCACAAACCCTTACAAATATTCTTAACAGTTTCTTTTTAACTGATGAAGTAAGGGAAAGTGAGGCGCAGGTACTACGGGGAACCATTCAGAATCTTGCGGACCAACAGATGTTATCCGGTTTCGATGAAACAGTTGAAATAGAGGTCATTAAGTCATATTTTAGAAGTCATGTGGAAAGAGAGGGTTTTGGATATGGCTTTATGACTGGTGGACTCACGTTCTGCACAATGCTTCCCATGCGGAGCATACCCTTTAAGGTAATCTACCTTCTCGGAATGAATAACGAAGAATACCCGCGACGCTCAAAGACCATCGGGTTTGATTTAATGGCAATACACCCCAGAGCAGGGGATCGTTCACGGCGAAGTGACGATAGATACCTCTTCCTCGAAGCTATTCTTTCTGCCAGGGAAAAATTATTAATAAGTTATATCGGACAGAGCATTGAGGATAACAGTTCAATCCAGCCATCAGTTCTGGTAAGTGAGCTTCTCGATTACATTGAACATGGTTTTGAATTCCCCGGAGAAAAGATTTATGATCACCTGATAACAGTGCACCGCCTTCAGGCCTTCAACCCGGAATACTTTACGGGAAATGACAAACTGTTTAGTTATTCCCTTGAGAATCTCAGAGCAGCCCGCTGTTGTCCGAAACCATCAGGGGAAAGAAAGGAATTAATCACCAAGGGTCTGTCTGAACCCTCTAAAGAATGGAAGGCTGTTGATGTGCTCAATTTAATAAATTTTTTTAGAAATCCGGCCAGATTCCTCTTGAAAAAACGTTTGCAATTGAGTCTTGAGGAAGAGTATCGAATCCTCGAGGAACGAGAATCTTTTGATCTAAAGGGCATCGAAAGATACACCCTGGAACAAACCCTTATAGAAAAGGGACTTTCCGGAAGGAAAATTAGGGAGGAGGGTTTATTCTCCGTTGCGAGAGCGTCAGGGCAGCTTCCCCCCGGCAAGGTTGGTGAATATCGCTACCACAAAATAACTGAAGATGTATCTGAATTTGTCAACAGGACACAGCGGTATTTTACGGGAGACAAGTTCTGTCCTATCGATATCAATTTGAATATTTCTAGATTCAAGCTGGGTGGGCGGATAAGTTCCATCTATGCCGATGGGTTGATTCACTGGCGCTATGGAAAGTTAAATGCCAAAGATTATCTGAATCTATGGATCCACCATCTCCTTTTGAACAGTCTGGCACCCCGGCAATATCCCCATCGAAGCGTCCTCCTGGGAAAGGATGGGGCATGGGTATACACACCTGTCGAAAAGCATAAAGAAATACTTGAATGTCTTATGGATATATACTGGACAGGATTATCGAATCCTTTAAAGTTTTTCCCGGAGACATCATGGGTATATGCCTGGCAGCTTTCTAAAATGGGAAAGAAACGGGAAGATGTAATACGTTCTGCGAGAAAGGTATGGCGTGGCACTGATGATAATCGTGGAAAACCAGGTGAAGGCGAGGATCCTTATTATCAAATCTGTTTTGGGGAAACCAGCCCCCTGGACAGTGAATTTCAAGAAGTAGCTGAAGAGATTTTCGGAACACTTTTTAAGTACATGGAGGAACTTTAAGGAGCTATCATGAAGAGAAGATTTTACATAGCAACCATCATTATACCTGTTTTAATCTTGCTTATGATGAAAGCGGGGTTATCAAGTCAAGAGAACATAAATCGTTTCAGTAAATTATCCCCAGTGAACGCTACTATTGTCGGACCGGTTTTGTCAGTTACACCCAGAGAAATAGATTTAGGCAGTATTGGTCCTGGTGAAGATGTGGTGGGTTCGCTCACGCTGAAAAATTTTGGTTCAGTAATTTTACATTGGCAGGCCAGCGGGCCAGAGGGGTGGCTCCCACTGGAAAAAGCAGAATTATCAGGCATTTTAGGAGACGAGCCTGATTTTCTGCGGATTCATCTTAAATCTCAAGACAACTTCAAGGAAAGCGTGATTGAGAGCGAACTCTATCCAATACAGTTAAATATTGAATTAAATAATAATCTCATCAGCTTTAGAAAAGACCTGCCAGCAGGAACCCACAGGGAAATAATTAAGTTAACTTCAACTGGTGGAACAAGAAATGTCTTTTTTACTTTCAGGATAGTTGAGAAAAAATCTGCTCCTCTGTTAGAAGTAGGACTTAGCAGGTTAGACCTCGGGATTATCAAACAGGTCGGACAGGTCAGTAGAAGACTTAAGTTAACTAATAAAGGACGGAATACCTTAGAATGGAAGGTAACTATTCCTGAAAACCAAGACATGGAACTCAGCAGGTTGCCGAGACCGGGACGATATGTCTCTTTTTTAAATGAAGAAGTAAAAGAAACTGGTATCTATAAAATATCAGAGCGTTTGAAAGACACCATAAGTACCTCTGGCAGGCTGTTGGAGGAAAATGGTTATCCTTCTCTCTATAACAAGACTGATATACTGAAATATAAATTTTCAGGAACGGGAATCACCGTTTTTTCATGGAAAAATCCAGCAGGAGGGATTCTATTGGCCTATATAGATAATAAATTCATAAATATGGATGATTGCTACGATAAACAGAAAAAATCAGCGGATTTTCTTGTTGCTGAAGGCCTGCCGGACGGCCCTCACATCCTGACTCTCGTTAACAGTGGTGGCTTTGTTACTATCGAAGGGGTAAAAACTTACGGCAGGAATGTGATGAAAGGACCACCAGGATGGATCAAAGTCTTGCCCAAGATTGGTGCAACAACCATAGAAACAGATTATGTTAATCTGGTAATAAATACGCAACAACTAAATTCCGGTTGTTACCACGAGAATGTTGTTATTGGTTCCAATGGAGGAGAAGCTGTTGTTGAAGTAGCACTTGAAGTATCAGCGGATAATATACGGAGAATTATAGATGTTTATCGTTACGAGAACGGCTTTAAGTATCTGTACACAACCAATCCTCCTGCTGAGGCTGATAAAATCCATTTCGGCGGGTATACAAAACGGGAATTAGTTTTTAGACTCTTCAGTCATGGAACACCGGGAACCACCGATTTTTACAGATGGTATAACCCCCAAACAGGGGACTATTTTTATTCTTATGATCGAAGCGGTGGGGGCAAATCTCTGATGGGTTATATTTTTGAGGGAGCCATAGGAAATATAGCAACCTCCCGGCTGACCGATACAAGGGAATTGTACCGGTGGTTCAATACTTCTAAAGGTTGCCACTTTTATACTACTGATCCTAAGGGGGAGGGCTCTGCAAAAAGAGGATATCGCTTTGAAGGTATAGCTGGCTATGTCAAGTAACAGATGCTATAGATCGCAAAAATAACTTCGCTGATCATTACAACGTGTTAGAAAGATAAAACAATTATTCAAAACGGGGAATGTGAAAGTTTTTTTAGTTCATTCCAGAAGCCGGGAAAAGACTTATTAACACAGGCACTATTCTTAATCCTGATTCCGGGAGTGACAAGTCCCGCAATAGCAAAACTCATGGCAATCCGGTGATCGTTGTATGTCTCTATCTCGGCACTATGGGGTTTCCCCCCGGTAATGATGAGTCCATCATCCGTTTCCCCGGCGACAATACCCATCTTATTCAGTTCATTTACCGGCGCTGCCAGGCGATTACTTTCCTTTATCCGCAGGTGTGAAACATTTGTGATCACGGTTCGTCCGGGTCGAAATGCCGCTAAAACGGCCATAGTCGGTACCATATCAGGTATATCGCCCATATCGACCACGTATTCGCCACCAGGCAGATTACCTCCTGAGACCTCAATCCACATATCTCCCCGCAATACAGAACAGCCAAAGTCTTCCATGATGCGGAGTAATCTCATATCTCCCTGCTCACTACGGGGATTTATGTTCAGGACCCTGACCCGCCCGCCGCAGAGAGCAGCGGCCAGAAAAAAGTAACAGGCACTGGACACGTCGCCTTCGACAATGTATCTCTGACCCGCATATTTTTGACCGCACTTTACGTAATAATTGTCATCCCCCTTTCTTCTGACCTTTACACCGAAACACTCCATGACCTTCACGGTTAAATCAATATAAGGAAGAGACGACGTACGACCTTGCAAGCGGATATCAACATCTATTTTGGCATAGGGGGTACTGATGAGAAGTGAGGAGATATACTGGCTGCTTTCCACGTTGGTCAATGTTACCATGCCACCCGGAATACCATCTGCCTCAATCACCACGGGTGGATATCCATCTCTGTCTCTGCTGTAAGCATAGACACCAAGTGTATTCAAGGCCTCCAGAAGGGGCTTAACCGGCCTCTCACATAGACGACTTTCCCCCGTGAGGATGTAATTTCCACTTCCAAGGGCAACCAGCGACATTAAGAAGCGCAGAGCGGTACCGTTATTTCCCAGGAAGATCTCTCGATGCGGATTTAGGATGCACCCTCCTGTCCCTGTAACTGCAATAGAATCACCGGATATTGTTATTCCTGTACCGAGACGGCGCAGTCCTTCCATTAGATAACGGGTATCTTCAGAAATGAGGGCATTTTGCAGGAAGGATTCTCCCTTCGCGAGGGAAGCGACGACTAGAGCCCTCTGGGTGTAACTTTTCGATCCCGGCACCGTAACCGTTGCCTGTAACTTTTCGATTGGTTTTATTTCCAGCATAGGATTAAATTTTCAAGATTGAGCAGGCTGAAAAATCTTGTTGAGCGGGAAGACTCCCTTTCAAGCAAAAAGGCTTCAACTGCAGCATAAAGCAGGGAACGTCTCTCGTCCAAGATCCGAAGCAGCTTACGTTTTTTACTCTATATCGACAATATAACATGGCGTGGATAAATGTAAAGTGCAAAGGTTAATCTGTTATGAATCCTTAGTGATTCTACTTATCATTTTCATAATGTCTTTAAGCTTTGAGTTTAATTAATGCGAACACGCAATAGTTCAAAATGTCACTGTATTGGGCATCAATATCTTCAGAAGCTAACAACTTTTTTTTGTGTTCTTCAATAGCTTTAATTCTGTATATCTTGACAAGTATCTGGTCGGTGATTGACGTAATTCTCATTTCCTTCCATGCTTCTCCATAATCATGGTTCTTTCTATACATAAGTTCCTTAGTTTTCCTAATTACTTGATCGTATAAATCTTTCAGTACAGAAGGTTCAAGCACAATGGTTCCCGCTAAACATGAATCCGATAAAGGTATCTTACCTGGAAACCATAAGTTAATTAGTGCCATTACGCAGTAATTCAATATCCCGCGATATTCTACATCTATACTTTCAGGTATCATTGACTTCCCTTTTAATTCTTCCAGCCTTCGAATTCTTTTAGCCTTGATCAACATTTGATCAGTAAGCGAAGGTAATCTAAATAATATCCAAGAAGGGCCATAATCACTCACTTTATTTAAGAACAGCTGTTTACAATCAGCGATGTTTCCATCATAGTCTCTTTCAGTCTTTATTGACAATGAAGCCTCCATTCTGTGGGTACTTTTCCTGATACCTTATTGACTCACCAACCTTTATGGAACGAATATTTCCTCTAAAAGACGGCGTATGTAATAAGGTTTTCTTAATCCTCCCCCAAAAAACATAAAATTATTCTTAACTATGTAAAACCGAGTTAATAGAGTAATTTCACGCAAAAACTATCATCAAACGATGTGAAGTTATTATGGCACAAGGAGTTTTACCTTTCAAGTACGAAGAAAAGAAGATAATGGGAAAGGAGACGATAGTGAGTTGTGGCTGCAAACTTATCGGCTTTATTGGTAGATTCCCATGACATATTTACAGTAACAGCACGAAGTTCCGCCTCAGGAAACCACTGGAAGTGACATTCACGTGAAACTTTGACCGATACGGCCATTCCGAACCATAACTATCCCTCAAAATATCGCTGAAAAATGCGATAAATCAGTTTATGAAAAAGACTCAGGAACCACACAAAACTTGACATCTTTGTTAAATATAGCTATGTATTTAAAAGAATTACAGGGACAATATTTTAACGTTTTTAATAAGGGGGAAACCCATGAAAAAAACGGTGACAAGTATATTGATAGTTTTGGGCCTTATTCTTTTACCCCTAAAAGCCAATGCAGACCTTGAGACCATCAAAAGGGCAATAAAGGAAAGGGGAGCAAAATGGCAGGCAGGAGAAACCTCTGTATCAGGTCTTTCTTTAGAAGAGAAAAAACGGTTTTGCGGGTTGAAGAAACCTGCGCCTACAGAAAAGATGACTCAAAAAACGTTTGAACAACAAGAGCTTCCGGATACGTTTGATTGGCGTGATTGGGGCGGGGACTGGACCACTCCTATCAGGAATCAAGGAGGCTGCGGCAGTTGCTGGGCATTTGGTGCGCTTGCAGCCATGGAGGCTCTGATAAACATTGAAGCTAACGACCCTTCGGTAGATGACGACCTATCAGAACAGTTCCTTCTTTCTTGCAGTCAGGGGGATTGTAATGGTTGGTATCTTAGTAAGACTTTGAATTTTCTTAAGAGGGGCGGGACAGTTTTTGAGTCATGCATACCCTACAACGCAATTGATACCCGATGCCTTATTGAAGTGATAAAGGGTCGGAAAATATGCCCGAATCTTTCAACGGGGAAAGTAAAAATTAGCGGATGGGGTTATGTATCGCCATCGGTGGATTCGATAAGAACCGCACTAAATCTCTATGGCCCACTACCTGCCGGAATGGATATATATGATGATTTCTTTAACTACACAGGTGGTGTCTATAACCATGTTTCCGGAGGATATGTCGGTGATCATTTGGTTGCCATAGTAGGATACAATAATGCTGAAGGCTACTGGATTTGTAAGAACAGCTGGGGAACCGATTGGGGAGAGTCCGGCTGGTTCAAGATAAAATATGGAGAGTGTTCTATAGGATCTCCTCGCTGGATTAGCTATATCGAGGGAATCGCGCATTAAAAAGTAAGGTGGATAATGTTACTAGTACCTGTCCCCTTGACCGTACTCGGTTAAGTATGGGATGAGTTGCGGAGGATGAATATGATATGCGGCATTGGCGTTGATTCTGTTGAGGTTAGCCGGATAGAAAAGATTCTTGACAGGTGGGAGAAGCGATTTACCAACATGGTGTATTCTTCGTCTGAGATTGATTACTGTAGAAAACAGGCTTTTCCGGCCATTCATTATGCGGCAAGGTTTGCTGCCAAAGAATCTTTTTTCAAAGCGGCAGGTATAGGCTTGTGGAAGGGAATAAGATTAAACGACATTGAAATACTAAACAATAGAGCGGGGAAGCCCGAAATAAAACTCCGTGAAACGGCAAAAAGTATCCTACAGGATACGGACGTAACTGCTATTTATGTAAGTCTCTCTCACACAGCCTTTTTGGCGGTTGCTATGGTTATCCTAGAAAAATGAAAGGTATCCTGATAGGTGATAGATAAATTACATGTTAATCTGATTTCCAGAGATTCGGAAGAAACATTCCACATCGGAAAAATATTAGGGGAAAACCTGAAAAAGGGAGATGTCGTCGCCCTGACAGGTGAGCTGGGTGCAGGAAAAACAGCTCTTGCCCAGGGGATTGCAAGGGGTCTTGGAGTACCGGAAGAGTATCACATTACAAGTCCGACATTTACCCTTATTAATGAATATCCGGGGAGGTTTATCCTTCATCATCTCGACTTGTACCGTCTGTCGGAGATTCGTGACCTGGAGGAACTCGGTTACGAAGAATATCTTGAAGGAAATGGTGTCATGGTTATTGAGTGGGCGGAAAAAATAAGGAGCATTCTTCCTGATGATACTTTGTTTATTTTTCTTACTTATCTGGATCAAAATGAACGGGAGATTGATATTTCCAGCGGTGTGAACAAAACAGCTCTGTTCTCAGCAGCTTTAAAAAGGGAAGGTTTTTAACTTATGGCACTTGTGGTACAAAAATATGGTGGTACTTCGGTTGCTGATATTGAAAGAATGGAAAATGTTGCCCGAAGGGTGATCAAAGTAAAGGAAGCGGGAGATGATGTAGTAGTGGTTCTCTCGGCTATGGCCGGTGAGACGGACAGACTTATAAAGATGGCCCATAGCGCAGCTGATGACCCCGATGAAAGGGAATATGATGCCCTTATTTCCATTGGGGAACAAACCACAGTTGCTCTCCTTGCTATTATTTTGAATAGAATGGGTTACAGAGCTAAATCTTTTCTCGCTTTCCAGGTAAAGTTATTAACTGATCAGGCGCACAAAAAGGCCAGGATTCTCAAGGTAGATACGGAGGCCATAAAAAATGAACTCAATAAAGGAACCGTTGTTGTTATGGCGGGATTTCAGGGTGTTGACCAATGGAATAACATTACAACCCTCGGGCGGGGGGGATCCGACACCAGCGCCGTTGCTCTGGCAGCAGCTCTGAAAGCTAATGTATGCGAAATATTTACGGATGTTGAAGGTGTTTATACAACTGATCCCATAATTTGCAGTAAGGCAAGGCGTTTGACCACTGTTTCCTATGACGAGATGCTGGAAATGGCAAGGGCTGGAGCAAAGGTACTTCAGCCTCGCTGCGTAGAACTTGCAAAAAAATATGATGTTCCCATACATGTAAGGTCTTCATTTACCGACGAGGGAGGAACAATGGTAACTAAGGAGTATGAAAATATGGAGAGAGAAGTGGTGTCGGGGGTAACTTATGATCGAGACCAGGCTAAAATCACTGTGGTTCATGTTCCAGACAGGCATGGTGTAGCCGCACGTTTATTTACACCACTTTCAGAGCATAACATCGTTGTTGATATGATAATTCAAAACGCAAGTCTAGAAGGATATACCGATCTGACCTTTACAGTTTCAAAAAAAGATGCAAAAGAAGCTTATCGGCTGATTAAAGAAGTGGCAAAAGATGTGGGAACCGATAGAGTAGAAATAGATGAAGATGTAGCAAAGGTATCTATTATAGGTGTGGGAATGGTCAGCCATTCCGGTGTCGCCTCAAGGATGTTCAGCGCCCTTGCCAGTGAGGGAATCAATATCATGATGATTAGTACCTCTGAGATAAAGATCTCATGTGTTGTACAAGCAAAATATACCGAACTTGCTGTTACGGTGCTTCACGATACCTTCGGATTAGAGCATAAATAATTATCATGCATCTCAGCAACAGACAAATTGAGGGATCAATTGTCCTTGTTGTTATTACATCTATAATTTACCTTGCAGTCTTATTTCTTTACCAGCACCCTTTTCGGGCTGTATCCATCCGTTACAGTGATATATCCTCAGGTTCGGTAATAGTAGAGCTGACCGGTGATACGAATCGCAATGGGATATACTTTATATCTGAAAATACAATGGTTCCCGATTCTTTGAAGATTGCCGAAGTGGAAGGTATAAACGGTTCGGAGGAAAAAAACACTAAACTATCGACCGGAAGGACAGTTAATATAAACAAGGATGATCAAATAAGTATAGGGGAAATGAGTGCTGCTAAGAAGTTGTTTTTTAACATCCCCATTGACGTTAACCAGACCTCTATTTATGATCTGATGCTTATTCCCGGGATTGGTGAAAAAACAGCGTGGCAAATTATTCATTTTAGAGAAATGAACGGGAAATTGCAAAAAATTGAAAGTCTGATGAAAATACCGGGAATAAAAGAAAAAAGATTAGCTGGGATAAGAAAGTACCTATATGTTGAGGATAATTGGACCACCGATTGAAAACCCTTTAAATCTCTCCTATCGCCCATCTTTACCGTTATAATTGCTATATTTTTTAAAATGCTTCAAAACACGCTGTATATATATCTGTGTTTCTTGATAGGGAGGAATGGAGTTGTTGTGTCGGGCTACTGCCCCTTCACCGGCATTGTAGGCAGCCAGTGCGAGGGTAAGGTCACCTTTAAAAAGATTTAAGAGATAGCGTAAATACCGGACCCCACCTTCAATATTATTTTCAGGATGTAAGGAATCTTGAATTTCCATGTAAGAAGCTGTCGCGGGCATGATCTGCATTAACCCCTGGGCCCCCTTCGGTGATATGGCCCGGGGATTAAAGTTTGATTCTGTCTTAATAATAGCTTTGATTAAAGCAGAATCAACATTATACTTGTTCGCTGCTTTTATGATCAGATGATCATAGAGTTTCGCATCAGGTCCCGAATCGGATCGCACATTTTCTTCTTTTAAGACGAGTACGTATCTAGCATCAACATCTGTGGGAACGTTGGTTAGGTGAAGAATGCCTTCTCTATCCACGTATTTATAAATATCGGTAAGAGAAAGAGAAGGAAACACAAAGTTTATAATTACTGCCAATATTATAAGTATAAGAACCTTCTTCTGAAGCATATTCACAATCCTATCCTTTTCGTTTTTGCTCTTGACATAGATATTTTATGGTGATATTCACTAAAAAATATCTATGTCGGGGCGTAGCGCAGCCTGGTAGCGTATCTGAATGGGGTTCAGAGGGTCGGAGGTTCAAATCCTCTCGCCCCGACCAAATTACAACCCACTATCGAGTTCTATACTTTTTAGTCTGACCTTCCTTATTTCTCGCTTAGAGTCTCGTTTAATTTTCGTATCGCTCCGCGCGTGGTATCTTTTGGTATCTACTGAACAGTTTCTTTCCTTTAAGTCATAATTACCCCCGCGAGGGAAGAACTACTGTAGCCTTACCTGGCGTTGTCTTTTCTCCTTTAGCGTTTTCCACCCAGATATCGCAATCTACAAGATGTTGATCATCTTCAACATATTTTCTCGTGACCGTACCCTTGCACAACCAGGTATCCCCTTCCCGAGGTTCCCTCATAGTCTTCATCAACCGGGGCCAATCCACCGCCCGGAATTGACAGGACAACTTCTTCAATATTCCCTGTTCCCCGATCCAATCGGTCATAAGCTGGCATAGCCAAGCACGCTTAAGCTGTCCATGAACATAGGCTCGTTCCAAACCCTGGGATTTGGCAAACGAATCTTCGTAGTGAGCCGGATTGAAATCACCGGACGCTCCGGCCCATTTTACCAATATTTGAGTGGTAGGAATTTTAGGCAATGGAGTAGCTTCATTACCTGTTTCCAAATCTTCCCAATATAATTGCTTGGCCACCTTTTCCACCTCCAGAAATATATTAACTACAGACCAGAGTCCAGCGTACTGTAGCTACCTGATCACCATTTTGATTAATATAAGTTATCTCGGTAACTGCAAATACCAAGTTTCCCTTTTTACCGTCCCGTTCATAAATATCGGCAATTCTCCCCGAAGCGACAAGTTTATCACCTGCACGTACAGGCAGCACAAACTCGAAATCGGTCCCACCATCCAGGAAATGCTTATAACCAGCCTTTGCTAAATTCTCAAGCACTTCTTGCCGGGTTTCGCTAAGGTAGGGACGTGATTTTACAGCCCAGCCAAAAAAACCCGGAGGACATATAATTGCCCCATGCTTTGATGCTCTGGCATATTCCTCATCGTGATAAAGAGGATTAAGGTCACCTACGGCCTCGGCGTATCTCTTTATCGCTCCCTTTTCCACATCCAAAAGATAGGGGGCATCGGTTTTACCGATGAATTTTTTCAATTCCTCTATAGCCACATAGTACCTCCTTTTATAAATAAAACCTTGCGGCGAATAAGTATTTTCGGATATCCCTTTCGGTCTTCAGACTTCATCCTGCTAAACCGATTACCAAAAAACATACTCTCCTGTCAAGCTTTTTAACCCGCTTCTTTTCAAACATCCTGAATCTATTGGCAAAAAGGAAATAGTTGTTTTATCTGTTTGCTGTTTAACCTTTTTTTAAATTGCACGGCATTTGTTAGATCTGTCGCCTTAACGCATATCTATTTACATTTTTCCCTTGTGGTGCCTTTGGCCTTTTTTACCTGCACAAATATTGACAAGGTTTTAATTTATTTTTCCTCCTCCATGGTTTATTTAAAGCCGATTAAATTTTCAGATGCCTTCGTATAGCTTTAAGCTTCAGGTTCTTAATCTGTCCGGCGCGGATAATTACCGTTGACAATTGAAAAGGGAATGGATATATTTATTGTGGATTTCCGCTTTGCGAGAGTGGCGGAACTGGCAGACGCACTGGACTTAGGATCCAGCCCGCTTATGCGGTTAGGGGTTCGAGTCCCCTCTCTCGCACCAATATGTAGAAGAGCCAATTTGTATATATGTTAAAAAGGAGAATTAATTATTGTGAGTGACACAAGCACGGCTGTAAAGATTGAAGAAATCAGTCCTGTTAAAAAGAAAATTTTATTCGACATTCCCTGGGTGGATGTAAAGAAGGAACTGGATACAGTCTATCGTAGTGTGGCTAAATCAGCTAAAATCAAGGGGTTTAGACAGGGAAGAATCCCCCGGGATGTTTTGGAGGTTTACTATAAGGAACATGCAGAAAATGAGGTAATCTCAAATCTCTTCAAAAAGTCTTATCAAGAGGCCTTAGAAAAAAATGATATAGTTCCCCTAACGCAGCCATACATTGATCAAACGAAAATTGAAAAAAATAAGGATTTTACCTTTACGGCAACTGTTGAGGTGGAGCCTTTCATTGAACCGAAGGGTTACACTGATTTAGAACTTGAGAGAGATGAATTTGAGGTTACAGAAGGAGATGTTGATGAAAGGCTTGAGCGGATCAGGCATATGTTTGCTACTCTGGAAGATGTAGGAAAGGACAGAGGAGTTAAGGAAGGCGATCTTGTTACCCTCGATTTTGAAGGAACTGTTGCTGGGAAATCCCTTAAGGAACTAACGGCAAAAGATTATTCCATGGAAGTCGGCCGTGGGACAATTTTCCCCGGTTTTGAAGAACAGTTAATAGGGACGGGAGGGGGAGAATCAAAACAAATACAGTTAAAGTTTCCCGATGAGTACCCTGCAAAGCATATAGCGGGAAAAGAAGTTTTATTTACTGTAAACTTGAAAAACATAAGGGAGAAAAAATTACCCAATCTGGACGAGAACTTTATCCGTAATTTCGATAAGTTTGAATCCATTGAAGAACTTAAGGAACATCTCTGTAAATCTCTACAAGATGAAAATCACAACAAGGCTGATTTGGCCTTAAAAGAACTTATTAAGAAAAAGATCCTGGAAACTAATGAATTTGAAGTGCCATCTTCATTTGTAGAACGACAGCTATATTACATAATGGCTGATACTCAACAGAAAATGATTTCAAGTGGGATGGCTCAAAAAGAAGCTACCGAATTTAGCCTCAAGTTTCGTGACCACTTCAGAGATGAAGCAACCAACATAGTCAAATCTATCCTTCTTTTGAAAGCTATTGCCCAAAAAGAGTCTATTACCGTTGATGAAAAAGAGGTTGAAGACAGGCTTAAAGATATTGCTCGTGAAATCACCCAAGAATATGATTCTTTGAGAGAATCTTTTGAAAAGAGCGGTAAAATTGATCATGTAAGAGATGAAATCCTTAATGAAAAAACTTTTGATTTTATAAAGGGAAAATCAAACATAACCGTCGTGAAAAAAGTGAAAGACGAAAATATAGGAGGAAAATAGATTGACTCTGGTTCCCATTGTGGTCGAACAAGATGGGAGGGGTGAGCGGGCTTTTGATATCTATTCAAGGCTTTTAAAGGAGAGGATTGTTTTTCTTGGAACAGCCATTGATGATGATGTGGCAAATCTTGTTATCGCCCAGATGCTCTATCTTGAATCGGAAAATCCTGATAAGGAAATTTTCTTCTATCTAAATACTCCAGGAGGAATGGTCAGTTCCGGCCTTGCGATTTATGATACCATGCAATACATTAAGCCTCCCGTCTGTACTCTCTCCATGGGACAGGCAGCCAGTATGGGCGCCCTCCTTCTTGCTGCCGGTGAAAAAGGTAAAAGATATGCTTTACCTCATTCCAGAATATTGATACACCAACCACTTGGTGGCTTTCAGGGTCAGGCTACGGATATTAATATTCAGGCGCGTGAAATTTTGCGCCTGAAAGAAGAATTAAATAATATTCTTGCTGAGTTGACCGATCAGTCAATTACAAAAATAGAAGCGGATACGGAGAGGGACTACTACATGACATCTCTTCAGGCAAAGGAATATGGGATCATTGATGAAATAATTGTGAAGAAAAAATGATGTTATCAGGTATCGGGAGGTATTTTTCTTGTGACCAATAGAGGAAGAGAGTTTCAGGAGGGGCAGATGCTTTTCTGCTCGTTCTGTGGGAAAGCGCAGGGTGAAGTTAAAAAGTTAGTCGCAGGACCTGCGGCATATATATGTGATGAATGTGTAGAACTATGCAAGTGTATTATTGAAGAGGAATACGATAAACCTGGCATTGAACAATATAGAGACGTTTTTCCAAAACCAAAAGTTATTAAAAACTTTCTTGATCAGTATGTGATCGGCCAGGATAAGCCGAAAAAGGTTCTCTCAGTAGCTGTTTATAATCATTACGGACGGCTTTATTCGAATCTTGATAAAGATTCGGTTGAAATTCAGAAAAGTAACATCCTGCTAATTGGTCCTACCGGTTCAGGTAAGACACTTCTGGCAAAAACCCTTGCCAAAACCTTGAATGTCCCTTTTACCATTGCCGATGCGACCAATTTGACTGAAGCCGGATATGTGGGAGAGGATGTAGAGAATATAATCCTGAGCCTTCTTCAAAATGCCAATTATGATGTGGAGAGGGCATCGAAAGGGATTGTCTATATAGATGAAATTGACAAGATTGCACGAAAATCGGGAAATCCCTCCATTACAAGAGATGTGTCCGGTGAAGGCGTTCAGCAGGCTCTTTTAAAAATCATGGAAGGTACAACGGCAAATATACCGCCTAAGGGAGGAAGAAAACATCCACAGCAGGAATTTATTCAGATAGACACACTGAATATATTGTTTATCTGTGGTGGGACGTTCAATGGTCTCGAAGATATTATTGCCAAGCGAATTGGCGCCAATTTAATGGGTTTTGGAGCAGATATCAAAAGCAAACAGGAAAAAAAGATCGGAGAATTATTGTCGGATCTACAACCTGAAGATCTTTTAAAATATGGGTTGATACCTGAATTTATTGGAAGATTACCTGTAATTGCCACCTTGAATGATTTAGATGAAGATAATTTGGTAAAGATCCTGCTTGAACCGAAAGATTCTATTGTCAAGCAGTACAAAAAGTTATTTGAACTGGAAAATGTAAAACTTAAATTCACAGACGGTGCCTTAAGGGCAATAGCTAAATTGTCCATAAAGAGACAAGCGGGAGCGAGGGGGTTGCGCTCAATCCTCGAAAATACCATGCTGGACATTATGTATGACATACCCTCACGTCAGGACGTAAGGGAGTGTGTTATTAGTGAAGATGTTATTCTAAATAAAGAACAGCCTATTCTGCTTTACGAGGCGAAATCTGAGATGGCTTAAAATAATGGTGTTAAAATGTTAAAGTCTACTAAGAATAAAGAAAATGATCCCGAAATATTGGCCATACCACTCTTGCCCCTGAGGGATATTGTTGTATTTCCCCACATGATTGTCCCACTTTTTGTGGGGAGGGAAAAATCCATTGCTACCCTCGAATCTGCCATGAAGCATGAGAAGGGCTTATTTCTGGTAGCCCAGAAGGATGCACTGAAAGATAATCCGGCAGAAGATGATATGTACCGTATTGGCACAATCGCGGCTATCATTCAGCTTCTCAGGCTTCCCGACGGAACGGTTAAAGTTCTTGTCGAAGGAAAAAAACGGGCTATCATTAAGGAATACCTATCGAACGAAGAACACTTTCATGTCGAAGTTCAAGAGTTGGAAAATATTGAGGATCAAGATGAAGTAAAGACAGAAGCCCTGATGAGGGGTGTAAGAGAAGCCTTTGAATCTTACCTAAAACTAACCAAAAAGGTGCCTGTAGAGATGGTTGGTACTATAGCATCCATAAAAAATCCTTCAAAGATGGCAGATGTAGTTGTATCCCATGTCAATATCAAGCTCGAAGATAAGCAGAAAGTTCTGGAAATATGTAATATCAACGACAGACTGGAAACAATCTATAAGCTGATCTTTGGAGAGGTAGAGGTCCTGGAAATTGAGGAAAAGATCAAGAGCCGGGTCAAAAAACAGATGGAAAAGACTCAGAAAGATTACTACCTTAACGAACAGATGAGGGCCATCCAGAAAGAAATGGGCGACAAAGATGATTTGAAGAATGAGATAGCGGAACTAGAAAAAAAATTGGATGAAAAAAAACTATCAGAAGAAGCCCATAAAAAAGTCAAACACGAAATTAAAAAATTACAGATGATGGCTCCCATGTCTGCTGAGTCTACGGTGGTCAGAAATTATATTGACTGGTTGCTGGATTTGCCGTGGTCTGAAAAGACTGAAAACAACTACACACTAAAAGAATCAGAGGCGATCCTGGAAGAGGACCATTATGGCCTGAAAAAAGTAAAAGAACGGATTATCGAGTATCTAGCCGTTCAAATTTTGGTACAGAAAAATAAAGGTTCCATCCTCTGTCTTGTCGGTCCTCCAGGTGTGGGTAAAACATCTATAGCAAAATCTGTTGCACGGGCAACCAATAGAAAATTTGTCAGGATGTCATTAGGTGGTCTCAGAGATGAAGCCGAGATTAGAGGTCATAGAAGGACATACATCGGTGCCCTGCCGGGAAAGATTATTCAGTTATTGAAAAAAGCGGGCGCTAATAATCCGGTATTTTGTCTGGATGAGGTAGATAAATTGAGTTCAGATTTTCGAGGAGATCCTTCAGCAGCCCTTCTTGAGGTTCTTGATTTGGAACAGAATAATGCTTTTAACGACAATTACCTGGAAGTTGATTATGACCTCTCCGATATAATGTTTATTACAACGGCCAATGTTCTGCAAACCATACCAGCTCCTCTCCAGGACAGAATGGAAGTGATTCGAATTGCGGGTTATACGGAGCCGGAAAAATTGAATATTGCCAAAAAGTTTCTCGTTACCAAAGCTTTGGAGGCCAACGGTCTTACCAAGGATAACATATCTTTCTCAGACGGCGCACTACTGAACGTCATAAGAAAATATACAAGGGAAGCCGGAGTCAGAAACTTGGAAAGAGAAATCGCCTCCATGTGCAGAAAGGTGGCCCGAGAGATCGTCACTAACGGTGGAAACGAAAAGATCAAGATCACCTCTTCGTCTATTCAGAAATACTTGGGAGTGCAGAAATTCAGACACGGCGAAACAGAGGGGAAAAATGAAATCGGGCTGACCATCGGTCTGGCATGGACGGAAGCAGGAGGAGAACTTCTTGCCATTGAAACTTCGCTCATGCAAGGGACAGGTAAAATGATACTTACAGGGAAACTGGGAGATGTGATGCAGGAATCTGCCCAGGCGGCCCTGACTTATATTCGTGCGAGGGCAGAACAATTTGGTTTACCGGGGAATTTTTACAAGGAAACCGACATCCATGTGCATGTACCAGAGGGTGCTATACCAAAGGATGGACCATCGGCAGGTATTGCCCTGGCCACGTCCATAGCCTCTGCTTTTATGAAAAGAAAAGTTCGTGCAGATTTAGCCATGACCGGTGAAATCACCCTGAGAGGCAGGGTGTTACCAATCGGTGGTTTAAAGGAAAAACTTCTTGCCGCTCACCGGGGAAACATAAAGACAGTCATCGTCCCCAGAGACAATGAAAAAGATCTGGCTGATGTCCCAGCCAATGTTTTGAAGGCATTAAAAATAGTATTTGTAGACCATGTTGACGAGGTCTTGAAATGGGCGCTTCTTCTTGATGACGCGACGAGAAAAAGCGAAACCTGCGAGGAGGATAAATATATGCCCGCTCCCCCTGTTATCAGTAAACCTCATATCCCAACAAATGTTTATACCAATGGATGATAACAGGAGGTATTTATTTTATTGCATATCTTTATGATACGTGTTAAATGGGGCGGGTAGCTCAGCTGGGAGAGCGCCACGCTTACACCGTGGATGTCACAGGTTCGAGTCCTGTTCCGCCCACCATGAAAATGAAGAAATCTTTCCTGTTGTGAGGTTGTTTTGGCTGGTTTGATGATAGCAGAAAGAAAAATATGTTGCGGGGTCGTAGTTAAGTTGGTTATAACGCCGGCCTGTCACGCCGGAGGGCGTGGGTTCGAGTCCCATCGGCCCCGCCATTAATATCTTAGAAGCTATTATGAAATGTTATAAAACAGTATAAAGTGACATAGTACACTTTGCTTTTTGATAAATCATTTCCGGCCATATATGTAACCTTCAGACCAGTAAATTCTTGTATCTTTGTAATGTGGAGATAAGTAAATCTGATGTAAAAGGCTATTTCGTTCTTCTCACCTGCGGCATGAGAATATTATATATCTTTCAGCCGATCTGAGCTTTTTTCTATTCATCCCCCTCCCCTGCTGATCTTCCATCATCGCGAAATGATCACGCTCAAGAAAAACAGAAAAACATTTTCGGGCGCCGTTAAATACAACTGTTAAAAATCTCTCAAAGCAGTGATCAGGATAAGGTAATTGCCAAATTGTATTACCTGAAGGTCAGTTGCAGGTTGCCCACAACTGGCTTAAAAAAGTCTGGACTTAATCAATGGCTTAAGCGATAAAGTAAAATTGTTTCACCCTGGCATGGCGAATAAGAAAATATTGTTCATCCCTGCAGACAACAATATACCCGGCCTACTTTGTGTTTCTATAAATGTGAGGCTGTATTTGAAACTAAAAGATTGCAGTAAACACATTGATGGTAATTATTATCAAGAAAGCCCCAAGTTCCTGGGAGGATGGATATTATGAAACATATAGACTTTGTTCATCTTCATGTCCACACACAGTATAGCTTACTAGACGGTGCCATCCGCCCCGATGACCTTTTCAAGAAGGTTAAAGAATTTAAGATGCCTGCCGTTGCTATAACCGATCACGGCAATATGTTCGGGGTTATTGATTTTTATCAACATGCTTACAAACATGGGGTCAAACCTATTATAGGATGTGAGCTTTATGTAGCTCCGAAAAGTCGTAGCGACCGTAATGTATCCGGTTCGGGGGAAAATTTTTACCATCTGGTAGTACTTGTCAAGAATATCCATGGGTACAAAAATCTCGTAAAGCTTTCTACAGCAGGGTACTTGGAGGGATTTTATTATCGCCCGCGGGTGGACAAAGAAATCCTTAACCAGTATCACGAGGGGCTTATAGGGATGAGCGCCTGTATGCACGGGGAGATACCGGATCTTTTACTTAAGGGGAACAAAGAGGCTGCCCAAAAAGTTGCAGGGGAATATGGAGAAATCTTCGGTGGAGGCAATTTTTATCTCGAAATTATGGAAAACGGTATTCCGGAGCAGGAAACAGTCAACACGGGGCTGCTTGAAATAAGCCGGGAACTTTCCATACCCCTCGTGGCAACAAATGATTGCCATTATCTCAACCGGGAAGATGTCGAGGCTCATGAAGCTCTACTATGTATCCAGACTGGCAAGACCCTTGAGAACCCCGACCGGATGCGATTCGGAACAGATCAATTCTATTTCAGATCACCTGAGGAGATGAAGAATCTTTTCAGCTATTGTCCTGAAGCTATTGAAAACACGATAAAGATTGCAGAAAGATGCAATCTAACCCTTGAGCTGGGCAGCTTTTTCCTTCCCCGCTTCGAAATTACGACGGAAGAAACACTGGATGAACATCTGGGAAAAATGGCAAAGGAAGGGTTAAAAACTCTTTTTCCCCTGCACTCCACTGGAGAGGAACTTTGTGAGAAATATGAAAAGCGGCTTAAGCGGGAACTGGAAATCATCCGTTCCATGGGTTTTGCCGGATATTTTCTTATTGTGTCGGATTTCGTGAACTACGCGAAACGGAAAAATATCCCGGTAGGACCTGGAAGGGGTTCCGTTGCCGGAAGCCTTGTTGCCTATGCCCTGGGGATCACCAACATTGATCCTATACGTTATGGGCTTTTCTTTGAAAGATTCCTCAATCCCGACAGGAAGAGCATGCCCGATATAGACATTGATTTCTGTCAGGAAGGAAGAGAAGAGATAATCCGGTATGTTACAGAAAAGTACGGCCCGGAAAGGGTTGCCCAAATTATCACTTTTGGTAAGATGCAGGCAAGGGGGGTTATCCGGGATGTTGGAAGAGCGCTGAATATCCCCTACGGCGAGGTAGATGCCATTGCCAAACTAGTTCCCAACTTCCCGAATATCTCTCTGGAAAAGGCGATGGAAATGGAACCGCGTCTTATAGAGAGAGAAAAAAGCTCTAAAAAAATCAAGAAGCTCCTTACTCTTTCCCGTTCGCTTGAAGGTCTGAATCGGCATATGTCCACTCATGCGGCGGGGGTGGTTATTTCCGATGTACCTCTTGTGGAGCGGGTTCCTCTCTGTAAAAGTCCCAAAGATGATGTTGTAACCCAATATTCCATGAATGATCTCCAAACGGTGGGCCTGACAAAATTTGATTTTCTTGGATTAAAAACACTAACCGTCATTAAGAATACCCTTCAGTTTATCGAGGAGTCGGAGAACAGGGAGAAGGATTCGGAGCTAAACATCAATTCGCTTCCCCTCGACGACGAGATGACCTATCAACTGCTTATTAGAGGAGCGACAGACGGCATTTTTCAACTGGAAAGCTCCGGCATGAAAGACATCCTTGTGCGCATGAAGCCTGACTGCATTGAAGACTTAATAGCGCTTATAGCCCTTTATCGCCCCGGTCCGATGGGTATGGTTCCCGAATTTATCTCGCGAAAACAGGGTAAGACGAAAATTGTCTATGAAGTCCCCGAATTGCAGGACATATTAAAAGACACATATGGTGTGATTCTCTATCAGGAACAGGTTATGCAGATAGCCAGTATAATCGGCAACTATACAATGGCCGAAGCTGATATACTCCGCAAAGTTATGAGCAAGAAAAAAACTTCCGAGATGGAAAAGGAGAAGCCAAAGTTTTTCGAGGGGGCTAAAAAGAGAAAAATACCGGAGAAAAAGGCAGGGAAAATCTGGGAACAAATGGAGACCTTTGCAGAATATGGATTTAACAAGTCCCACAGTGCCGCCTATGCCATGATTTCATATCAGACTGCTTTTCTGAAAGCCCATTATCCCGTAGAGTTCATGGCTTCCCTTCTTACCAGTGAGAAGGACAATAGAGATAAGATCATTAAGTATATCAGTAGTTGTAAAGATATGGGTATCGATGTTCTGCCTCCAGATATCAATGATTCTCAGCGTGATTTCAGCATGGCAGGTGATAATATCAGATTTGGTCTTGCTGCCGTGAAGAATGTTGGGGCAAGTGCCATTGACTCAATTATCTCTGTCAGGAAAGACAAGGGTGATTTCACATCTTTTTATGATTTCTGTAATCGTATAGACACAAGAAAGGTCAACAAACGTGTAGTGGAAAGTCTAATCAAATGCGGGGCATTTGATCAACTGAACAATAATAGGCGGCAATTATTTTCCTGTTATGAAAATATCATGGAAGACGCTCAGAAAAAACAAAAGAAAAGAAAAGCACCTAAGACCGGTCTCTTTGATGCCTTTGGAACAGATGATCCATCAGGTCACAACACTACTCATGAGTTGACTATGGACGATGTGCCGGAATGGAACCACAAAGAACTGCTTGCCTATGAAAAGGAAACTCTCGGGTTTTATATTACCAGCCATCCCCTTGCAAGATTTGTCGACAGACTTACTCTCATCACTAATGTGGACTCGTCAAATATCGTGGAAAGAAAAGACAGGGAAGTACTCACCTTTGGTGGTATCATCAGCAATATCCGGGAAGTGACAACGAAGAAAAAAGATGTCATGGCCTACGTAACTGTTGAGGACCTCAAGGGATCAGTCACTGTGATATTCTTCGCCGATTTATATAAGAGCGCCTATGACCTCTTACATGATGAAGAACCCGTTCTGATTAAGGGAACGCTCGATGTGGGGGAGGATAGTTTCAAGGTGATTGCCTCAGAAATTAGTCCTTTAGCCGATGCGGCCGCTCAGGAATTTAACTCCGTTCATTTTATGATTGACCTCGCAAAAGTCTCTCATAATGATATTGAATCCCTGAAACAATTGGTTAAAAAGCACGAAGGCAGGTATGAAGCCTTTATCCATCTCTTGAATGATCGTTGCGAAACCGTTGTCTATCTCGGCGACGATTGCAGACTCGATATATCAGAACAGATAAAAACTGAGGCGGAACATATTCTGGGTGTCGGCACTACACGATTTATCTGAAAGGAAGATATCTTCTCGGATGGAATATCGGGAAAGAACCTACCGCCACAATATTTTAAAGAACAACCTCACATCTTTTCATGTAAGTGTTCGAGAAACAGATCTTTTTATCAGTTCCGACAGGGATCTTACAAAAGTAGCGCTACATTCAGTTTTCAGATACAGGAAATTTATTGAAACATATATCGCATGTCATCCTCTGTTTTTAACTTCTCTTAATCCTATCCGGAGGGACGATCTGGCTCCCCCCATCATCAGGGATATGCTGGAGGCATCACGAACAGCAGATGTAGGTCCCATGGCAGCAGTAGCAGGGGCTATTGCCCAGTATGTAGGCTGCGATCTCATTGAAGAAACCCGCAATGTCATCGTAGAAAATGGGGGAGATATATTTCTGAATTCTGAAAATGAAGTCCGTGTTGGTATCTTTGCCGGCGAGTCCCCCCTCAGCTATAAAGTTGCCCTGAAAATCAAACCGGAAGAAATGCCCCTTGGTATCTGTACATCATCGGGCACTGTAGGGCATTCCCTGAGCTTCGGCAGTGCGGATGCTGTTTGTGTCAGTTCAAGATCAGCGCCACTTGCCGATGCGGCCGCTACATCTATCTGCAACCTTGTCAAAGGGGAACGGGATATTAAAAAGGCTCTTGAGGCAGGTGCAAAAATAAATGGTGTTCTCGGAATAGTGATCATTCTGAATGATAAACTGGGGGCATGTGGAGCAGTAGAACTTGTATAAAATTAGAATGATATCTACTTTATTATAGCTTCCACGATCTAAAAAAAAATAAAACTCCGTATGTTCTGTTCCACCTCACTGAAAAGACAAAACTCGCGGTCACGCACTCAGATATTTCCTTCAGCGGCTTTGTAATGCGTGATGGCATGTATTCTGAGAAACTCTTTAATTAACCCCCTTCTAAGATCAATTCTCACTATTTTGCAAAGATATCACTTTACAGCTGAGCATGTGTATTGTTTCTCAATGAGTCCCTTCGATCAGCTGTAACATATAAGTCTGAGGGTGGAGAAAGATCACGGGATATTTCGGCTGATAGGCATCAGCATGCTTGAGCACCTTTAGTTGAACGGCCTCTAAAACAGTTTCGAGCAAAAATATTGCGTCGAATAGATCGTCTGTTTCATTACATGGGTAAGGGATACCCCGCTCATTGGTAGTGTTGATGTGCCGGTGAATACGAGCGGACATCCATATAGACAGTTCGTTTCTTTGCGCGAAATCTCTAAGCGATTCGATTGTTGATCGGGTCGTCCGGTCAAAATCTATGCCGTCCAACACTACCAATGAAGGGTTAAACTTGGTCTGTTCCCTGAGGTTTCGCAGACTTTGCTCGAGCTTATCCGTGCTGAAAGTCTGATGCAGATAGGCCATAATGAAGCGTAATGGCTCAATGCGGTGCTGAAGTCCGGCAAGTTCAACGCCTGGCCGGCAAGCGGCGATGTTATTGAGAAACTCAAGATACCATAACTTGATTTTTTCTGGAACGTCATTAATACAGACATGAAGCACAGGAAGGCCATGGAGAAGCTGTTCCAAGGCAATATGAGTCAAACACGCAGTCTTTCCCACACCCGCACTAGCCAGCATGACACCCAGTTCTCCTCTTTTTAAAGGACTTCCTAAAGCTCTATGAACCAATTCAATGACGCTTGGACTTTCTATATCCATTGAATAACCTCCTAATTCACACTCTGATCTCTTATTACCTGTTCCGCTATGTTCTTTGGTACAGTATTGTAACGTGCGAATTCCATGGTGAATTCAGCTTTACCCTGGGTTGCTGAACGTAACACGGTAGAATAGCCGAACATCTCGGACAGAGGCACTTCCGCTTCTATACTTGTAAATGCACCGTTTTCAGATGTGCTTATAATCATACCACGCCGCTGATTTAATGTTCCCAATATAGTTCCCTGATATTCCGAAGGGGTTTCCACAACTACTCGCATCAAAGGTTCCAGCAGAATCGGCCAGGCTCGGGAATAAGCTTCACGAAAAGCGCCAATCGCTGCATGCTGAAATGCCAAATCCGACGAATCAACAGAATGCACCGAACCGTCATTTATGGTAACCTGCACTCCCACTATCGGGAAACCGGCAAAAGAACCCTTCTTCAAACACGCCTGGAAACCTTTATCGCAGGAGGGAATAAACTCCGTAGGGATGGCTCCTCCTGTAATCTTATTGATAAACCGATAATCTCCATCGGGATTAGGTTCTAAAAATCCGGCTACGCGTCCGAACTGGCCGGAGCCTCCCGTTTGCTTCTTATGCGTGTAATTAAAGTCCGCACGACGAGTTATCGTTTCTCTGTAAGCGACCATAGGCGCTCCCGTCGAGACTTCGGCCTGGTATTCTCTACGCATCCGCTCGACATAGACGTCCAAGTGCAACTCTCCCATGCCGCAAATAATGGTCTCACCGGTTTCACCATCCAGGTAACTTCTAAAGGTCGGGTCCTCTTTAGTAAAGCGCATGAGTGCTTTACTGACATTCATTTCTGCTTTGTTGTCTTTGGGCTTGATGGCCAGTGAAATGACCGGCTCAGGGACATGCATAGATGACATAACATAGCGTACGCGCCCATCGGTAAAGGCATCGCCGGAAGAACATTCAATTCCGAAAAGGGCGACGATGTCTCCGGCATACGCATTATCAATATCCTCCATCTGATCGGCGTGCATTCTAATAATGCGCCCCACTTTGGATTTTTTTCCGGTGCGCATGTTGGCAATATTACTTCCTTTCTGTAGAATTCCCTGGTAGATGCGTACATAAGTAAGCTGTCCGTAACGGCTGACTTCCAACTTAAATGCGAGCATAACCAACGGAAGACCTTCGTCAGTCTTCAGGAACACTTCTGCTTCATTTTTGTCCAAATCCAGTGCTACAGTATGGCAGTCCAGTGGGCTTGGAAGATACGAACAGATCGCGTCAAGAAGCCTTTGAACGCCTTTGTTCTTATAGGCTGAGCCGAGAAGCACCGGTATCAATCGGAGAGACAACGTCCCCTTGCGGACGGCATCATGAATTAATTCCTCGGTAACCCGATCTTCGAGTATTCCTTCCGTGAGCTCGTCCGAAAAAAGAGATATGGCATCCAGCATTTCTGCTCTCTTTTCCCGGGCCGGTTCCATGAATTCCGCAGGTATTTCGCTTTCAAGTATCTGCTCTCCGTGTTCACCCTCAAAAGCATAGGCTTTCATGGTAATAAGATCTATTACGCCACAATGATTAGATTCCAAACCCAATGGTATTTGCAAAAGTACGGCATTATGGTTTAATTTTTCTCTGAGTTGGCGAACTACCCGAATTGGATCGGCTCCCGTTCTGTCACATTTATTGATGAAAGCGAGCCTTGGCACTTTATATCGGACCATTTGCCGATCCACGGTAACCGACTGTGACTGAACCCCCCCAACTGCACAGAGAACCAGGATTGCACCGTCAAGCACACGAAGAGCCCTCTCAACCTCGATGGTAAAGTCTACGTGGCCAGGCGTATCAATGATATTGACAGAGTAATCTTTCCAAGTGCAATAAGTCGCTGCGGATTGAATGGTAATGCCCCGTTCTTTTTCCAGTTCCATAAAATCCATGGTTGCCCCTACACCATCTCTTCCTTTTACGTCATGGATAGCGTGGATGCGATGAGTATAGTAAAGAATCCTTTCGGTAAGAGTTGTCTTGCCGGAATCAATATGTGCACTGATACCGATGTTTCTTATTTTTTCCAGTTTATTCTGCATTATTTACCTTCTTTTAGCGCATTTTTACTGTTTTACTGCCAAATTTAGGGACTTATATACATGAGTAACCTACCACGTTAGTTAATCCATCTACAAAAATAATTTAAAAAAAGACTTGACAAACCAAACGCTAATGGTTATCATAATATCAAATAAAGAAGGAGGCTATTATGAAAGACCAATTAGATGTTTTTGATTTCTTCAAAAAGTTCCCCGACGAAAAAGCGTGTGAAGATTTCATTATCAAAGCTCGCTGGCCTCGCGGCATGTATTGCCCTCATTGTGGTGGTTATAAACTATATCGTTTAGAAAAGCAAAAGCGTTTTAAGTGCGCTCATTGCAAAAAACAGTTTACCGTTAGAACCGGCTCTGTTTTAGCTGAAAGCAAGGTTACTCTTCAACAATGGATAATGGCAACGTGGCTATTGACCACGCATCGGAAAGGCTTTTCAAGCGTTCAGTTAGCTCATACCCTTGGAGTAACGCAGAAAACAGCGTGGTTTTTGGCACATCGGATAAGAGAGGAGTTTAAGGAAAAAGGCGGCTTGCTTGATGGCACCATTGAGGTTGATGAAACATATATCGGCGGTAAGGAAAAGAACAAACATTTTGACAAAAAGCTGAACGCTGGACGCGGCACAGTTGGTAAAATCACAGTAATGGGACTTAAAGAGAGAAACGGAAGAATCAAGGCCAGAGCAGTAAAAGACACAACAACTGAAACACTGCACGGTGAAATTAAAAAAGTTGTATGCAAGGGCGCAATCGTGTATACAGATGACCATAGGGCATATCAAGGATTGTTGGATTACAACCATGAAGCGGTTAATCATTCGGTTGGTGAGTATGTCAATGGAATGGCCTCGACTAATGGAGTGGAATCATTCTGGGCTTTGTTGAAAAGAGGCTTTTATGGTATATATCATCAAATGAGTGAGGTGCATCTTGATAGGTATGTAAATGAATTTTGTTTCCGTCAAAACACCAAAGATGAACCAGATATTTCAACTTTTGCGAAAGCTTTCTATAATGGCAATGGACGCCGCTTGACTTATAGGAGGTTAATCAATGCCTCGTAATTCATCCTTGATAGAGCCGATCAATGCACCTTTCGACAAAGTAATAAGATTGTTGTTAAATGCACCGGAAGAAAAACAAAAAATATTTGGAAGCAAATCTTTAGCGGAGTGGATCGGCAAGGTTCATTGGATCGACTGTGTAAAGTTAATGGAATCTTTCCCAGAAGAAAGCATCAGCGTTATCATTACTTCCCCTCCCTACAATATCAAGAACAGTACAGGAAACGGATTGAAAAACGGCTCCGGCGGCAAATGGCCCCAAGCTGCACTGTTAAAGGGATATGAAGATCATACAGACGATATGCCATATCCCCAATATGTTGAATGGCAGCGGAAGTGTCTCACGGCAATGATGCGCGTTTTAAGGCCAGATGGAGCTATTTTCTACAATCATAAATGGCGCGTACAAAATGGTTTGCTCCAAGATAGATCATCTATTATAGAGGGATTTCCTGTCCGTCAAATCATTATATGGAAACGCAAAGGCGGAATCAATTTCAATCCTGGTTATTTTCTCCCTACCTATGAAGTAATTTACCTTATAGCAAAACCCGACTTTAAGCTTTCACCGAAAGCAAACGCACAAGGCGATGTTTGGGAAATACCACAAGCCCGCGACAATAAGCACCCAGCCCCTTTCCCTGTGGAGCTGGCCCAAAGGTGTATAGCTGCAACAATCGAAGGAGTGGTATTCGATCCCTTCATGGGTAGTGGCACAACCGCCGTTGCTGCGGAAGTATTAGGCCGCGAATGGATAGGTGCAGAAATATCCTCCCGTTATTGCAAAATGGCGCTAAAGCGTTTGAATGACTATGAAAGGACAAAGTTGATATAAAATGCCACCACTGAAATTAGTCAAGCCTACACAGCCACGGTCAGGGGAAGCTATTTTCAGAAAAGTTGCGGAAATCCTCAAGACAGGAACTTGGGTTTTCCCCGATGAGGGGAAGTATAATGGTTCTGGTGGCCCTGGAAGATTATTGGAAGATATCTTAGGTATAAAGGTGAATAATGCCGACTCTCCAGATATAGGAGGTTGGGAAATAAAGTTTCACAGCGGCCAATCACTATTGACCCTTTTCCATAAAGACCCTGAGCCCAGGGGGATTATCAGGCTTATGGTTCATGAACATGGATGGGATGATGGAAAGGGAAGGATAAGCTTCAGGCATACTATTAAGGGAGAAACAGATAGAGGGTTTCGCGTGGTAAACGAAAACGATAGGCTGGTTATTAGGAATAGGTTTAAAGATACAGCGGTGCCGCATTGGACACATAATACGCTTTTCAATGCCTTTTCGTCAAAATGTCGCCGTCTCATAGTAATAGAGGGGACGGTTCTAAAAAACCCGCGCCGTGTAGCTTATCAATCTGCAACTGCTTATTGGGAACCTGATATAACGGGATTTTCAAAAGCCGTTGCCGATGGTGTTTTCTACGTGGACTTTGATGCCAGGACACAACAGGGTGCGGGTTCTGCAATAAGAAATCATGGTACTAAATTCCGCATAAAAACCGATGACCTGCCTGAAGTTTACGCAAACAAGAAAAAGATAACCATCGGCTTAGGTTAACCAAGTATATAAGTCCCCAAATTTATTAACTGTAATCGAAATATTTCGACTAAAAGAAAAACGGGCAATTATGATTGCCCATTTCGATGTGGATAGTAACACAAAATAAATGAGACTAAAAGAGATAAAAATATTGTTCTTGTTATTCGCTTCAATGTTTGGTACTCCCATGGTATGTTTAGAGAAATACTTACAGTTTCCCTGTTGAGCGAAAACATCAAAACTGTTCTCGAGACGGGTTTTGATTTTCTCTGGGTGGAAGGAGAAATTTCCAACCTGCGCCGACCGGCCTCCGGTCATATTTATTTTACGCTTAAAGATGAGAAGAGCCAGATCAGGGCCGTCATCTTCAGATCATCTTTCGGGCAGAAGACGTTTTTCAGAACCGGTATTAATGAATTTGATCTCGAAGAGGGGTTGAGTGTCATTTGTCAGGCCCGATTAAGTGTTTATCAGCCGCGAGGCGAGTACCAGCTAATAGTCACAGCCGTGGAATTAAAGGGTCTTGGCATCCTTCAGAAGTCATTTGAACAACTGAAGGCCCGCCTGGAAGCGGAAGGTCTCTTTGATCCTGTCAGGAAGAAGCCTATTCCCTTTCTTCCTGACAGGATTGCGGTAATCACTTCAGCAACCGGTGCAGTTATTAGAGATATTCTGAACATTACTGAACGGCGGTTCCCCTCAGTAGATATTATTATTGTCCCGGTCCGTGTGCAGGGCATAGAAGCACCTGACGAAATCACCCGCGCTATCGACGATATAAATACGATTGGCAATATAGACGTGATCATTCTGGCCCGGGGAGGCGGATCGTTCGAGGATCTTGCCCCCTTCAATGATGAAAGGGTTGCCCGGGCAATTCACAGCTCTAGAATTCCGATTATCTCAGCTGTGGGACATGAAACAGATTTCACCATAGCAGATTTTGTAGCAGATCTCAGGGCTCCCACTCCTTCTGTTGCTGCAGAGCTGGTTGTACCGATGAGGGAAAAACTCCTCCTGTCAATGGAGTCCCTGTGCATGAGAATGATCAATCATCACCGCAAGATTCTGGAAAGACTTGATGAAAAAATGTTTGCACTGGCGAAACGGATCAGGGACCCGGGTAGATGGATTAGCGATCTGTTTATTACCCTTGATGATTGTTGCGAGCGAATCAAATATGCTCTAAACAATAAATTAACTGTACAGAGGCACAGACTGCTCAATCTAAATATTCGCCTCAGGCATACTTCTCCCCTTCCAATGATACGGGATAGAAGGTTTGCCCTTGAAAATTTACGGGAGAATATGTTAACCGAGTCAGGTGATGCTATAACGTATCTGATAAACAGGGTACAATCTGAGATGGCTGTACTTAATACCTTAAGCCCGCTGGCCGTCCTGAAAAGGGGGTACAGTATTGTCAAAGGTCTTCCCGATGGTCTCATCATCAGAAGGGCAGCTAACGACATGGTCGGTAAAACTGTGGACGTCAAGGTTTCACATGGAAGTTTTCATGCACAGGTAACCAAGGTTCATGAGGAGTAGCAAGGGGATGGCTAAGGAGAAATTTGAAGATTCGCTGGGGAAACTAGAGAAGATTGTAAGAAAAATGGAAGAGGGGGACATGACTCTGGAAGAATCCCTTAAGGCCTTTGAGGAAGGGATCAAGCTTGCCCGGTCGTGCACCGCCAAGCTTGATGAGGCACAAAGGCGGGTTGATATCCTCCTCAAGCAGGGAGGAGAACTGGCCATCAAGCCCTTCGAAGGAGAAGAAAATAGTTGAGTGACAATAGCTTCCTTATGACATACCTTAAGGAGAAAAAGGATATCATTGATGAAGCCCTAGACCAGTATCTTCCCGGGGATGAAGAATACCCCCAGGTGATCTTTAAATCCATGCGCTACAGCCTTTTTGCAGGGGGGAAAAGAATACGGCCAATTTTATGTCTGGCCTCCGCGGAAGCAGTGGGAAGGGAAAGTGAAGATATCCTGCCGTCAATCCTTCCGGTGGCCTGCGCTTTGGAACTTATCCATACCTATTCCCTGATCCATGATGACCTTCCCGTCATGGATAATGACGACTACAGGAGAGGGAAACCAACAAATCATAAGGTTTTCGGCGAAGCGATAGCCGTCCTGACCGGCGATGCCCTATTAACGGAGGCATTTCACTTGATTACGAGGCGGGATCTGATGGAAAGCTTCTCACCGGAAAAACTTCTTACCGTAATTCGTGATATTGCGGAGGCGGCGGGGTACTTCGGAATGGTGGGAGGACAGGTAGTCGATCTCCAATCGGAGGGGAAAGAGGCTGATCTTGAAACTCTTGATTACATTCATTCTCACAAAACAGGGGCGATGATTATTGCCTCGGTCAAAGCAGGTGCATTATTGGCCGGTGCCGGCAAGGACGAGATAGGTGCCCTTTCAGAATATGGCAGGCATGTGGGTCTCGTTTTTCAGATAGCAGATGATATACTTAATATTGAAGGAGACAGGACATTGCTCGGGAAGAATACAGGAAGCGATGCTTCACGCGGTAAGATTACCTTCCCTGCCCTGATAGGTGTTGAAGAATCCAGGAAAAAATCCCTGGAGCTTGTGGAACAAGCCTTAGCCGACATTGCATGTTTTGACGATAGGGCTCGCCCTCTCCGGGAAATAGCCGGTTACGTTATCAGCCGTCAGTCATAAATTCATTAAAAATAGAAGGGCTGTGCGACGGCATAGTTTTAGATTTTTAATTGACGTCTTCTGAACTCAATTTATACTATGCCCTAAAAAGGTCTCGATACATGACATACGATATTCTTAAAAAAGTTAATTCCCCTGAAGATATCAGGAAACTTGATATTACGGCACTAAATACACTGGCCCGGGAGATAAGAAACAGGATCATTGAAACCACATCCAGAAGCGGCGGTCATCTTGCTTCATCTCTGGGTAGCGTGGAATTGACCCTTGCAATACATTATATTTTTGATACTCCGCGAGACAAGGTCATCTGGGATGTGGGACATCAGGCCTATGCCCATAAGATCATTACCGGACGGAACGAGCTGTTTGATACAATTCGCCAGAAGAGAGGGATCAGTGGTTTTCCGAAGAGGGAGGAAAGTCCATATGATGTTTTCAATACAGGGCACAGTGGTACATCTATTTCGGCGGCGTCCGGTATTGCCGAAGCTAACTTCCTGAAAGGTGAAAACTCTAAAGTAATTGCTGTCATCGGTGACGGCTCCATGGCGGCAGGTATGGCCTTTGAGGCTCTCAACTGGTCGGGAGACCGTAAAAAGGACTTGATTATTATACTAAATGACAATGAGATGAGTATTTCGCCTAATGTTGGCGCTATGTCCTCTTATCTGAACCGTATTATGACCGGTCAGCGGATTACCAAGTTAAAGCTGGAGATTAAAAATTTTATGAAATCCATTCCTCAGATCGGCGAACATATGTTGAAATTCACGAAAAAGATTGAGGAATCACTAAAAACATTTGTGGTACCCGGTGCCCTCTTTGAAGAACTGGGTTTTACCTATATAGGCCCCCTTCAGGGACATCGCCTGGATCACCTGATTAAAAACCTGGAAAACGTGAGGAAATTTCAATGGCCGATACTTGTCCATGTTATTACCAAGAAGGGAAAGGGTTACAGGTTTGCCGAAGAGGATCCTTTGCGTTTTCACGGGATCGGTCCTTTCCAGATCGATACGGGAGAAGCTGTTGGAGGCAATGATAATTCCCCGTCTTATACGGAAATATTCGGCAGGACAATAGTAAAACTGGCTCACGATAATCCCCGCATTGTGGCGATAACGGCTGCGATGTGTGGGGGGACGGGACTCGATCATTTTTCCGTGGAGTTCCCGGAGCGGTTCTATGATGTAGGCATTGCTGAACAACATGGAGTAACATTTGCTGCCGGCCTGGCCACGGAAGGGCTGGTCCCGGTGGTAGCCATTTATTCGACCTTCATGCAAAGGGCATATGATCAAATTCTTCACGATGTCTGTCTTCAGAAGCTCCCTGTTGTTTTTGCTTTAGATCGTGGAGGCTTTGTAGGGGAGGACGGTCCCACTCATCACGGATTATTCGACTTTGCCTATCTTCGCTCTATACCGAATATCGTTGTGATGGCGCCAAAGGACGAAAACGAACTCCAGCATATGCTGAAAACGGCGGTGGAGTGTGGATTACCTGTTTCTGTGAGGTACCCGAGAGGAACAGGAGCAGGTGTCCCTCTCGATGATATACCAAGATCTCTTGAAATCGGAAAAGGTGAGATTGTGTTTGGGGAAAAAGGAGCCGACCTGGCCATAATCGCCATCGGATCTACCGTTCATCCTGCTATCGCGGCTGCCGTAAAGCTCGCTCAGGATGGTATAAGCGCAATGGTCATCAACGCCCGTTTTATAAAGCCCATTGATGCCAAACTTCTCTGTAATATAGCGGCATCCGTGAAAAATATCATTACCGTGGAGGAACATCTCCTAATGGGGGGGTTTGGAAGTGCCGTCCTGGAGCTGTTTGAGGAGAAAGGAATTCAGGGAATCACCATAAAGAGGCTCGGTATTAAGGACGAATTCGTTGAACATGCCCGGCAGGAAGAATTAAAAAGGATGTATGGTATTGACGAAGCCGGTATAATTGCTGCCGCCCGAAAGATGATCTCCGAATATGGGCGTAAAAAAAATCAGAGTAAGATTAGACAAATTGCTGGTTGATAAGGGTATTGCTCCAACAAGGGAACGGGCAAAATCACTGATCATGTCTGGGGCCGTAATTGTTGGACATCAGGCAGTGGATAAGCCGGCTACCCTTGTTTATCAAAATGAAGACATCAGGATCAAGGGCAACGATAACCCTTACGTCAGCAGGGGTGGGTTGAAGCTCAAAGAAGCCCTCCTGACATTTGGTGTCTCCGTGAGAGGTCTTGTTGCCCTCGATGTAGGTGCTTCTACTGGGGGCTTCACCGATTGTCTTCTACAGGAAGGAGCAGGAAAGATATATGCCCTTGATGTCGGCTATGGCCAGCTGGCATGGAAACTTAGAAAAGACGCAAGAGTAGTCATTATAGAACGGACAAACATCCGTTATTTTGAAGGTACCGATATTGATGATGAGATAGATCTGGCCGTTATAGACACTTCTTTTATTTCCCTAAAACTGGTCATCCCCCCTGTTTTTAAGCTTATAAAAGCTGGCGCTGCAATCCTCGCCCTGATTAAGCCTCAGTTTGAAGTTGGACGGGGAGACGTTGGCAAGGGTGGGGTAGTCAGGGACCATGATCTACAGGCAAAAGTGGTTATTGATATAGTTGAATTCTGTAAAGGATCAGGCCTTGAGGTTATTGGAACATGTCAATCTCCCCTCTTAGGCCCCGCCGGCAACAGGGAATTTTTCATTTATACAAAGAAATCTAATGGTTGTTAAACTGGCAGAAACTGCGGGGTTTTGTATGGGTGTCAGAAGGGCTGTTGACATGGTCCTTGATATTGCCCGGCGTAAGGGTAAAGAAAATGTTTACACATACGGACCTCTGATCCATAATCCCCAGACGATAGAGCTTCTCAGGATGCGGGGTATCATTCCAACAAATAACCTGGATGATATCCACGAGGAGAAAGCGACCATCATCATAAGAGCGCACGGCATCTCTCCCCAGGAAAGAGAGCGAGTCAAACAAAGGGGAATCAGGATCATTGACGCTACCTGTCCAAAGGTAGCACATGTTCAGACCATTATTAAAAAATATGCCCTCCTCAATTATACTATTCTTATCGTTGGTGATGGCGAGCACCCGGAAGTGAATGGCCTACTTGGATATGCCCGGGATAAAGGCATCGTCGTAGGCAGCCGGGATGAATTGAACGGTCTTCCGCAGTTCGACAAGGTTTGCGTGGTCGCGCAGACAACACAAAGCATTGTCGAATTTAAAGAGATTGTAAACCGGGTCAAGGCAAGATTCCCCGACAATATCGTTTTTGATACCATCTGTAATTCCACGCAACAAAGACAGGTAGAGGTTAAAGTGCTGGCCGCCGAAATGGATGCTATGGTTATTGTAGGAGGAAAAAGCAGCGCAAATACAAACCGATTGACCGGACTATCAGAGCTTACGGGAACGCCTACCTTTCATATTGAAACTGCCGATGAGCTTAAAAAAATGAAAATAAACTGCTACGAAAAGATTGGTGTTTCTGCGGGGGCATCAACGCCTAACTGGATTATTGACCGGGTAGTGGATAAAATTACAAGTTATCAGGGGGGAAAGCAGCAAAAGATCCGGAAGCTTCTTAATTTTTGGGTATTTACCATAAGGTGCGATATATACTCAGCCCTGGGTGCCGGATGCCTGTCCTTTACAAGCATGATTTTACAGAAGCTAAGTATTAATCTCCTGAATATATTGACCGCCTCGCTTTATGTTTATTCCATGCATACCCTGTATCGCTTCATTAACAGAAGAACCAGCGGTACCAGTATCGGCTCCTTCAGGAAAGAATTATATCTAAGATATGAAAAGCTTTATCTGTTTATGGCTTTACTTTCCCTGTCCTTTGCTATAGTATCTTCCTTCTTCACGGGTATGACCCCTTTTTTTCTCCTTTTACTGCTATCTGCTCTGGGTGTACTCTATAATACAAAGATTTTACCGGAAAACTGGCGCTTAAAACAACTGAAAGATTTACCGGGATCAAAAAATGTCTCCATGGCCCTGGCCTGGGGTACTGTGGCTGCCGTGCTCCCGCAGATAGAAATTAACCCGGCGATTACTCCAAGTACGGTTGTAGCTTTCTTGTTTGTCTTTACCATGGTTTTTATCCGGTCGGCCATGTCCGATACGCTTGACATACAAAGCGATAGATTGATTGGGAGGGAAACAATACCCGTATTGATTGGGAAGGAATATACACAGATTCTCCTGCAGGGGGTCTTGGCTTTCCTGGCTATTTTACTTGTTATAGCCTATCCCGCAGGGTGGGCTCCCTCATTGAGCTTTGTTCTTTTATCCTGTCCATTTTATCTATGGATTTGTTTTAAACTCTGTGATAGAAGGCTTCAATTTTCCGGGACTGCCATGGAAGGTCTCCTCGAAACTTCTTACATCATAGCTGGTGCGAGTTCATTCTTGTGGCTCATCTCCAGCAGGCAAGTTCTTTAAGGTGTTTCCATGAGAACAGTGCAAAGAGGTGTTTTGTATTATGAGAAAATTATGTTTTGCAATAGCTATCCTGGGATTAATACTTTCAGGTTGTGGTAAACTTCGCTATTCCCAGCTTACCCCGGAAACAAAAGATTTTCATCCCCAAAGAATAGCGGTACTTCCCGTTGATGTCGGACCCTACGCAGAGGCAACGGGTGTTATCGACCAGGTTATTGCCGGTGTCCTTGTTGATAAAGGATGGTTTACCGATGTCGTTGCTGCCGACAGGATAAACAAGCAGTTACAGTCCAATGAGGAACTGAAAACGTTAGTGACCGATTATCTTGCCAAACTCAGAACAGTTAACTTCTCCGACCCTGCTCTGAGCGCAAAGATAGGTGAGCTTTGCCGGGTTGATGCCTTTCTTGTGGTTACTGTCGATTACTGGAATTACACAAGAGAAAATGAAGAAAACTTGGCCAAAGTAGGCGCGGGAATTAAAATGGTAGAAGCCGGGACCGGCGATATAGCCTGGAAGGCAACCCATTACCTTCCTGAAAATTATCGAATTTTCAAGCCTGAACTTCCAGATGTGGCCAGATCGCTTTTTAAAAAAATGCTTCGCTACATGCCGCATTAATCTTGAAAAGTAGCTACAAAAAATTCTAACAGGAGGTTGTATCATGAAGGAAAAAGTACAAAAAGTGATAGATACTATAAGACCATCCCTGCAGGCTGACGGAGGAGACGTGGAACTGGTTGATGTCAGCAACGATGGAATTGTAAAGGTGAGGCTGGTAGGCGCCTGTTGTGGCTGCCCCATGTCACAAATGACATTAAAAATGGGTATTGAGGAAAATCTGAAGAAGGCAATTCCTGAAATAAAAGAAGTTGTTTCTGTACCATAGGTTATAACCGTTCACTGTTCACTTTTATCTGTTGACCATTAGAGAGTTCTGAAATGGCTTTAGTTATTCATCGTGCGGTATAACTTGTGATAAGTTCATTCATTTTCTTGTTGGTGGACGGATAATTTTAAAAGGTTTATTATAAACAGTTCATTTTCTTTCAAGGAGAAGGAGATATGGCTTATGTAATTACAGATGATTGCATTTGCTGTGGTTCCTGTCAGGAGGAATGTCCTGAAGAAGCAATTAATGAGGAAGAAGACAAATATGTCATAGATTCCGACTCTTGTATAGACTGCGGAATCTGTGCTGATCAATGCCCGGTCGAGGCTATCATACCTGAAGATGAAAATTAGGTTGTATTCAGACATGGAAACTATTTATTCATTGAGGGCAGAGATATTCAAGGCTCTGGCACATCCCATTCGACTGAAGATCATAGAAGGTGTCTCAAAAGAAGAAAAAAGTGTAGGAGAGATTATCAAATATGTGAATGCAGAACCATCCAATGTCTCCAGGCACCTATCATTACTGAAGAAAGCAGGAATCCTCTCGGACAGAAAGGAAGGGCTGAATATCTACTATAGCCTTAAAATTCCCTGCGTTATGGATTTCTTCAGCTGCGTGACCAGGGTAGTAAAGACCCGCCTGGAATCAAGTAGAGATCTGCTTGATAAAATATAATCTCTCTTGGGATATATGTGACTCTTCCCCTGCCGCCAGGCTATATCTCTAGGAAGGCAATCATCAGCTCAAAAGGAGAGAAATGGTTCGAGGAAAAGTTTCTCCATATCCTGACCCCGATCACCATCATTGCCCTGCTTATTACCTTGGTATTGCTATTCAGTTTTAAGGGCGAAGTTATTATCGCCAACCCTCTGACGATCCTTTGGATCGCTATCCCGCTTTTTATCCAGACCAGCCTGATCTACTGGTTCGGTTACGGTCTGGCTAGATGGCTAAAACTTGACTACCGGGACGCAGCTCCGGCAGCAATGATTGGGACGTCCAACCCCTTTGAGGTGGCTATAGCCACCTCAACTATGCTCTTCGGGCTTTCATCTGGGGCCGCATTAGCCACGGTGGTAGGGGTTCTCATAGAAGTACCGGTCATGCTCATGCTTGTAAAAATCTGCCTGAAGACCGCGCACTGGTTTCAATATAAAACGGCTGCCAATTAAACGCAAAGGAGGAACTCGAAGTGAATAATATTGCAATTAAATCTTTTCTGATCATTCTGATCTTTCTGCTAATCCCCTGTTCTGCTTATCCACAGAACATTAATCAGGGGAGCCTGGTTCTAAAGGAATGGGAGTTTGACTTTGGAAAGATTCAGGAGGGAAGCTCTATTTCACATGACTTTATCGTGCTGAACCAGGGCGACGAGATTATAGAAATCCAGAAGGTCGCCCCGGCCTGAGGATGTTCTGTGGTCTCTTTTGACAGGACCATTCCCCCGGGTGGGGAAGGAAAGATCACTCTTAGTGTGAATACAAAAGGATTTAAAGGAAACATCCATAAAACAGCCACTGTCTATACTAACGATCCGAAAAATGCCCGGTTCACCCTGAAACTCAGAGCATTTGTCTTTGTCGACAAATAGACTCGACAAATTCAATCTCAACCGTGCCGGCTATTCTATTTCAAATCCACATCGAGATCAGCCATTTGAACCCGCTGCAAATGTTCAGCATTATATCTATACGCAGATCACCTAATATAAGACAATCTGCGTATTTTGCTTTTGTGTTTTTTCCCTTCTTATGTGAAAATAGAGAAGAAAGTGACTTCGCAGAAATTATTGAAAATGGAATTAAAAGATTTCTTATTATCAAAACTTGACCATCTTGCAACCGACAACGGCAGTCGGCTTTTAGAATTAGTTGATGGTGGCGGGAAAGCGAGCCTCCTTACCCTTGCCGCAGAGATACAGGAACAATTTCATGATCCGATTATTGAACTTTGTGCTATTGTCAATACAAAATCCGGCAACTGTTCCCATAATTGCGCTTTCTGTGCCCAGTCCAGTATCAGCAAAAGCCCGATCCCGGTCTATCCTTTCCGCCAACCGAAGGATCTCTTAGAGACAGCCCGTGCAGCCATGGCCAGAGGTGCTCATCGCTTTTCTCTGGTGACCAGCGGTGCCAGGCTGTCCAAAAGGGAACTCCTTATGGCTTGTGATACGATACGCCTCATAAAGGACAAGACAAACCTCCTTCCCTGTGCCTCCCTCGGCAAAATAACCATAGATGACGCCCTTTTACTTAAAGAGGCCGGTCTGGTTCGTTATCACCATAACCTGGAGGCAAGCCGTGATTTTTACCCCCGTATCTGTACCACCCAGACCTTTAGTGAGCGTCTGTCGACTATTTTAACCGCAAGAGAGGCGGGACTGGAGATATGTGTGGGAGGAATATTAGGGCTGGGAGAGTCCATACAGGACCAGATTACTTTGGCCCTGGAGATAAAAAATCTACAACCTGATTCCGTACCCATCAATTTCCTCGATCCGCGTCCCGAAACACCCTTCGCGGGACAGCCTCTGCTTACACCGGAAGAGGCCATTCTGGCTATTGCCCTTTTCCGTACCATTATGCCGAACATTAATCTGAGACTGTGCGGAGGGAGAGTAAAAGTTCTGGGCAACCGGCAGGCCGCAGCCATTAAAACAGGGATAAACGGGCTTATGATCGGTGACTACCTCGTAACAAAGGGAGCGGAGGTGGACGCCGATCAGGAATTGATCTCTTCTTTAAATCTTACCCAGGCTTTGATTGGCAGGTCAAGATAATTGCCGGGCATTAGTAGTTCGATACCTGCGCCATGATTAACAAGACACGTCACTTGATAAATAGTGGCAGCTCTTTTTATTAACCGCTTACGTATAATTGATAGGAGAATCTTTTAAATGACCGCCCATGAAATAAGTATGATCCTGATTTTATTAGGATCAATACTGATGATTTTAAGCATTTTGAAGTTCAGGCCGGTCATACATAAATCAAAAGATATCCTATTGAAAAGCAACAAGAAAGTAGCTTTTTTATTGCTTCTTCATCAGATATTAATGGTCTTCTTTTTGATAGGCTACCTTACCGTTGGTTTTTGTATATACGAGGAAATTCAGATTGTCAGCATAATTTTTGTAGGGACTATATTTTTATTTGGAGCTTTATTTGTCTTGCTAGGAATATATCTACAATCAGAGATGTTGTCTTCGATCAGCCTGCAAACAAAAAATTTAACCAAAATCAATAAGCAACTCCTTCAAACACAAGACGTCACTATCTTTGCATTGGCATATCAAGCTGAACTCAGGGATCAAGAAACTGGAAGGCATATAGAAAGAACCTCACAATATGCTAAATTATTAGCAGAAGAACTTTGCAGTTTACCAAAATACAAAGGATATTTAACCCCTCAATACATCTCAGATCTTATAAAATCAGCTCCCCTCCATGATATTGGCAAGGTTGGTATCCCAGATTCAATCCTTAAAAAACCCGGGAAGTTAACCCCGGAAGAATTTGAAATCATAAAAAACCATTGTGAGTACGGCACAAAGGTCCTTATAATCGCTGATAATAAGCTAACCTTCCAATCATTCTTAAAGATTGCTATCCAGATGGCACACTCACACCATGAAAAATGGAATGGAAAGGGCTATCCCAGAGGTTTGAAAAACGATAAAATACCTTTATCCGGGCGAATTATGGCCCTTATAGATGTCTATGATGCTTTACGAAGCGAGCGGTGCTATAAAAAAGGGCTACCACATGATGAAACATGTAAAATTATTTTAGAGGAACGGGGAGAACATTTCGACCCGAATATTGTTGACGCTTTTTTAAATATAGCGAGTAATTTTGATGAAATTTTTAATAGCATGGCCGACTAATTAGCAGTTATGATAGATAAATATCGACAGCGCCCGCATTATTCATCTTGCTATGAAAGACAACCAGAGAATGTTTGAGCACAGCAGGTCATTTTGCGTTTTAGAAACATGGGACATTCAGGAGTGGAATTTTGTGCGGAAATACTTCAAACGCAAAGACTGGGCACATTTTGCACCCAGTCTCCGTTTTTGTTCATTTTGTCGAAAGTCAGCTACCCATCTGCTCAAGTTGTGCCATGCACTCAGCCATAGCGCCGACGAGTTCGCGCTGGTCGAATACCAGCCTTTCTTCGCGCAGAAATGATGCTAAGTCTTCCGGGTTTTTTGCTTGCAAAATCTTCTGCCGAAATTCACGGTTCTCTTTCATTTTAAAAACAAAGTTACGCGCATCATCCAACGGCATAATCCCTCCTTTTTTGTTGCGGCGCTTGACATCACCTGTTATTGGTCTTCATCTTACTGACGAATTAGCGGCTTAAAGAGATACACCTGTTATTTTCCATCTTCCGAATAAGGGAACTTGCGCATATGTATGCTAGCCCGATTGTTCAAGAGCTTAATGCACTAATCGAAACGGAACAGCAGTCACTTGTTATCTACATTCGCAGCATTGTTCGAGATGCGGCAATAGCAGAAGACTTAACTCAGGACACAATACTCCGGGCACACTTGGGTATTTCCGGATTAAAGGACCGTACTCGCCTCATTCCCTGGTTATATAAAATTGCAACCAACATCTGTCGAGACTGAGGTATGTTGAAAAAAGTGTACACCAATGTTAAGGCAAAATACAGAAACGGAGGTGTCACAGTGGAAAGAATACCATATGGGAAATACAATAAAGAATTCAGGGAGGAAGCGGTAAGGCTTGTA
>Ga0265296_1000594_pt1 | contig 51556 bp, 54 predicted proteins | sample MunlanPumphouse1_FD_189073 | JGI IMG/M metagenome (GOLD analysis project Ga0265296, IMG submission 189073) | Groundwater microbial communities from a municipal landfill in Southern Ontario, Canada - Pumphouse #1 | ecosystem: Environmental > Aquatic > Deep subsurface > Groundwater | place... | reverse complement strand
TTATCAGCACGATAATATCCATTTCATCTTCAAGGGCCTTTTTTAAACCAAGGTTGTTACCTGAGGCAAAACCAACATTACCTGGACTTTCAACATAAACGGCCCAAGGGTATTTTTTGAGTTTTTCTTTGAGTTCTTCCGACCGGTCGTTGTCGACGACATAAACCGTGGCGGTAACTGCCAAAGGAAGAGCATTTTTCTCCAGCTGCCTGACAACTTCCAAGGTATCTTTAATACTATGAAAGCTGACCGTGATAAAACCGATTTTCATTTTGAAAGCTTTCGTTTGAGTTTAAGCAAAAATCTTTTAACTTTTTGAGGTTGGGACTGGATGAGGACGGTGAGATACCAGTAACGAAGTTCTTTGAACTTTTCGAGGAAAAGATTTTGCCAGACGGGAGTAAAGAAACTGGCTTTTTTAGGTTCGTGACCTTCGTGCTGCCAGATTTTCAAATAGATGAGCATGACGGAAAACATTTGCAAAAAAGCAAGAATCAAACCATGAAGACCATCTTTGTAACCATCACCGGCAAAGAAACGACTAATGAACTCCCCTATGGGTTTGGTGATAAGGTCTTTGGCGTCGAATTTATATCCGGAACCAATCAGCTCCTTGGCTTGCTGGGTGGAGTAGCGAAGAGCTCTCTCAAAGTACTCATCAATATTATTGTAGTGATGATGTTCAATGGCAAGAGACTCATCGGCATCGAGATTAATGCCAATACCGGTAGTTACCGGAATAGAGTGAATTTCATTTTGCCATTCGACGGTGTCTTTTTTGAAAAAGCGAATATTGTAATCCGGCCACCAGCGAGAGTATTGGGCCCATTGACCGAAAATAAGATTTTTTCTTGGAATTCTTACAAAATCGACATCGCCTTCTTGGGTAATCTCTATCAGCTTTCTGGCAAGAGATTTGGGGATGCGTTCGTCGGCGTCGACAATGAGAACCCAGTCTCCAACGGCTTTGCTTATGGCGAAGTTTCTGGCCGGCTCAACGTAACCAACCATTTTGTGATCAAAGACTTTGTCGGTGAAATTTTTGGCAATTTGCTTAGTGGCATCCGTCGACTCCATATCAACCACAACAATTTCATCGGCAAAATGAAGGCTCTTGAGACAGTCTTCGATATTTTTTTCTTCGTTTCGAGTGTTGACTACGGCAGAGATATTTATTTTGGACATATTAGTTGATTTGGTAGATTCTGATGCCTCCCGAGTCAAAAATCAAAGTTAATGAGAGATCAACGGGACTAATCTTGATTGACTGGAAAGGTGTCTCGTAAATATATCTTATGTTATTCTCCCGCAAAAAGCTTCTGGCCCATGTTCGATCAAGCGTATTATAAAAGCGCTGAACCTGTCTACTACGCTCTTTATAATCGAAACCGGTGATGTCCAAGTTGATGGTGTCGGAGATAAACTCCGGCTGACCAGAGAAGGCAGAGACGTAGGCGGTTGAGACGTAGTCATAAAGAGGTTTGGGGGTGACGTTCCAACCGGATTTAAGATACATAGGAGTAAGAACAATTCCCTTGGGTTGTTTCCTCAGTGTTTCGAGACCGGCGATTTCACTAAAGCTTGTCGTTGAAGCCGAAAAACGGCCAAAATAATCTTTAAGGGTGCCGATGCTTGTAGCTGTACCGATAAAAAGAAGAAGAAGACCGAAGATTACTCTGACCACGGTTGACTTGATGGAACCGACAATGCGAACAATGACTGGACCGGAGATAAGACCAAGGAAGAAAATGGAGTAGTAAGTGAACTGAATAGTGTTCCAAGGATTTACTTTTTGGACAATAAAGAGAGGGAGTAACAAACCGATGATGATTATCCAGTCGACTAATTTTTCAGAAAGGTCTTTGGTTTGATAACCCTTTAGTCCCAAAAGACCGAGGACTCTGACATTAAGGTTACCGATAAAGAAGATGACAGTGGCAAAGATATTTACGGCAAGCAGTTTGGGGAAGTTTCCCGTAGCTTCGTAAGCTTGCCAAGCTTCAACAAATTTTGGCCAGTAAAAACGATCGAAGGAAGCAAAAAGACTGCGGCTAAACCAAAGGGGATCGAATTGAAAAGGTGAGCCGGAAAAAGAGGTAAAGGGAAGGGTAAAAAGAGTACCGAGGAGAACAACTCCAGACAAGAGTTTGATTTTCTTACAGAAGAAAAGTGCTCCAACGAGGAGAACAAAAGCATAAACTTTTGTTTGGGAAAGAATGGCGCCAAAGAAAATTAATTTAAGGAAGGTACTGAGTTTAATTTTTTCCCCACTTTCGACATTAAGTAAAAAGAGAAGTAAAAAGACAAGAGAAAGAGCAAAGGGTGGGTTGAGAAAAAGGGAGGCGGATTGATTGACCCAGAAAGCGGACTCGCCGGAAAAAACGTCCTGACCGGTAAGGAGTTTGGGGATAAATCCAAGAGAGCCGCCCAGAAAAACCAAAACGAAAGAAACGGTTTTTCCCCAAGGAGAGTAGTGCCACTTCGTCATGAGTTTGTTTAATAGAAAGACTAGAGCAAGACCTAAAATTATGGGTGCAACTCGAAAATAGAAAGTGGTGGCGGGCATTTGAAAAAGGCGAACGATGATACCCGAGAGATAGTCAAAAACGAAGTGATAATTAGTCAACTTAACGCCGGAGTACTGAGGGTGATCAAGATTAAAGGGGTTTTGAGCAAACTTTTCGATAAGGGAGAGATGAAAAACAGCATCGTGACCGTTGGGTCCCCAGAAACCAAGACCAAAAGAGTAAACCAAACCACTTTTGATGACGGTAAGGCTGAGGATGGCAACACAGACCAGGCCAACAATTACCGGAAGAGATATTTTTGGTGGTTTGTTACGACGAATCTTTTTGATAAGGATGAAGAGGACAGTCACGAGGACTATCCAGAAAAACCAGGAATAGTTATAAGTATCTTGGAAAGGAGTGTAAGGGGTAGTTTTCCAAGTAACGTCGTTTTTAGTTTGGGTAACCTTTAAACCTTGATACTCAACTTGAGGAACAGAAAGATTGGTAAAAGTGATGGTGTCGGGATAGAAAGTAATTTTTTGGTTATCTTTTTCCAAGGAAATCTGCCAGAGATCCCATTGCTTCGCGTAAACCGTAATGAACCGAGACAAATCAAAATCGAGATTTAACTCGGACCCAGGGAACTTGACCGAGTCGATGGCCGAGGGAATGTCGAGATACAGATCGGTCTGGTGATTGGGGGTAACCAAGTAGTCTTCATAAATTCCCCTGTTATAAATACGAAGGTCAATTACTTTAGTTTGGCCATTTTGTGACTTGAGACCGATACGATAGTAAGGACTTTGGTACCAAAATACTTCACCCTGTTGTTTTTCTGTTAGATCTTTGGTGCGATAAAAATAAGCTGGGCTACTTTCGGGATAGCGGGCTTTGAATAGATCACCAAAATTTCCCAGATCGATAAAGTTTAGACCGTAGAGATCTTTGTTCTTGACGAGAGTGTTGTAAGAGTTAATTATTTCCTGACGATAATCGGCAATGGGATAGTCGTTTTCCAGACCAACGTTGAGGTAGGTTAGTTCATTAAAGGTGTGCTGGCTGTAAAGAGCGAGTAGTTTTTTGAAATATTCGGTATTTTGACCCATACCAAGGTAGTCATTTACCTGAACAGAGTAAGCGGAAGAGTAACCTGTGCCGTAAAAGTTAAACAGGTCTCGCTGGGCCCAACGAACCATGGTCAGATTTACCCGATTGTTTAAACTAGACGCGGGTACAAGCGAGTTGTTTTTATCCGGAAAGTAAGGACTGCCTAAATACCCTCCCCAAAGACGATAGTGATCGGTGGAGTATTGTTCGTCGCAGTTTATGGCAGTCAAAACAGAGTATTTTTTCTGAAGATACTCGAGAGAAAAGCTGTCCAGGTGCCAAGCACCGACAGACTTGGGATAAAAACCATAACGGAGGAAGAAAGAGTTCATGTAAGTGTCTATCAACTTCATTCGATCTGTTTGCGAGTAGCCGGAAAGAAAAATCCGGTTGGAACTAAAAATAGTGACACCATTGGGATAGCCAATACCGGCAGCGTTGGTAAGGGAAGGAGTTATTTCCAAGAAAGCACCAAGGAACTGGGTTTTGTTGGTGTTAAGGAGATTTTTAAAGAAAGCGGAGATAGTGGCATCTTCGACCGCGTCAAAACGTAAGAGCCAAGTAACCGGAAGTCCCGAACGAGAGGCTTCCTGGAGTTGAAATCGAGGAAGGTCGAGTGGGTGTTGTTCGGTAAGTGTCCAACCGTCATAGCCCCTAACCGGATTGGAAACAGTAACAAAAGTCTGAGGTAACCAAGCAAAAGCTCCCTTAACCAAAACGAAGAAGAGAAAAAGAGGTAGTAAGTAGAGCAGTCTTTTAAACATGTTTTATTTTAAAGTAGTTTAGGGTATTGGTAAAAAAGGAGATGCCTTCGACAAGAATAATAGTGCTGAAGTAAATAGTGGCGGAGAAAACACCGATAGCGACGAGATTGAAAACCGAGGTGCCGTAGCGAATAAAGACGGAGAGGAACAAACTCATGGACAAGGTAGCAAAGAAAGGTGTTTTGAGGATGTTTAATAAGCTGAAGTTAACATATTTTCGGGCGAGGAGAATTGTGACAAGTGATGAAGTGGCAATGATAGCGACAGCGTAAGCAACCCCCATATAACCGAATTTGAGTGCCAGGAAGGGCATGGTGATCCAGGTGAGCCCGGTCCACATCAACATTAATTTAAAGGTAGATCGGATGTGACCTGTTGCATTAAGGAGATTGGTGAGACTAGTGGAAATACTGGCCCAGGCTGAGTTGTAGAGATAGATATAGAGAGGAATAAGAGCTGGCAACCATTTAGTGTACTGAGGAATAATGTTTATCAGAGGAAGAGCAAAGAAGCCCATACCAACAAGAATGGGGAAAGCAGCAAGACACATATATTTGAGACTAACTTCAACAGCTCGAGCAAGCTTTTCTTTGTCGTGTTGTAATCTGGCGAAGGTCGGAAAAGAAACTTTAGTAAGATTATCCATCACGATACGAAGAGGAAGACCCGCCCATCTGCTTGCCCAACCGATGTAACCCAAGCCGGTAGTACCAATAATTTTGGTAAGAATTATTGTCATACCGTCGTCTTTAAGAACCGCCAGGAAAGTGTTGGCTTGGTATGGTAGACCAAAACGAAGAAGTGAACTGAGTGAGTCGCGATAAATGCCAAGCATCGGTTTCCAGGGATAGACAATATACATAGTGATTAAACCGACAATGCCTCTTGCCAGAACTGCAAAGGTAAAAGCGGTGACGCCAAAACCTTTCCAGGCGAAGAAAACAGCAACGAAGTTGAAAGCGAGGGTTTCAAGAATCTGAGGAAGAATTAATTTATTAAATTTAATTTCTCTCTCGAGCATAATTGAAGGAATGGTTTTGAGGGAACTCAAAAAGAGGGAAATGCCCATGGCGTAAAGAAGATACATCCCGGACTGGTCGATGTTGTATTGCGAACGAATGAGGGGGCGGACTAAAAAGAGAATCAGGAGAAGAAGAAAAACGAGTATTTGTTGAACAGTAAAAGTAGTGGCAAGATCTTTCCTGGTAACTGTTTCTTTTTTCTGAATGAGCGCGGCGGCAAGACCAACATCGGAGAAATAGGCCAGGAAATTGACAACGGAAGAAACGAGATAAAAGATGCCGTAAATATTGGGGTCAAGAAAAATAGTGAGGGCCAGTGTCGAGATAAACGAGATTATCTGAACAATGAAGGTACGGGAAATGAGAGCCAGCACTCCGGACACCGAGCGGCTTTTGACTTCTTGATACTCAAGAACTTGAGGTTCGTCAGGTGCGGCGTCGAGCATATTGAACTAATTTTATTAATATTAAAATTGAAGCCAGGGTTGTCAGATCAGAGAGAAGACGAACCGGAGTGTAACCAATTTTGGCCGAGACGGTGTGGTTTCCTTCCGTAAGATCGACGATGACTCGACCAAGTTCGTCGTGGGTGGTGTCAACCTTCTTGCCATCAACTTTGGTGACAAGACCTTCAAAAGTTAATAGCGGGAGAATGATTTTGGTTGTTGAAGTGGAAACCTTGGCGTCAAACTTCATCCAGTTGGTACCGGAAGTGAAGTTTAAGATTCCTCCCTGACCTTCGGAGTAAACCGGAATGGTAAAGGCAGGTGCACCGGGAGGAAACTCGGCACTTCTGGGTAGATAGTCGAAAATGCCGCCGGTGACTTGGAGCTCCCATTGACGACCAGCCATCTTTTCCTCGATGGTAACTCTGACCGGTCTTTCGATTTGGAAGAAATAAATGTTCCAGTTAATGAGCCCAAGGGTAAGGGCAATAAAAAGTATTTTTTTAAGTAATGGAGAAAATTTTATGGTGGCGAGGTAACCGGCAACGAAAGAAAAATAGAAAACAATTAAAGCAACAAGGCGCCAGGGGAACTGGGCATATTGGAGTAGGGGCAAGTTATTCCAAATTGTAATTGATCTGCCGTGGGCTAAAAAGGCATAAACAAAACCAAACGCGACCATCATTAAAATCATGAGGGAAAGAGATTTGTGTTTTTTGATTTTGAAAAGAGCGATGGCGGAAACAAGGAGAGCAACCACCCATTGGAACTGGCCGATGGAAAAAGACATATTATCTTCCGGCCCCCAAGTGGAACCGCCGTAACCCCAGAAACGGGAGAGGAACATTTGACTAATATCGGCGTAGTGAGCCATAAAGTTGAAGTAGCCGGACATCATTGATTCGACATGGACAAATTTTTGCTCCAGAACAACAGGGATAAAGAAGAAAGCGGATAAGCCAACTCCCAGCAAACCGGAAAGAATAATGTGTTTGATATTTTTGAAATTTCTGCTCTGGATAAACCAAAAAAGTGCCCAGAGGATTGCTGTCGGGGCAAAGATCATCGTCATAACATTATGTGAAGTGAGCTGACCCATGAGGGCAAGGGCTAAGAGAAGAAAGTTTTTCCAGGAGAATTCTTTGGTAATTAGTTTGTAGATATAGAGCAAGACAAAAGGAAACCAAACCATACCCCAAGCCTCATTTTGAGCACCGCGAACATAGATATCAACCGAGTGATACGGAGCATAAACATAAAAGAGTGCCGAGAGAATACCTCCCCATTTGCCAAAGAACTCTTTGGCGAGATAATACATACCGAGACCGGAGAAAATAAAGGCAAGAATAAACATAATTTTTACCGGCCAGAAGAAGCCTAAACCCAGCATAACCATAAGCTCCATAGGGTAGTAAGGCATGGGAGGATAGAACTGCATCAGAGGATAGCCATAACCAAAACCGCCGTCGGGAACCCAACGACATGGAATTTGACCATCGAGGAAACATTTGTTGAGTTCAAAGAGACGAAAAACTTGGAGGTCATCGTGCATGGAAAAATAACCTGGTTGAAGTAAGCTACCAACTGAAGGAAGAAGAAGAACGATGAGTAAAATTTCAATACGGAAACGTTTAATCAGTTTCCATAGAGAAGAAAGCAAATTGACTAATAGACGTAGCATTGAGTTCATTATAGAGAGTTAAGCTGATAGCGATAGAACTGAAGTGCTTCTTGGGTGCCGTCCAGGCGAGCCGGCTTGGGAAATTCTTTGATGAGCTTTAGAGTATCGAGTGAACCGGCATTGAGATGATTGCGGGATTTATTAATCACCAAGAAACGGGCGTTGTCCGGGGAAGTTTTGATCAAGCCCTCCGGAACAGCACCAACATAGGGGTTGGAACCAACAACGGTAATGTTGGGATGACCATTGGTATAAATCTGAAGACCATCAGGAAGAGTACCAAAGAAGCCTTCGGTGAAAACGACTATCTTCTCCCCTTTTGACTCTAAATCAATAAGATAGTTAGCTACTTCTTTTTGACCCCAGCCGGCAGTCCATTCCTCAAGATAGCCGGTGTGCATATCATAGGAAAGAAGAGCTTTGGTGGGTGCAAAAACACAAAGAAGAGAAAAAATAAGCGGAACAGTTAGAAGAATAAAGGTGGAAAGTTTGATAAGAATCCCCTTCCTTGTTACCAGCCAGTGAAAACCAAAACCGATAACCGGGATGAGAGGAAGAACGGCGAATAAGGCATAGCGACTGGTGTAGACTTTGGCAATAGCGGCTTGGGCGATAAGAGGAAGTAGAGAAACAAAAATTAAGAAGAGAGATAAAGATCTGGTTTTTTTAGGAAGAAGACCTAAGACAAGAACCAGAAGAAGGGTGGGAGAAAAGAGCAGCCAAAGCCAGTTTGCGGTTGTTTTGAGATTGCCTATCAAAGGACTAAGGGGGTGGCCGAGGACTTCTCTCCAGGTAAACAAGTAGTCTTGGTTACGAGCGCCAATCATTTCAAAGGCCGGTCCGAGACGAAGAATACCATACATGGCTTGGGAAATAAGGAAAATGGCAAGAAGACCAAGCAATAAATTGCCCAGTGTTTTAATTTTGCTGCCTTTGGGTCTAAAAAAGAAAAGTAGGGATAGGGCCAGCCAAATGTAGAACATAATGGCAGGAGATTTGGTGAGGAGTCCTCCGCCAATAGCAAAACCAAGAAGCATGGCGTGGTCGAGTTTACTCGTTTTGGCAAAAAGAATGGAGAGAGCCAGAGACCAGATACCAAACATACCGAGCATCGAGTCGGCTAGCGCCATGCGATCAAAGAAAACGGAGTACGGCAGAATGGCAAAAACCAACATTGACAAAGAAACAACCAGTAAGTCACCAAAAATTAAGTAGGCAAGAAAGCCGACGCCAAGAAGAGTGCCGAGACCGGTAGCCACCGAGACAAGACGGCCGGCAAGGAGAGGGTCGTCGGAGATTTTAAAAAAGGGAATGGTAGACCACATAAAAAGAGGTTGTTTACCATCCGTTTGGGGTATAAAACGAAGATTGGGTTCGTTTTTCATTACTTGGGACCAACGAACATAAATGGCTTCATCCACAAACACCGGAATGTTGTTAAGTTTCGACAGTCTTAAAAAAAAGAATAAGCCGAAGGCCAGTAAGGTAAAAATAATGATCCAGATTTTATTATTTTTGATCATATTTTCCTTGGAGATCGTTCTTCTTGACTTGAAGAATCTGCTTTAACATGTCGGTTGATTCTTTAATGAATCTTTTGTCCTTGTTAGTGGCCACATCTTCGTCTTTCCAGGCGACATCAACCTCTTTGAGTTTGTGGCCATATTTTTCAGCCAAAAACAGAAGCTCGACATCAAAGGCGGAAACAGTCCAGCCCGTAGATTTTTTTTGATCCCTAAGCACCGAGAGTAAAGGAAATAATTTTTTGGCAACATTAGTCCTGAAAGCTTTGAAACCGCATTGGGTATCAACAACGTGACGGAGCAGAAAAATACCTCTCACGACGCGAAAACCCCAGGAAGTGAGCTGGCGGTACCAGGGGAAGTTTTCTCTGGCTTTGCCACGGGAGCCAAAAACAACATCAAAACCCTCATCAAACCAAGGAAGAAGTTTTTCGACCTCTTTTAGGGGGGTTGATTGATCCATGTCGGTGAAAAGAACAATCTCACCTTTGGCGGCTTTGATACCAGCGTAGACGGCTTTGGCTTTGCCACCATGAGGATTGGGTAAGACTCTAAAACCTTGATGGGAACGGGCAAACTTTTCGGCAATTTCTTTACTACCGTCGGTGGAACCATCATCACTAATGAGGACTTCGTAGTCGTAACGGACTCCTTTAAGATAGTCGTAGACTTCGGTGAGAACTCCCCGATCAAGATTTTCTTTTTCGTTGAAGTTGGGTATAACAATGGAAAGCTTGATGTTTGACATAATTATTTAAATATACGTGCCTGATAGTATTTTAGCTCATCTATGGACTCGAGAATGTCGTCGTGGGCACGATGAGCTTCGACTTTTACAAATGGCTTGACCTCGGGATACCAACGAAGGGCAAGTTCCTTGACGGTAGAGACATCAATAATACGATAGTGGACAAAAGCGGCAAGTTTGGGCATATGAACTCTGATGAATTCACGATCTATATGAACGGAGTTGCCGGCCAAAAGAGCCGTATTGGCGGGAGAGTATTTCTTAAGGAAACTGAGGGTTTGTTCTTCGGCCTCGGCCAGAGATATTTTTGAGTCGTGGATGGCGTTTAAGAGTCCTGACTGGGCAAAATGTTCTTGGTTCCAGGCAATCATATTGTTGGTTACCTCCGAGGGCTGATGAATTACCAAATCCGGTCCTTCCGCTAGAACGTCCAAGTTAGCATCGGTGACGATGGTGGCAATCTCGACAATTTTATCTTTGTGCGGATCAAGTCCGGTCATCTCGAGGTCAATCCAAATTAATTTGCCGTTAGTGGTACTCATTTTGTATGTTCGAGGCGATAGATTTTCAGATAATCAATTTGCCACATGGAGACAACGTGTGATGGTCCAAAGACGGCAATTTGCCAGTCCGGATTTCCTTCCGGCTGACACTTATCACCATCTTCGCAGATGACAAAGAGCTGATCGACAATCTTGACTTCACCACGAACCAAGTTGGCTTTTTTGTTTTCAAGGAAGTAGCGGTAAGACTCGTCGTAGTTTTGTTTGGCAATCAGACCAAAGTTAAAGGGTTCTCCAAGGGATTCTTTGATGATCAAGTCAACGGCTTCCTCGGTGCGTTGAAGTTGACGATTGGGATTACCAAAAGTGGGACTGTATTTGATATTGAGGAAGATAAGGGCGGTGAGAAAAATGGCGGCGAGAATTTTAAGAATTAGTCCTTTTCTAGTGGAAATAAAGCCAAGAATGGCTCCCAGAAGAAGATAAATAGCCGGATAAATAAAACCTAGATAATGGATGTAGACGTGCTGTTTGTAAACCCCAAGACCAAGAAGAGCGAGAATCAGCCAAGCAAAAAGAAGTTTGAGAGCGGTTCGCCATTTTGATTTGATAAAAACGAGAAGGGAGAGAAGAAAAACGGCGGCGGAGATAAGAGGAACAGAAATTTCCTGACGAGCAAGAACCAAGTCAGTGACGGTAGTGTAAATCACCGGAAGAAAACGATCAGATCTCGCGGGATTAAGGTTGACGGTTGTTTGACGATCGGTAAAAAAGACTTTGAAGGCGTTGTAGTTCATACCGGAATGTTTGAGGTCAAACAAAACGAGAGGTGACATGAGAAGTAGGAAAAGGAGTATCGCAATCAGAGATTTTTTGAGGAACTGAGATTTTAGCTCTTTGTCTTTTTTAACTTGGAGTAATGAAAGTAACCAGAAGAGACCAAGGATGGGAGCAAGAAGTAAACCGAGATAGTGCATTTGCATCGCAAAAGCATAAAAAATACCAACCAGGGGTAACCAGAAATATTTTTTGTGCTGCCAGACTTGATAGATGCCCCAGATGCAGAGGAGTGAAAAAAGCGGCATGGGGTTGGGGTTCCAAGACGAACGAGAGTAGATGATGGCAACCGGGGAAACGGCAAAAAGAAGGGCGGCTATGAGTCCGGCGACTTTCCCAAACCAGTTTCGACCAACATACCAAGTAAGCCAGACGGTAAAGACACCCAGGAGGGCAATCATCACGGCAGGTCCAACAGGATTGAGAGCAGAAAGGAAAAGGGCGGGAGCCATCATGTAGTAATAGAGGGGACCGAGGTACATGTTACCGATGCTGGTTTGCGGGCCAATGAAGACCAGGTTACCTTTGGTGATGAGGTCGCGGACAATGCGAACGTCGCGGCCTTCGTCGCCCAGAAAAGTCATAAACTCACTAATTCTAAAGAGACGAAGAAATAGGGCAATAAAAAGAATTCCAAACAGCAAAGCAAATTCAAACTTATTTTTTTTGATCCAGTTGATCATTTGATTTTTTGCCAGAGTCTAAAAAGGTCGATAAAACTTTGGACAATAACATTCAGTTTGGCACCGGTGGCTTCACCGAACTTACGTGGATAATGCTGAACACCAATCTCAACGATCTTGAAGCCGGCTCTTTTGGCTTTGATTAAAAACTCGGAGCTAATGAAGGCTCCCCTTTCGCTTTCAAGTTTGGGAATGGTGTCGACAACTTTTTTGGAGATGAGTTTGAAACCACAGTCAATGTCCCGAACATTAAGACCAAAAAGAAGGAAGACAATTAACTGCCAGATTTTGGAATTTAAAATTCTGGTAAAAGGAACTTTTCGTTTGAGGTAGAAACCGATGACCATATCGGCATTGGTTTTTTCCTGAGTTTCAATGAAACGGCTGATTTCTTTAAAGTCGAACTGTCCGTCAGAATCAATAAAAGAAATCCAAGGATATTTGCAACCGTAAAGACCACTCTTGAAAGCTGCTCCATATCCCCTATTCGGAGAGTGATGAATAACGGAGATTTTTTTGTTTTCCTTGGCAAGTTGGTCGGCAATTTCACCAGTTTTGTCTTTGGAGCCATCGTCAACAATGACGATCTCCCATTCCGACACATTTTTTTGGAGATTTTCGATAACGTTTTTGACTGTCCGTTGGAGGTTGGCTTCCTCGTTGTAAGCCGGTAAAAATACAGACAGTTTTTCTATTTGTCTCGACATACTCACAAGTATATACTAAGAGATAGATGAAACGAGCATATTTAGCTATCGCAGTTATTCTTTTTTCCTTGTTGGTTTGGTTGCCTTTTGTACTGAAAGTTCAGCTTCCCGGTTGGGGTATGGATTTTTCCGAAGGGACTAAAATTCTTTGGCAAAATTTTGATGGACCAAACTACTTGATCATAGAAAAAACCTGGTATAACACCGAGGCAATTAGAACTCGGTTTTCCAATCCTCTGCCGGTTGAGTATTACCCCGCACATTTTCCCCTGTACCCGGCGATCATTTCCGTATTTGATACGGTACTCAAAGGACCGACAGCGATGCTTCTTGCAACACTCCTTGGAAGCGTGTTGTGTTTCCTGATGCTTTTTAAATATCTTAAGGAGTTTGGGTTGAGTAAAAATCCGCTATGGTTGTGTCTGGTATTTTTAGTATTACCAGCGCGATGGGTGGCTTTACGTAGTATTGGCTCACCGGAACCGTGGTTTTTGTTTTTTATTATTGCCAGTATTTTTTACTTTCGTAAAGAAAAATTTTGGCTTGCAGGACTATTTGGACTTTTGGCACAGCTAACTAAAAGTCCGGCAGTTCTACTTCTTGGAGCCTATGGCTTATATGCAATCGTGGAGTCTGTGAAACAAAAGAAAATTCAATTTAAGTACTTGCCGCTTCTAATTCAGACATTGGCGATTTTAGCCTTGTTCTGGTTTTACGGAGTTCGAACCGGGGATTTCTGGGCATACTTTAACAGCGGCGATAATATCCATCTTTTTTGGCCACCGTTTTCTATCTTTGCTCCCAAGGGACAGGTTTGGGTGGGAAACTTTTGGCTGGAGGATGTGATCTGGACTTGGTTGATTTTTGGCATTGGCGTGGCCAAGATGTGGAAAAAGAAAATGAAAGTAGAGACATACTTTGCGGGACTGTTTTTCCTGTCGACTCTGTCCGTAGCTCACCGAGACATCAGCCGATATATCCTACCAATTGCACCGTTTGTTTTGATTGGCTGGGACAAGTTGATTCAAAAAAAGGAGTTTAAGATTGTCTTGGCGATATTGTTGATCCCGATACTTTTGTACAGTTGGAACTTTCTTCTTAATAACTTGGCTCCAGTGGCCGACTGGGCACCGTATCTGTGATTTTTCCCGCTTATTGAGCCTGTCATTTGACAATATGATTACTTTGTCATATAGTATGGCAAGAGGCTAGCAATAATAACTTTCGAAGCGCTTTGGTGTTCCTCCGGAGAATCCGGAACTTAAGCCAGAGATAACCACTTTGAGAGACGCTGCTTCTAACAAAACACTCGACTAATGTCGAGTTTTTTGTTTATTAATCCAATAATCTTTAAATAATTCTTTTTCGGCTACAATATTATTCTTGAGAGACATTTTACATTGTTCACCAATTTCTCCATCGTTGTAGAATCTTCCCAAGGCGCCAGATATCCAGTCGGCAATTTGAATATTTGGGTTTGTGGTTGAGTCAATCATTTCTATTTGAATAATTGTGGATGATGGTAGTTGTGGAGCAAGACGATTGGTTAATAATCTTTTAAATTCAGACATTGATATTCCCTTGAGATGACGTTTATCGCAAAATATCCTGAATTCTTTGTCGGTACAAGGAAGATACATTTCAAGTAGTTCTCCAATAATATTCACATAAAGAAGCCCCGTATCTACTACTCTATTCTTTTTTCGATATTCACTGGGGATGTTCTGTGTTTGAAGAAAAACATACATGATTCTTATATCAAGTCCGGATAAATGTTTTAAGGTTTTTATTCTTAATGCATCGTCAATCTTAATGTCGGAAAATTTAATTTCGGACTGACCTTTTTGTTTCTTGGGAAATTTTTGTTTTTGCCACGATTTAAATCCCTTTTTAGTTCTACTCGGGTCACCAGTAGTAAATGAACCGACAACAAAGAAGCTTTGTTTACCGTTTTTAGCAAACTGTCCGCTCTCGTCTAAAAAAATCCAAGACATAAAATAAGTATATACCAAAGATTACCCGAATTGGTGAATGAGGTGGTGCAGAGGTCTATTTCTTTTTCTTCCAGATGACGTGATTGTAGATGAACCAGTTTAGAGGAATCGTAAAAAAGAGTACGGCTAGTACTAAGAAGAGGAAGCGATACTGGTCACCAAAAATCTGAGTCCCGGCACCGATGACTAGACTGGGGATGATAATACCGGAGACAACCGAACTGAGATTGAAAGTGAGGAACTTTTGAATTAGGACTTTGCCCCAGACCAGTTTTTCGTTTTTAAAGGTCCAGAGATTGTTTAAAACGAAGTTGCTTATTATAGAAATCTCAGCGGCTAGCGCGTTGGCGATGAAGTTTCTTACACCAACAGTGTTGATTATATTTTGCAGAGCTTTGGAAAAAATATCGAGACCAAACTTGTTGATACCAAAACCGAAAAGACCGATGCAACCAAATTTAATAAATTTCTGAGTGGTGGGGTCATTCCAACGAAGGAGAAAGACGGAGCGGAAAATGTCGATGGCGGTTTTGGACTCGATCTTGGACTCGCCTTTGGTACGGAGACCGAACTGGAGTGGAATCTCTTTAACTTTTGCCCCAAGCTGAACCATTTTGTACAGGAACTCAAGTTTGTAACCAAAATTTCTGGAGTACAGGTGGTCCATGTCCATAGTATCGACAAAGCCTTTGACTCTGGAAGCCTTCAAACCAGTCGTGGGGTCGGTAATTTTGAAGAACATTTTTCCGGGGAAGAAAAGACCAAAACGAGCAACCAAACCACCGACCTCGCTGAAGAAAACGCGTTTGAAACCCCAGCCTTTGGGATTACTACCTCCTTTGATTTTGCGGGAACCGAGAACATAGTCGTATCCGGCGGTAATTTCATTTAACAAAAGGGGAATATCTTTGGGTGGATGCTGGAAGTCAGCATCAAACTCGATGATGACGTCTGCTCCAAGAGTGGTCATCGCATGACGGAAACCTTTGACATAGGCGCCGCCAATACCAGCCTTGGTAGGATTTAGGTAAAGCTCAAGATTTTTATACTGCTTTTGTTTGTTTTGGACAATTTTGTAGGTACCGTCAGGAGAGGTATCGTCGACAACCAGAAGTTTGCATTGCCAGTCTTTAATTTTGGGAAAAATTTTGCCACAGAGAGTATCAATCATCTCGCCGATTGATCCGGCTTCATTGTAGGTGGGAATAACGACAACGGCCAGAGGAAGTTTTTTCATATTACTTGGTTTTTTTGTCTTCCTGGCAACAGTCTCCGGAACAGTTTCCACAACATTCATCTTCAGTGTCTTCTTCGGTAACGATCTCTTCTTGCTTACCAGTTTCGTCGTACCAGTAGAGTTTATCTTCGTTTTCTTTGAGGGTTTTGAGATGGGAACTGTCACAAAAAGGTTGATTTTTGCTTAACCCACACATACAGATAAACTTATCCCCTACTTGATGGGGTCCATGTGCTGTTTTTTTGACGAGTCTTGGCATATAGACGATTATATATCCTCTGACGTGATTATTAGCCTGAGGTGGGCTAACTGTATAATTGAGGGTGATGAAAATAGATATTTTGACGATTTTTCCGGAAATGTTTGAGAAGGTTTTTGGGACCTCGATTATTGGCAGAGCGACGGGAACAGGAATTGTGGAAATTAAAGTTCACAATTTGCGTGACTGGAGCGACGACAACTACAAGAGTGTGGATGATAAACCGTTCGGTGGTGGAGCGGGAATGGTGATGAGAGTCGACGTAGTTGATCGCGCCCTGGCAGATTTGAAAAAACCGGGTTCCAAAGTAATTTTATTGGATACTAAAGGTAAAATGTACAACCAAAAAGTGGCGGAAACCCTGAAGAGTGAGGAGCATTTGATTTTAATTGCCCCCCACTTTGAAGGAATTGATCATCGTGTTCACGATAATTTGGTTGATGAGGTTTACTCTATTGGCCCTTACGTTTTGTCGGGTGGAGAGTTACCAGTAATGGTGATGGTAGACTCTATTGTTCGCTTAATTCCCGGAGCTTTAGGAAATCCAAAATCTCTTGAAGAAGAGTCTTACTCGGAGACGTTTGAGACAGAGTACCCACAGTACACCAGACCGGCAGAATACAGGGGCTGGAAGGTGCCGGAGATATTACTTTCGGGTGATCACAAGAAAATTGCCGAGTGGAGGAAGGGAAAGTAAACTAAGGGGCGTGGTTTTTGTGTCTTTCTTCAATTAAGTCGGCAATTTCTTCGGCAACTCTTTTAGAGTATTCTTTATTCTGTTCCACTTCCAGTTCCTTGAGAGCTTCTTTGACCTCTTTGCTTGGAGAACCATCCGGAGCAAAAAGTGGAGGTTGGATTTCAGTTTGGGGAGTTATTATTTCTGCCATATTATTTATTTTGGTATGCCTATGGGCATTAAATTAATAATAGTGTCGGTGCTGAGAACAGTAATCAACTCTCTCAACTTGAGTTCGTCAAAGTTAGTATTGACATTGGTTCCCAGTTTGAGACTCTCTGCCTGAAGGGCAATATTTTGAGCGGTGTAACCGGCTTCGAGATAAACTTCTTTGTCGTGGCGGATGCCTCCATAGGCTTCGGCCATTTTATTCATGTCACCAGTGATGACCAACACGGCGGGAACTTTGTTGAAGGAGCTCTGATTAAGAAGATCAAAAAGAGCTTCCCCTATCTCTACTTTTTTTATCGGCTTGAGCTGATGAACCATAGTTCTGTCTCCGGGGATATATTGGTACTCCCCCGGGTCGAGACCGGTGACCTTGTTGGCAATGAGAAAAACGGTAAGAGGGTAAGTGGATTTGGCTGAAGGGGCAGTCCGATCACCCCAGTCGACGTTGACACCTTGAGCTGCCCAAAGAAGTTGGGAAATTTGTTTGAGGGTGAGGGCTCCATCGGTAAAATCGAGTCTGGTTTTCCGATTTTTGAGAACTAGTTCAAGAGAGTTGCTGCTTCGATAATCGGGAAGAGGAAGAGCAAGACTGTCTGAGGGAAGTTCGATCTGAACTGAACCGTTCTCCTTTTGAGACTGAGTTTTATTCTCTCCCCGACTTAAGACGAGGGCGGTAACGGAGAGAATAACGACAGCCAGAGCCGTGAGTAAAGGAGTCGACCATTTCGTGGCATACTCCTTTACTTGTCTGAGTGTCAGCTTAGGTATTACTATTGCTATTAGTTTTTTCTTTTTCACAGGGCAGTGATTTATTTAGAGAAAGCTACTTACCTGGGCATTCTTCCTGATTTCTGAGTACCATTCTTGAGATTTGGTGTAGATTTCCTGCTGGTACAGAAGTTCTTTGATCTCCGTCGCGACATCTTCAAGTTTTTTACCAGTGTAGTTGGCTTTGTTGTCGGTAAAATATTGAGAGACTGCGGCATCAGTAATCTCGATTTTTCCTTGAGCTTCAATGATTTTTTTGAGACCGATACTTTGTTCAATTGACTGAAGCGCTTTCTCTTCGGTCATACCAAACTGAACAATAGCGGCTTTGAACTGTTCTTCTCCTCCATACTGAAGTTTAATTTTGGCCAGTTCGGCTTGAACTTCCTCTTGAGTAACGACAATTTTGTTTTTCTTGAGATTTTCGGCCAAGAGCTTTTCGGAAACAATTTCCTCGAAAGTTTGAGCAGCGTATTTTTCGGCCATTTTGGCGTTTAGCTCCCAACGAGTAATAGGAGTCTTGTTAACGGTGCCGGCAATGAAGAGGCCTCTATTTTTTTGAACTAGCAAGAAAATGACTACCCCGATGGCGATGATGAGGAGAATTTTGACGAGAAGAATAGCATTAAGCTTTCTTTTCACCGTAAATACTTTAGGGGTTGGGGCGACGCGCATTTTTTTAATTACTTTGACAGCCTTCTTGGTTTTGGAACTAGTTTTTGGCATAGTTTTGGTTATTTTTTTTAATTGTTTTTTTGACGTATCTTTGGCCATGATTTTTATGTTATCACATAAGTAATATTAGTTAACGGTTTCTTCAAGGTTGAGGTTGTCGTCAAAGGTGGGGATTATGGGATCGGGGAGTTCGGTGTTTAGATTTTGAATCTCCTCCTTGAGGCTGGAGAAGTCCGATTTTAGATCGATGATTTCCGGTGGAGTGACACTTTCGATGTCTGGGGGTGTGAACACAGGAACAGGTGTTTTTTCGGAGAGATTTTTACCGACAACAAGAGCGACGAGGAGAATAGTAACAATTAAGATGGATACCAGATACCATTTGGTTTTTTTAAACCAGGTAGTAAGGGGAATAAAAATTTCGCCGGACTTAACCTTTCCGATTACTTCGAGAGCTTGGGGGTTGGTGATTTCGATTTTAGGAATGGGCATAGTTTAGGTCAATATCTATCAGACCATCGATCCATTTCAGCTGGAGTGTTTGAATTTTTTTGATGGTCTCAATTTTGCCGGTAAAGTAGTATTCGTTGTCGATATTACCAATCTCTTCTTCGGTGTAAAGTTTATCGGTGAAAGTGTCGATGGTGTCATTAATCTTGTTTCCTAAGAGCTGAAGATCGTCAATCCGAGTTTGAATCGGAGTGGAAAGAGGGGTGGCTAACTTGGGAAGAATAACATCCAGGGCATTTTTGGATTGGGCTTGAATGCGGACCAGTTGGGAAATTTTGCAAGCAAGTATCCCCGTGCGGAAACTACGATTATGAGGAACAACGTTGATTAAATAATCTTCGGTAAATGAAGCCAGATCAGCCGGGGTGACGATAGCTTTGGATTTTTCGGCTTCGGAAAAGAAGAAGGCTCTAGCTGACCTCAACGAGTCGAGAAGGGGCTTTATGGGAGCATAGTTGGTTTGTTTTTCCTGACAAAGATCAAGAAGATAGGCGGCAAAATTGGCTTTGGATAGATCTCTTGAGGAGAGAGTTTGTTTGGCAGCAAGAACAGCTTTTTGTTGGTTGTCGAGAGTAGGATTGGCAAGAAAATCCTTTTTTAAAATTGAGTACTCGATGTAGTTTTGACGGTATCGACTGTACTGAAACTCATAGTCTGATTTGGCATCGGCAAAGACGGTCGTGGTGGCCGTACTAAAAAAAAGGAGAGTAAGCGTAACTAAGAAGAGCTTTACAAAAAGCTTCATTACTTTAAGGATAACCCCTGACCGATAAGTTTTTCAACCACGGTCTGCCAAGTCGAGAAATGGAGATCCAATTTTTCTTCGGTTTTGACCGTTTTTAAACCACCGTAGACAGGATAACGATTCTTATTTGTTTGAGTGGACAAAAAATCATGAATGGAGGCTGATTTTATCGTTGAAGCATCTCCACCTAGTTGATCGACAGTGAAGGAAATTAATTCAAAAGGGGTGGTGGTGTCGGAGCAACAGTGAAAGATACCGGTACTGTCGGTATCGATAATTTTTTGGAGAGTTTCGGCGACTTCATCAATGAAGGAGATGCAGATTTGTTGGTCGTTGAACAACGGATACATGGTGTCGTCGGTGAACTTTTTGAGAGAAGCATGTAGATAGTCAAGCTTTTGCTCGTAATGGGCTCTAACAGGATAAATAATGCGCAGTACGGTGCCACCGTGATCAAGAACTGCTTTTTCGGCGCGATTTTTGGTCCAACCATACCAGGTGAGATTGTCTTTGACGTTGGGCGTTTTGTCGTTTTCGGAGTAAGGCCCGGGGTGGTCGAGACTGCCGGGAAAAACCATGTCGGTGGAAATTTGAATAATTTTATTGGAAGGAAAAGCTTTAAGAAGATTATTGACCCCTCCAACATTTACTTTCCAAGCCATTCCGGATTCATCCCCCATCTGTCCTTCGGCGGCGTTGACATCGGTAAAGGCAGCGAAGTTTACAATCCATTCCGGGTTGTTTTCGTCAATGACTTTTTTGACAAGTTTTTCATCGGTAAGATCAAAGTCGGGATACTCGGGGGTAATAAAAAGATAGTTTTTGGCTAACTCAATGAAGCGTGAACCAACCAAACCAGAAGCACCAGTGACAAGAATTTTTATTTTGCTCATGTTACATCAGCTCCGGTTTAACAAAATCGAAGGAAAGATTTTGAGGATCAATACGATATTCTTGGGTTTTATCGGTGGCGACAAAATATTTGTCGGTAAGGTAATTTAGGGTTACCGGAGTATTTAAGGGGTTGATAAAACCATGAGCAATACCAAACGGGATGTAGACTAGCTTTTCCGGGGAAAGAACAATCTTCATCTTCTTTCCATATGTTTTTGAGCCGGTACGAAAATCAATCAGTCCAAGAAGAAGAGTGCCGTTGGTAGTCCAAATTTCGTTTTGCTCCGGATGAATATGCCAAAATCTTTCCGTATGAGGAGCTAGAAAAGAGGTATTGGCCTGCACGGGCTTAAAGTTGATGCCGAGTTCTTTGAGGGCAAGTGTGTGGCCGTTTTCGTCAAAACGGACGGTCTCTTTAAACCAACCACCGTAATCATCGGCAAAAGTATTCTGTTTTATAACCTGAACGCCATCAATGCTGTCGGATTTTTCATAGGTCTGACAGAAAAGACGATTGTTTTTAGGGAGGGTAATATCTTTGTGATCTATTGGTTGAAATCCCATATTTTTTATTTTTTATAAATTGATTCAGATTTTTCTTTGAGTGGTTTCCACCAAGCTTCATTGTCCTTATACCAATCGACGGTTTTCTTTAACCAAGAGTCAAAGTCGTACTGAGGAGACCAACCCAGATCCTTGTTTATTTTTGCCCAGTCGACGGCATAGCGGCGGTCGTGACCGGGACGGTCGGTAACAAACTCAATAGAGTCGGCTTCACTTTTGCCCAGGAGTTTAATTACTTTTTGAGCAACTTCCAGATTATTGACATCTTCGGTCATACCACCGACACAGTAGGTACTGCCCGGGACTGCTTTGAGAAAAACTAGCTCAATGGCACGACAATGATCGATTACGTGAAGCCAGTCACGGACATACTTGCCGTCACCGTAGACTTTAACTTTTTGCCCTATGAGGAGATTGGTGATCATGCGGGGCATAAATTTTTCCGGGTCTTGGTAGGGGCCAAAATTATTGCTGCAGTTGGTTATTGTTATCGGAATGTTGAAAGTATCAAAATATGCTCTGACAATGTGATCCGAGCCCGCCTTCGAGGCGGCGTAGGGACTGTGAGGATTGTAGGGAGTGGTCTCATTAAACTTGTCTTCTGTTCCCAGGGGTAGTGCTCCAAAAACCTCATCGGTGGAAACATGATGGAATTTCTTGATACCAAATTTTTTGGCTGCTTCAAGAAGATTCTGGGTACCGATGATGTTGGTTTTGGTAAAAATGAGTGGGTCGAGAATGGAACGGTCGACGTGAGATTCGGCGGCAAAATGAATAATGGCGTCAACTTTGGAGGCGACTTCGTCGACAGCTTTGGCATCGGTGATGTCTCCTTTGATGAAGGAATAGTGTGGATTGTCTTTAATTGACTGAAGAGACTCGAGATGTCCGGCGTAGGTTAAATGATCAAAATTAACAATCTCATCATCTGGATGTTTTTCTAGCCAGTAATGAATAAAGTTGGAACCGATAAATCCTGCACCACCAGTGACTAGTATTTTCATAATTTAAGGTAGAGTTTTTTCTGACATGTGATTTCCGGCTTCTAATAGGCTTTCGAAAGTACCGGCGTCTTGCCAGTAACCATCAAAAACACAGGCTTTGAGTTCGTTTTTATCTAGATAGGTGTTATTGACACTTGGGTTGCCACTGATTTCCAGTTCTCCCCTAGCAGATGGTTTAAGATTTTTGGCGATTTCGATGACATGATGGTCATAAGTGTAGAGTCCGACCGAGACATACATTGACTTGGGTTTTGCCGGTTTTTCTTCGATAGAGATTACCTTGTTGTTTTTGTCCAACTCAACGACACCGAGTCTTTTAACGTCTTCAATTTTATCGAGTTTTTTAAGATAGATTTGCCCGCCTCCTTTGAATGATTGGATCTCTTTAGAAAAGTCGTAGTCAAAAATATTGTCTCCAAGAACCATGGTGACATCATCTTTATCAAGAAAGTCTTCGGCAAGGATGAAAGCTTCGGCGAGACCACGAGGTTCTTTTTGGATGACGTAGCTAAAATGACAACCGAACTGCTCTCCGGTTCCAAGTAAGTTGAGGAAAAGACCGGAGTTTTCAGGGGAGATAATGATAAGGATATCTTTGATACCAGCCTTGACTAGGGTTTCAATGGGGTAGTAGATCATCGGCTTATCGTAAACAGGGAGAAGCTGTTTACTGATTACCCAGGTTAGTGGTCTAAGTCTTGTTGCCCGTCCACCGGCTAAAACTATTCCTTTCATCTTTTGCTATTATACAGCGAGAGAGGTCTATTAATTCAATAAACCTATAACTATTAGGCTCCCGAGGAGGCCAAAAAGAACATATTCGAGTATGATTTGTGTCTGGAGAGTTTTTTCTTTTAAATGGTGAAGGATACCCCATACTATATATAGTATAGATAAACCGATAACGACAACCTGCTGGAAGAGCTTGTTGCCGTTGAAGTAAAGGGTAAGAATAATGGCAATTGAAACCAGAGCGGTAAGAAGGAGATAATCCAGAAGACTGCGGATTGGTTTTTTCATAGAACAATTCCTTGGCGAATAATAAGGAGAATTATGGCGAGGCCGACAAAGTAGGTTAAATGAGCCCAAGTTTTGCCGGAGATACGGATGATGTTGTAACGGAGAACGAAGATCCAGTCGAGGCTAAGGGCAAACATAATGAGAATGACAAAGGCCAGCGACCAGGCACGAGAGAGATCCATGGGTGAAAGACCGGAGCTGGGGATAAGTTTGTCCGGGACTTCCTTGGCAAAAACGGTATTAGTCACTGTGGTTGAGGCAATCTTGGCAACAGTGTTTTGTTGAGTTGAACCAAAAAGTTGAACAACAATAGTAGTCTCGACACCGTTGATATAGCCATCGACGACGGCGACACCAATATCCTTGTACCGATTATCAAGAAGATTCTGCCGATGGGTTGGAGAGGCCATCCAAGCGGTCACAACGTCCTTTGGATTACTGAAGTCGCGAGCTAGGTTTTCACCGGCGTGTTTATATTGGTAACCCGACTGGGTAACGAAGTACCAGGGTTCGGTGCCGGTCGGAGAAATGTGGGCCCAGTAATTATTTTCAAACATGTCGGTAGCTTTGGCAAGGGCAGCTTGATCTAATTCAGAGTTTTCTTTAAGAAGGGTAATGCCGGCGCTTAAACGCTCGGCATTGGTCAGCTCGATGACTTTGTCAGGATCGATTTGTGAGGCAAAACCGAGAACACCGGGCTTTAGGCCAACAGTGATGTCGACGATGGAGCGGCCCATGATGAAAAGTCCGATGAGGATGACAATTGAACGAGGCCGGAGAATTTTGGCTTTGTGGTTGTTGTGAGGATGGGGTGCGAAAAGAGTAATAAACGGATGTGCCATAACTCATTTCATTATGGCACAAGGTCTAGTTGGCGACAATGATGAAACGCTTTAGATTGGTTCCTAGTGGGTAGCAGGTCATGAGAGTAAGTTGGGGTTTTTCGGAGTTGGCAGAGAGATATTTTATGTCACCGGGGTCAACAATCTTTTTTTCCGAAACGTGGTAATCAAAACGATTGTTGTTGTAATAGAGAGTGATGGTGTCCCCTAGCTCCAACTTAGGAAGAAGGTAAAAAATGGAGTTGTAGCGAACGGCTTCATAAAAGTTTTCCGAGGAGTGAGAAAAGATAAAGATATTGCCAGCTTCTCCGGGAAGGTTGGTACCTTCTGCATGAGCGACGCCCTGAGTAAGAGCTTTTTGATATATATTGGCGTCGTAAGGATTGACGTTTTTGATGACCTTGACATTAATACCAAGTTTGGGAATAACGATACCAAATTCCCGGCTAAGTGGAGCAATATTCTCTATGTTTTGACTTTTTGTTTTATTGAGTTGATATCCAACCTCGTTTTTGACCAAAGGAAAATAGGTTGTGGTCACGACAACAATCGAGAAAATAACAAGGAGTATTCCGATAATTAGTTTCATCCTGAACTATTATGCTCGTTTCTTGGACTTGAGGAAGAAGAAGGCCGCAATGAGTATCAGAGGAATCGAAAGCCATCTTATATTGTCCCATCTAGATTTCTGCGCACCCAAGACTTCGGGAGTGCCTGATTCGGTTGAGGGAGTTTCACTCGAGGGAGTAATGGCTGCTTCGGGGGTTCCGGTTGGTGTTTCCTCGGTGACCTGAGAACCTCCTTGAGCAAGTAGGGCTTGCTGGGTGGTAGTTCCGGTTGTCGTAGTTGAACCTTCGATTATTACCTTGGTGAAACTATCGCCGGTAATGCCGGAAACATTGTCGGAGTTATCAACCGCTCTGATAGCAAAGTAGTATTCTTTGCCGCAAGTGGGGATGCTATTGGTGAAAGAGCCTTCGGTGTTGGGTCCAATGTTTTGAGTTGTCACAAGATGGCCGGAGTCAATGGAGATGGAAAGTGAGTCTGATCTATACAACTCGACCTTGGAGGTTCTGCCATCATTGGCGGTTTTGAACTTAATCCTATAGTCGCAGTCGTTTAACCTTTCTTTGGAGTAAGAGATTGGGGTACTGGGACCGGAGTTGTTGTAATCAACGAAAACGGTTGTACTGGTAAGAATTGGTTCGGAAGGAACTTCGGCAGTGACATAAAACGAATAAGTACCGTTTGAATTTAAAATACTGCTGGTAACGTTGCAGTAATCAGTGTTGCCACCTTCGATTAGAATTTTGTCTCCATCAAACTGGGAGTATCCCCCATCAGAAGGTCCTTTTTTAAAACACTTGACGGTAATATTCCGACCACTCGTTTGAGTATCGAGAGCAACAAAAGTTAGTTTGAAATTATCCTGATTAGTAGGTGTCTTTGGTTGACCGATACGAACCGAAAAAGTGGCTGCCAAAACGGATACCGGAATAAGAAAGACCGCGAGTATTATGAAGAAAAATAGTTTTAGTTTCATTTACTTTTTGTTACCTGACTTTATTAATCTGATTCCATAGACAAGACAGACGAAGGCTAACATCAACCAGGCAGGTGAAGCCCCAGTTGCGGGTAAAGTGGTCGTGGCTCCAAGCACTTCGCCCTTTTTAATTTCTTCTTTTTCGACGGAGTAAGAGTCGTCACGAGTCTGTTTTTTGATGACATTCACTTCGGTACCGACAAAGTTGGTGTCTACATACCCATCTGTTTGAGCTAGTGCCCAAACTTCTTCTTCAGCCATTGAGGTTCCGACTGCCCAAGCGGCATCGGGATAGATACCGGGTTGTTGGTCTCCGGAAATATCGGCGGTATAGAGAAGTTCAACCTCTTGTCCGGCTTTAACAAGATAATCAATGATCCAAGTACCAGGTGAATGATAATCTGGTTCATCAATGTCGACAATCAATCCATTAATCTTGACTTGATATGAGCCGGGTCGATATATAAAACCTTTGGGCAAGAGATCTTCGACCGTGATGCCGTCGATGTCTGAACCTAAGACCTTGAGCAATATCCTGTAGGTAACTGCGCTTCCTGGAGTTTTATCGCCTCCCGCAAAGTTGGATTTGCTGATTTGAAGTTCTGGTTTAGTATATTCATTGGTAAAGGTACAGGTAACTTCTTCACCGGCACCGAGAGTTATCTCATCGGGAGTGTCTTCATTACTACAAACTGCACTAGTAAGTTTCCAACCATCTCCTTCATTAGATGATTCTTTTACTGAGTATGTGCCTGGAGTTAAATAGCCACTATCGTTTTGTTCACCACTAGACAGGTAGAATTTACCATCAGAGTATGAAGAGGAAAACCTAAATTTAGTTTGATCTTCATCTAAATTCGTTTCTTTTCTAATGATGATTTTGCCTTTTTTAGTATTTGTAAAAGTACAAGTAATTTCTTCTCCAGCATTCGGAGTAATTCTTGATACAGAATCGCCATTGTCACAAGTTGCACTTGTTAAATCCCATCCAGTGGGAACATTCTCAAAAATAGAGTATGTATTGTCGGGGTTTAGATTATTAAATGATTGACTAGCAACCCCCGCAACAGTTGTTAAATCAATGTCTGCTGGTAAACCAACGCCTGTCGCATCAAAATCAAAACTTCCGTTTCCACCCACGGTGTTTTTCACTAGTGTAATTGTGGATAATTTATTATTAGTGAAAGTGCAAGTCACTGTTTCGCCTGCAGCCACATCAATACTATCTATTGTTTCTCCATTGTTACAAACTGCGCTGTCTTGTTTCCACCCTGTTGTTTCATTCTCCGAGACTGAATAGGTTCCCGGAAGTACTTCCGCGTTATAGTTTGGAAGTCCAGTGGTGGTAGTGTCAGCTAAGTTAAATGTTGTAGGATTTCCATTTCCAAAATTATTATTAAACGTAAATACTTGTGACCCATCTGGAATTGCATTTTTCTTAACGATAATATGAGCCCTTTTGGTATTGGTAAAAGTACATCTGACAGTTTCTCCTGATTCAACATTAAAAGTTGCCACTCCAGTATCAATATTTCCAGAACTGTTTTGGTCACTGCAGGAAATTGATGTCAAGTCCCAACCATCGGGAAGTACTTCTGTTGAACTATATCTTCCGGGCAAAAGATTTATAACGGATATTGTTTCTCCATCCGCGATGGTACCTGCAAGGTCACCTGTAAAAGTAAAGTTTTGTAGATCTCCATCTGGGAGAGTTTGTTTTTCAACAACAATTGTGCCATATCTAGTGTTTACAAAATTATTTGGTCCGTCATTTTCGCCTGGACTTAGCGAAACATTTAAGAAATCGGTAGATACATTTGTCCATCCTGAGGGCATTTGTTCGGTCAGGGTGTATTCACCACGAAGAAGATCGGTAAATGAGAAATAACCATTTACCAGTGTTTGGGTTTGCCCAACTTTTGTTTGTCCTTGCCAAAGTTCGATTATCCAATTTTGAATAGGTGTCCAGTCCCCAGATTGTCCATCCCCGTTGCCATCTTCATATTTATATCCAAAAATACTTCCTCTTTGAGAATTGGTGATGGTACATTCACCCATTCCACCCGCGGGAACCGATACATTTGTACAAGTATTTTCTGTTTCACTCCATCCTGCTTTTGGAGACTCAGTGACAGAATATGTTCCGGTTGTAACCGTGAAGTCTACGTATGATCCACCTGTTACATTTTGGGTTGCGTTTCCGGTTATGGTTCCAGATCCAGTTGCCGTAACACTAAAAATTTCTGCTTCATTGGGTACGGTAATCTTATTAACTCTCAGCGTTCCGTTCTGCTGTGTATTGGTGAAAGTACAAGTAAGATTTTCACCCTCTACAACAGATAAAGTAGCAGTTCTTGTTTCTAAATTAACGGATCCATTATTGTCATTACAAACCAATCCTGTAAGCAACCACCCTCCTTGGGGGTCTTCTGTTATTGTTTTCGTGTCTCCGTTATTGCTAACAAAGTTGGTAATGGAAAACACCTTGGTGTTGGAAAGGGCTGTATCCGAAACGTCATCATCAAGAGAAAAGATTGAGAGTTCAGTCCCTGATGTAGTGAAGGAAAAATCCTGAGCACTATTGGGGACCGCATCTTTAACAATGGTAATTGTAGCTGGATAAATGACTGCTTCTGATGCCAAAGATCGATCCTGATTTCCTCCAGATCCATCTAGTCCTCTTAGCCTCATATGATATGGCGAACCTGATATAGAGATGGCAGAATTATTTTGACCCCAATTAGCTCTTGTTGCGATATGACCACCCCACGCTAAAACCGGATTATTTTGAGAAGCGGTAAAGGTAATGGTGATTTGAGTTTCACTATCGCCCGAATACGAATTTATCAAGTTGTATGAAGATACGCTGGTTATTGTTCCTCCAAAGAGTGAAAAATTACCAGGAATTTGTGATCCTGTCCAGTTTGGATCGGTGGGAATATTTGAGTCTGTGGGAATTGTAAAAGTTGTTGCCGGTCCGGTACAACCAGTGACTCCGGAACAAGGATCTGTGGTTTCGGTTCGATCATAACTAGTTAGGTAATCTAGTGCATGCTTTCCACCTTTGGTGGTATCCCAGCCGATTGTTACTGTGTGGGATGAGAGAGAAAGATTGTCAAACTTCATTCTGTAAGCAACAGAGTCACCTTCAAAATAGTCCGCCTGATTACCATTTAAATTGCCGTTTTGCCAACCAATAGGGGCTTCGTTACCCCACTGGTCAAGATCAGCGGAGGAATTACCGGCAGTTTTTAATGTATAAACACGTTTATTTCCATAGTCTTGATATGTATATTGTTTTGGATGAGTATCTTGAACAGAAACATTTTTAGTGGTGTCATCGAGCCAAATTTGAGTGGCTTCGTTGTGAGAACTAGTACCGTTAATAATTAACTTTGCCTCTGTTGTTACGCCTGATCCCTGATCAACGTTGATACCACCCCAACCATTACTAGCTGTTGTGATGTTGTTGACAGTCACGATTGAACCGTTGACCACAATTCCAGCACTATCATTATTTAAAACACTAACATTGTCGAGCAGGATATTATTTACCATGTAAATATTGATGCCGTGCAAACTAGTACCAAGGGTGCCATCGACAATTAAGTTGTTTAGTGTCACATTTGAACTTAAAATAGCAAGGGTGGCGTTGTTGGAGTTACTGTTTTTTTCGAAGGTTGGGCTTAAAGTAAACCCGTTGCCTTCAATGGTTACGGTACGGCCAACTAATATGCTTGAAGAAATTCCGGTGATATCGGCGGTGATATTTATAGTGGAGACTGATACGTCAGCTAAAGCCGTGTTCAATTCAGAGAACGTGGCGACGTTGGCTATCGGTCCACTGTCAGTAAAGGAGTAGGAAGCGACAATTGTTCCTGAAACATCGAGGGCGTCGATAGTATAGTTAGGACGGTAGTTGCTGTCTAAAACGAAGGAATGGGAAATACTTCCATTTTTATCGGAAGTAATTTCTGGATTATAGTTGAAAATGGGATTGTCCTGTGAAGAAATATGGAGAATGTAGGTTGTATTTGGGAGAAAGTTGGTACCAGTAATGTAGACTGTGTCTGTTGGGAAATAGTCTAATTTGTCGGTTGTGAGAGTTGGTTTAATTTCGGGGGTGATGGCCTGTTCGAGTTGAGAAACAATCGTTATCGGTTCAGGAATGACTTCTACTGTAGAGGTTTCTGTTTGAGAAGGGGTGGATTTTGAGAAAGAAGTGGTTTCTTCCGCGGGAGGAGAGTTGTTTTGAATTTCTGCTGGAGTTGGGGTAGTGGTTGGTTCGACAGTGGGATCGGCTATTGGCTCGACTATTGGTTCTGTAGTTGGTTGCGCGGTTGGGGTAGCGGTGATTGCCGGATCGATATCGGGGGTGGGCTCAATGGTGGGTGTGGCCGTAGGTTCTAGAGTAGGAATGACTGTAGGTTCGGCGGTTGGTGTAGCGGTTGGTTCTAGAGTAGGAACTGGGATAGCAGTTGGTTCGACCGTTGCAGAAGGAGTGCTATCTTCGGCATAAACAGGCAAAGCAAAAGTCAGGGGAAGAAATGTTTGAAGTACGAGACTAAAGGAAGAAATAAACGAAATTATTTTCCGTACATTTCGAGACTTCATTGATTTATTTTGTTCAGGCGGTAGACCGATCTAATTTTTTAGATCGGTTTCACTATTAGCTCCTTATAACCAAAGTGACCAAATAGAGGTTATAAATCAATGCCTTCTAGGACGTATTGTAACGTCGGCCTCACAATTGTCAAGTATCTTTCTTTTGAGTGATTGAGGGAGGTGAGGAATAGATTGGCTCGACAGGTGTCATTGAGCCGTTAACTTTAATATCTAGGGCAAACCCTAAGGCATTGGCGATGGCAACGCCAACACGAGTACCGGTAAAAGATCCAGGTCCGGGATTGACTTCGATGTCGTCGATGTCTTCGGGGTGGATGTTTTGCTCTTCTAGACAATGAACAAGAAAACCTAAAACGTCCTGATCTCTAGGACTTTCTACATTTCTCGTATATTCTTTGTCGTTGATTCTTACGACGGCTTTGGTGTTGTCAGTGGAATCGATGTAGATTCTCATTTGTGTTCGTGGATTTTAATTTCTCTTTCATTTTCACCATTGGCTTCGAAAAAAATGTCGTAACGAATTTTGGGAAGGTTATTCTGAAATTTCTCCGGCCATTCAATAACGAGAAGATTTTCAGGGTCGGACCAGATCTCCTCCACGTCGAAAGCTTTGATATCTTCGATGGAGTTGAGACGATATAAATCGAGATGATAAATGGTTTTGATGACGGGATGATTTTCGACCGGGTATTGACGCATGATGAGAAAGGTAGGTGAAACAAGTCGCTCTATACCAAAAACCTGACCAATCCCCTGAGTAAAAGTAGTTTTGCCAGCAGCAAGTTCTCCATAGAGACAGATTGTGGTGCCTTTCTCAAGTTTTTCGGCAAATCTTTTGGCTATTTCTCGAGTTTCTTCGTAGGAAGTGGAGATAAAAGTAGTTTCCATAGGTCAAATTTTACTATTAATAGGGCGGTAATGAGCATGCCGCTAAAATCGATACCCACATCTTGAAGTCTACCGGTGCGACCGGGGACAAAAAGCTGATGGATTTCATCGGTGAAAGCATAAATTAGAGAAAAGACAATTGCTTGGAAGGGATTCTTGTTCCCTATCGCTCTATACCAGAGTAAGAAAAGAATTGTGTACTCCAGGAAGTGAGCGGATTTTTTAACAAAAAAATCAAGAATATAGACCTTGTTTGAGGGAAGATCCGGAATTGAAGATATCCAAAAAATGAGGATCATCCAAAGAACTACCGGAGTGTATTTAAGAAATTTACGAGCCATCTTTTGTATTTTAATCTTTTCGATGGCGAAAATATAGTAAGGCGCTGGAGGAAACAGCAAGAAATAGACCAATGAAAAAGGGAGTTTTATGGTTTTTGGGTTTACTAACTATATTTTTTGGAGTAGGGGTAATTTCGATATTTACAACCATGGCAGCGCTTAACGAGGCAGAGTCGGTGGACTCACCTAAAATGGCGGAAAATGTTGAGGGTGAGGTTGTCGGGGTAGTTTTGATGGCAATGACGTAATTTTTGGTGGGGGTGGGAGTTTTTATGACCGTTGGCGTGAAAGTCTTTACCGGAGTAGGGGTTGGGGTAGGTGTTTTGGTGGGAGTCTTTACTGGCGTAGGTGTGGAAGTGTTGGTGGGGGTGTTTGTTGGTGTAGTAGTTGAAGTAGGAGTGTTGGTGGGTGTTTCTGTAATGATAATCGTAGGATCTGATGTGGGGGTAGGGTCTGTGATGTTCATTGTAAGAGAGTTTGAGTCACCGGCGGGAGAACTTGAGCTACCAGTATATCGATTGAGCTTAACTAAATACTCACCAGGACCTTTGTAGTCTTCGTCGTTGGGGTCGGTATTGAAGATGATCTTGGTTGTTTGATCATTTTCCAGTTTAACGAAGTTCTCGACAATGTACTCTTTGGCGGGAGAGGAAATATATTTGAACCACTCCCCTTTTGGACTCCAGGTTTGGCCGAAATAATGAGGTGAACCCGGAGCGGTGATAACAACCTGGACATAACAGTTTGCAGAACTGGAGATTCCAGAAAGAGTGGCGTCCAGAGAAAAACTGTTTTCTCCTTTTTCGAGATTAGAAATATTTAAAGTGATAGCGGAATGAACAGATTTTGGGAACAAAAAAAATACAAGGCAGGTTGTGAGCAGTAGTGAAAAATATTTCACTATTAACCAGTATATCAATCAAAATAGGATTTTGTTACTGAACGTGAAGATAGAAACTGACAACGCTATCGGCATGTTCTATATAGACGATGTTTATGTTACTTGTCCCGCAAGTTTGAGACGATTTAAACAGAGTTCCATCGGCAGGAGCATAGATAACGTCGCTTGAGGTGGAGACCATGTCGTAACCGGTGTGAACGCCACCGGAGTATTTATATCGCCAAGAGTAGGGGGTGTTGCCATAAAATTGCGTGAGACGAATCGTATCATTTAACGGCCACGACCAACTTCCGTTTCCGATCGTCACGTTTCCCCCACCATTTTGTTCATCTTTGACTGACTTACTGGATAAATATGCTCCCGGATCTGTCCAGGTTCCGTTTTTTCTGATTTCAAAGTGGAGATGTTTGCCAGTGGAACAACTGGGGTACCCTGAGTTTCCCGTAAGAGCAATTGGTTCACCTTTTTTAATCGGACCGACTTTGACACTCGAGACCAAGGCTTTTTCAATGGCGGCTTTTTCGGCTAGTGCCTGGCTTAAAAGTTGTTGATATTTTGCCTCATCGCTTTGAGTGGCAGAAAGTAGTTTTTGTTTTTCTTTTTGCTGAGTGTCCAGAGCTTTTCGTTGAGAGACTAGGGTAGCTTTTAATTTTTCAACTTCTTGTTGTTTTTCGACTTTGGCATTTTTTCTTTGATCATAATCAAGTCTTGATTTCTCCAACTCGGCGAGAATTAACTGGTCCTTGGACTTCACAGTGTTGAGATACTTAACTTTGTTAAAGTAATCTCCGATGGAGTTTGATGAGAAAATCAAATCGATAGGGGTGGCTCTCATCTGTTTGTAACTTTCCCTGACTCTAGCCGTGTAAATTACTTCCAGTTGATCCATGGAGTCGTTGACTGTTTCGAGAACTCCATCCAAAACAGTTATTTCTTTTTCAAGAGCATTTATTTGGACCTGAGTCTGATTTATTCGGGCTTGGGCAAGATTTATTTTTGCGTTTAGAACCGAAATTGCTTGACTAAGGGTTGTTTCTTCATTTCTTAATTCGTTAATTTTCTGAGTACAGGCATCCACAGAACCAGCCGAACCATCACACTCAATGGCGTTTGTTGGCTTGATCCATAAAAAGAGAAGTAAGATGACAAAAACTATCAATAGTTTTTTCATTTGGAACGATTAACAAATCTGGTGGCGGCGAAGAGACTGGAAATAAAGGAAATAACGAGACCAAAAACAATTAGGGTGCCAAAGAGTATGCCAAAGGTAAGAGGTGAGACGGGGAAAGAAATGATGGAGCCAATTCTGGGAGCCAGGAAGGGAGTGGAGTAAAGAATCGTCACAAAACAACCAAGCCAGCCGATAAAAGCACCGCCTAAACCATAAATAACGGATTCCTGAAGATAGGGCTTAATGATGTAGAAATTTTTGGCACCCATAAGTTTGAAGGTACTAATCTCAAATCTTCTGGAAGAGATCTTCATGGAAATGATGGTCATGATGGTAAGAATGGCGACGAGAGTGAGAGCAATGACTAAGACTAAGCCACCGATACGAATGGCATTAGTCCACTTGGTGAGTTCGGAGATGACGTCTTGAGGATAGTCGATTTCTTTTTTACCTTGAGGAGTGACACTGATGATGTCGCTTTTTTCCAGAGTGGCAGCAATGTTTTTGAAGGATTCCGGGGTTTGAGCGGTAATTTCAACACTGGCAGGAAGAATATCGGCAGTGACAATTCCCCAGTCGGTAACGGTACCGAGAAGTACCGGGTCGTTGCCGACACTTTTTTTGTAGAGCTCTAAAGCGTCGTCTTTACTAATGTAAATAGCGTTTTTGACTCCCTCGGTGGAGTTTAGGGAACTAAGGAGACCACCAACCTGTTCGGTGGTGTGACCGTCTTTGAGATAGGCGATTATTTGAGGTTTGGTTTCAAAGTTGTTGAGAATTTCCTGAGAGGCAAAAGTGACCAAAGCAAAGACGCCGACGATAAACATGGTTAAACTAACAATGAAAATCGCGGATAGGGCTTGGTAGGGTGAGCGGCGAATGTTTTTTAGAGCGGTGTTCATATTATTTCTTAGCCTCCTTTTTTTCTTCTTTGTCTTCTTTTCCTTCCGATTTTTCTTCCGAACGTTTCTCTATCTTTACTATCTTACCCTTTTCGAGATGGATGTGACTGCCGATGTTTAAATTGATTAAAGTAATGTCGTGAGTGGCGATAATAACCGTGGTGCCATCGGAGTTGATTTTTTGCAATAACTTGAAAATCTCCAGAGAAGTTTCTTTGTCTAGATTGCCCGTGGGTTCGTCGGCAAAAAGAATGGGTGGTTCGGCAGCGATGGCTCTGGCTATTGAAGCTCTCTGGAGTTCACCTCCGGAAAGTTGACCGGGGAAAAGTTTTTCCTTCCCTGAAAGGCCAACCATATTTAGAGTGTGTTTGACTTTTTCAGATATTTTTTTGGGATCGTACCCGGCAATCTCGAGGGCAACGATGATATTTTCACCAACGGTTTTGTCGGGAATGACGCGAAAGTCTTGGAAAGCAAAACCAATTTTTCTTCGTAAAACGGGAATATTCTTGGGTTTGATTTTGGTTAAATCTGTGCCTTCGACAACAATTTTTCCTTTATCGGGAACCAAGTCATGAATCAACAAACGACCAATGGTGGTTTTGCCAGCACCGGACTTACCAGTGATGATGACAAATTCACCAGGTGAGATGGAAAAATCGATGTCATCCAGAACCACGTCCCCATTGGGAAACGACTTAGAGACGTGAATAAAATCAATCACAGGCAATAATTATTTTGGTAATGGAGCATTTAAAGCTTCAACTTTGGCGCGACCAACATCCATTAACCAGCCAACTTTTTGGCCTTTGAATGTTTCACCCCAGATAGTGACTTGGTGGCCAACAAGTGCGTCGAGGTCTATCGTGGAACTAGTCAGATAGACAGTTTGAGAAATACCACCCGCACGAACAAGTTTGTGGGTACCTTCGCCGTTGAAACCACCTTTGTCGATGACGCCTGTCGCTGGATCTTTGAAGATTTTTTCATCAGCTGACCCAAAGATGTCACCAACCTTAACGCCGGATTGAGGAATGTCTGCCTGGATACCGGAGAGCTCGGCGGAGACAATCGTACCGGAATTTTTGGCTTTGAGCCAGGCGCCAGAGTAAAAACCGCCGATGGCAACGAGAATAAAAACAATAATGACAGGGAGGAAGGATTTATTTTTCATTTTTGGTTGTGTTTCGGTAGTAAATGAGGCTGGTGGAGCAGACTCTGTCTTGATAACAGGGGCTTCTCCTTGGCCTTTATCGAGATCAATCATTTTTATATCCATGGTTTAGTTTATCAAATTTGACGAGAGGGAGCGAAGAACTTTAATTCTGCCTCGATAAAGTCGTCTAAATTGCCATCAAGAACGGCGTCGGGGTTGGTAGATTCGTAGTCAGTACGAAGATCTTTGACCAATTTATAGGGATGAAGAACGTAAGAGCGGATTTGATGTCCCCAACTGGCGGTGGTTTTTTCACCACGGATTTGGTTGAGTTCATCTTGACGTTTAGCTTCCTGAAGTTCCCAGAGCTTGGAACGAAGAAGCTCCATGGCAATTTTTCTGTTTTGGGCTTGATAGCGCTGGGTCTGACACTCAACAACGATACCCGTCGGGAGATGTTTGATACGCACGGCAGTACTGACTTTGTTGACATTTTGACCGCCGGCTCCCCCGGAACGACTGGCTTCAAACTCGATGTCTTCATCACGAATTTCAATATCGGCGTCTTCGGGAAGAATGGGAGTAACTTCGACACCGGCAAAAGAAGTTTGACGAAGTTTATCAGCATTAAAGGGTGATTGACGAACCAGACGATGAGTCCCCTTTTCATTTTTGAGGAAACCAAAAGCAAAGCGAGCATGAATCATGTAAGTGGCAGTTTTAATACCGGCTTCTTCACCCTGAGAGTACTCGATGGTTTCATAACTCCAGCCGCGTTTTTCAAAAAATCTGGTGTACATGCGACAAAGCATGCCGGCCCAGTCCATGGCTTCGGTACCGCCTTGACCAGCCTTGATGGTGAAGATGGCTTCCGAAGAGTCGTATTTGCCCGAAAGGTAGGTGACTAACTCAACTTTTTCGAGGTGTTTTTCCAGAGTCTCTCTAAGAACTGTAATATCGCTGTCCAGAGAGTCATCATTACTTTTGGTAGCTAGATCGAGGAGTTCTTCGAGATTTTTTAACTCCGTGGTTAGTCCTTCGACGGAGTCTATTAAGTCTCTAACCTGTGCCAGGTTGGACATGACTTTTTTAGCATTGTCTTCGTCTTGCCAAAGAGATGGTTCACCCGACTCAAACTCGAGTTTTTGTTTTTCTTCTTTAAGCTGGGTGAGATTAATCTTTGTTTGAAGACTATCGATTCTTCGTTTTAGATCAGTTAGATTAAGCTGAGTTTCGGATATCATTCTTGTATTTTACAGCTTAAAATGGCGATATACTGAAGGTATATAATCTTTTGGTTAGTTTATTGGTCGGCAAAAAATATAAAGGCATGAAATTTTTAAAAATAGTAAAGCGATTTTGGCTGTTTTTCTTAATCGGTTTTTTAATTGGTGCTCTGGTGGTGTGGAACGTAACACAGAGTAAAGCAAAAGAAAATGAGGCAAAAACATTCGTAGTAACAAAACGAGATTTGGTGGAAGAACTAAGTCTTTCGGGTGAAATAGATGCCGAGGAAAAAGTGGAGCTTCGATTTCAAACATCCGGCCTCTTGACTTGGGTGGGGGTTAAAGAAGGAGACCCGGTAAAGAAATATCAATCATTGGCCTCTTTGGACAAACGGGAGTTGCAAAATAGCATGAGTAAGTTACTCAACACTTATTCTAAAACACGATGGGATTTTGAACAGGCACAGGCTGATAACAAAGACTGGCAGACTGACGGAATGACCGACGAGGCCAGAGCAACGGTAAAGAGGACTTTAGATAAATATCAGTTTGATTTAAATAACTCCGTTCTTTCGGTGGAGTCACAGTCCTTGGCTCTTAGATATGCAACCTTGTGGACACCGATTGAAGGTGTGGTAACCAATATTGATGCACCGGTCGCCGGACAAAATATTACTCCCGCAACGGCAACTTTTGGGGTAGTAAATCCAAAGACAATCATTTTTTCGGCAATCGCAGACCAAACAGAAGTGGTGTCGTTTAAAGAAGGGATGCGGGGTGTCGTTAGTCTAGATTCTTTTTCCGATATAGAAATTCCCGCGGAGATAAAAAGCATAAGCTATACGCCGAAGACAGGAGAGTCCGGAACTGTGTATGAAATAAAAATGAGTATCGATATGGGAGAAAATAGCCAAAGTGTGCGACTGGGAATGACCGGAGATGTCAGTTTTGTAACAAAGGAATTTAAGGATGTATTGGTGGTACCGGAAGGATTCTTGAAAAAGAGTGACGGAAAGTATTTTGTAACACTGATAACAAACGGGGTTAAGACCAAGAAAGAAGTTGTCATCGGTGACTCGGTTGAGGGAATGGTGATAATTACGGAAGGACTAAATGAAAAAGACACTATCTATAATCAGTCTAAGTAACGTCTCCAAAGAGTACGTAATGGGTGATGAATCGATATTTTCGGCACTTTCGGAAGTAAATTTGGAGATTCACAAAGGTGAGTATTCGGCGATTGTCGGACCTTCGGGATCCGGCAAATCGACCTTGATGCATATTATTGGTTTGCTAGATAAACCTTCAAGGGGGAGGGTAATAATAAATGGGCACGATACCGCCAGACTTGATGACGATCAAACATCAAGGGTGCGTAATCAATTCGTAGGATTTGTTTTTCAACAGTTTAATTTATTAAACAAATTAACGATAAAAGAAAATGTACTTTTACCGGTAACATACTCTCGAGACAAACTTGATTTTGATCCGGAAGAAAGAGCCCTGAGTTTGCTTGATAAGTTTGGAATTTTATCAAAAAAGGATTCATATCCAAATAAAATTTCCGGTGGTCAACAACAAAGAGTGGCTATCGCTCGGGCACTGATTATGAAACCGCAACTGATTCTCGCCGACGAACCGACCGGTAATTTGGATACAAAAACAGGAAATGAGATTCTGAAACTTTTTGAAGATCTCAATAAAGAAGGAATAACCGTATTACTTGTCACCCACGAACCGGAAATTGCAGCCAGAACGAGAAGACAAATAAAAGTATTGGATGGAAAAGTAGTGGAAGATAAAAAATGAAACGACTATCGGGAATATATCAACTTCTAAAATCGGCTCTTGCTGATTTTAGAAGAGATAAAATCAGAACCGCCTTAACGTCTCTGGGGATCATGATTGGTGTGTTGTCGGTGGTGCTTTTGATTGCTCTGGGTTTGGGATTGAGAAACTATATCGAAAAACAGTTTGAGGGTTTGGGAGCAAACTTGATCATGATAATGCCGGGTTCCGGAATATCCAGGGGTTTGGGCGCTGGATTGGTTGGAGGAGTGGAGTTTGATGAAAAAGATGTACGCGATTTACAAAAAATTCCCGGATTAAAATATGTTGTCCCTATGTATTTTAGATCAGTTACCATCAGCTCGGCAGACAAAGAGGTAACCGGATACATTACCGGTGTAAATGAAGAAATGTTTTTACTGCAAAATACAAAAATTAATGTGGGGGAACTTTGGGGAAAAACCGAGGTAGGAAAAAAATCAAAAGTAGCAGTTCTGGGATACACCAAAGCAGAAGAATTATTTACAAATGTAAATGACGCGATAGGAAAGACTATTAGAATCGGGAGTTTACGTTTAAAGGTGATAGGGGTTGCCAATAAAACTGGTGATAGAGAACAAGATGGAGCTGCCTTTGTTCCCTACACCACAACTTTTGGCTCGTTGAATCCTAAAAAAACCTTCTGGTCAATATATCTTGGGGTACCTTCTGATGAGTTGGTGATGACAGTTTCGGAAGAGGCTGAAAAAATCTTATTGAAGAGATACGACAAAGATGAGTTTTCCGTTTCGCAACAGTCAGAGATTTTGTCGACAGTAGATCAGATTTTTGGAATTATTAATATCGTGTTAGTTGCAATTGGATCGATCTCTCTTCTAGTTGGAGGCATCGGAATTATGAATATTATGTATGCGACAGTAACGGAAAGAACCAGAGAAGTAGGTATTCGTAGAGCAATTGGGGCCACAAAGAGAGACATTCTTTTACAGTTTTTGACCGAGTCAACAATGTTATCGATTTTTGGAGGGGTGATGGGATTGCTCTTGGCTGCTGGAGTTGTGATTTTGGTCCAGATATGGTTCCCGGTGGCTTTAAATTTAGTAGCGGTGGTGGTGGCCATTGGTGTGTCTTCGGCAATTGGAATTTTCTTTGGGGTGTCCCCGGCGAAAAAAGCAGCTAACCTCTCCCCAATCGATGCTATCCGATACGAGTAGTTGTGATATATTCTCGATATGAGAGAAATTTTAAATATCGCTAATCCGGAGTTTTCGGAACAGACCATTGAAAGTATGAGACTGATACAAAAAGAGGTCGAGAAAATTGTTTCGGAGGATATTAAGAACTTTACCTATCAGGCATTTGGCGAAGTGGATCCCAAATTTTGGACTAGCCCGGCTAGTTCTTCCGGAAAGTATCACCCACCAGAAGATAACGGAGAGGGTGGTTTGATACGACATGTAATTAAGGGGGTTGCCGTGATTGAACAGTATGCTCGAAGAGCTAGATTTTCTTCGAGAGAGTTGGATATCGCGATCAGTGCTTTTTTGCTGCACGATACTTGTAAAGATGGTGTGGTGTGGACGACCGGAAAAACAGATTACACTCATGGGCTGATTGCGGCTAGATGGTTGGAAAAATTTAACCTACCAGATATAACAGCAAAAGAAGAAATATTAAATGCGGTGCGCTTTCACATGGCTCCATGGTGTTATGCCGTAAGTCCCTATGAAGATAGACAGTACTCTAAAGAAGAAATGAACAAGAATCTTGAAGAAATGGCGAGAGCAATGTATCCAACCAAAATCGAGTCTGCTGTTCGAGACGCAGATTACTGGTCTTCAAGAGAGAGTATGTCCTTTTTCCCTGGGGTTGCCGTAGAAATTCGCCATGACGCTCCGGAAGAGAGTCTTTAATTAATCAAACCCTTCGTCAGGGTAATGTTTTTTTCGTCACACCCGGCTCTGTTTTCTCCAGGAACTTCCAAAATTAAGGGGAGAGAATTAAAGGTGGAATGGTTGACTAAATTTCTTAAACCTTCGAGGCCGATTTCTCCTTCGCCAATATTGGCATGCATGTCGCGGTGAGAGTCTAGGATCGTGGCGGAGTCATTGAGGTGGAGACAAGCTAGTTTATTGACGAGATTTAATTGAGTTAGTTGTTGGGAGAATTTTTTAACCGATTCTATCTTTCTAAGATCGACCCCGGATTCAAAAAGATGGGCGGAGTCGAGACATATTTTAAGACGGTTGTCATTAATGGTTTTTATTAAATAGCTAATTTCTTTCGGCGAGCCAATCTTGCCATTTTGACCGGCATCATTTTCCAAAATTAAGTCACAGTTTTCGGTACTGGCAAGAATTCTTTGGATGACGGCAACAAGTTGGTCTTTGACCGCGTCAAAACCGGCTCCCAAGTGAGAACCGATATGAACGATGACCCCAGCGGATTTTATACGGGCGCCATTTTGCATATCGATAACCAGAGAGTCAATCGATTTTTCAAGAATGTCCTTGTTGGTGGACGCTAGATTTACCAAATAGAGGGCGTGTATAAAGGTGGGAGAAATGTCTAGTTTCTTGGTTTCCTTGAGAAAATCCTCAACCTGATCTTCGGGAAATGGTTTCCTGAACCAGAGTCTGGGAGAACCGGCAAAAATCTGCAGACAGTTACCGCCAATTTCAATCGTTTTAGAAACGGCATTAAGCAAACTGCCGGCCATGGAAACATGACCGCCAATTCGTCTCATTTTTCTTCGATAACTATGGACTGGATAGTGATGTCCTCTAGGGGTTTGTCTGAACCATTTACGGGCGTAGTTGCAATGGCATCGACAGTCTTAAGACTCTCTGTGTCTGAAGGATCAATGCGACCAAAAATAGTGTAGCTGGGAGGAAGAGGATAATCTTTGTGCATAATAAAGAACTGGGAGCCGTTGGTGTTGGGTCCGGAGTTGGCCATGGCAATGGTGCCTCTACTATATTCTTCGGTGACAGGTTCGTCGGCAAATTTATAACCAGGACCACCCATACCGGAACCAAGAGGATCACCACCTTGGATCATGAAACCTTCGATGACACGGTGAAAAATAACGCCGTCGTAGAATGGTTTGTCGGAAACTTTTTTGCCAGTGAGGGGGTTAATTCTGGTGCCTTTAGCGAGTTCGACAAAGTTCCTAACGGTGTTGGGAGCTATCTTGGGAAAAAGAGCTACTTTCATAGTGCCCTTGTTGGTTTTGATAACGGCGGTAATGTTTTCGGCGAGAGGGGTTTGGGTTAGGGTTTGGTTATCCATATTAGTGGGGTTGATTTTGATATCGGTTAATTGGTAATTGGGGTTACTGGATGTTTTATTAAGATTGCAAGCTGAAAGTAGTATAGCCGAGGTGATAACTAAAAGAAGTTTTTTCATAAGGCTAAATTATAGAGAAAAATCTGTCTTTCCGAAAGAGAGTTTTGTGATGATTTCTTCAACTTCTCTTTTTCTAATGGATAAATTATGTTCGGTGGCAATTTGAAGAGATTCGTTGGCTAACTTTTTGGCTTCATCGAGATTACCCTCTTTGGCCATAATTTTAGCAAGACCATTGAGAGCGCCGGTTTCCCAAACACGAATTGGATAGGTGGAGAGATCTCCGGTACGAATATCTGAGAGAGCTTCCTTAATTAGAATAATACCTTCTTCTTTGCCACCAAGTACATATTTAACGATGCCGATATGTGCCTTAAGCCTCCCCTTCTCCGGAACAGCGGCGGTGGAAACGGAAAGTGATTTTTCAAATATAGGTAGAGATTCAGCAAAGTTTTCGTCCATTAATAAAGCATCGGCATAAGAACTATAAGCGATCGATAGAACATGACCATCAAGATCTTGGTTTTCTTCAGCAATGGCAAAACTCTCTTTGGCAAAAGCAGTGGTCAGGTGACGATATACAGGAAGACTATTTTGACGGGCTTGAATTTTATAAATAAGACTCTGACCAGATAGGCAGTTAATGAGACCTTCAGGGTCGTTTGTTTTTAGCAATTCAATCAAACATTCTGTGTAAAGTTTGGCGGATTCTCCATAGTTTTCTGATTCACGTAGGTTGTTTGCTGATTCTAACTTTTGTCCTATTTGGGTATTCATGAGTTCATGATAACATGAGTATATGCAGATGCCAGTTATCGTTGGAATTGTGGTGGCGGTGATATTTTTAGTCTCTTTTTCGGAGTGGTTTTACCACTTAGTAGTCGGTTGGGAAAATTTTGTTTTGGATGATATTTATTTTCGATACAGAATTGTGGGGGTGTCTTTGCTGTCTATCTTAGTAATGAGTGGTACTTTTTACGGAATGGCTTTGATAAACGAGTGCCCTAATGAAAAAAGAGAGGGTTTGTTTGCCAAATTGAACTGTGAAGAATACTCAAAAATAGTAGTGGGCACGGAGAAGATTTTGATGAAGGTCGAGAAACCGCTCGAGTAGTTATTTTTTACCGGTCAGAAGTTTTTCCAAGTAAACCACAAAGTTGTAAATAATTTTTTCAAGAAAAGATTTTTGAGTTTTGGAGGTAACCTGATGACCACTTATATGATTCCACCAAGCAGAGGTGATTATCCAGTCACCTTTCTGACGTTTAATGGCGGCAACAATTTTGTAGCCGTTGATAACTTTGATGTGTTTTTTTGAGTCCGTAGTAGAACTTGCTTGAACTTCATCCGGGAAACGAACAGTAGTATCTACCCAGTCGGGGTTAAGGCCTCTTTGTTTGATTCTCTCGTGGAGGTGTTTTGTCCAGATTACTTGACCCACGTTACTTGATTAGCTTGACGAGATCGGGATCTTCAGCTAAAGGACTCGATTGCGTAACAGGTGGGGTGGTTGGAGTGGTTGATTCAATTGGGGATGACTCAGCTGGAGTTGGACTTGGATTATATGAGGTGACGGAAGGTGCCTCGGGAATTGTTTCTTCAGGAGTTGGCATGAGAGAAGGAGATGGTGTAGCTAGAGGAGTTGGTTCGGGGGCAGGTGTTGGAGCAATGTCAGAAAGATGAGAGAGAGCATCGGGTGTGGCTTCCGGTGTAGCTATAGGGGAAGTTTGAAGAGGTGCTTGGGGAGGAGTAATGTCCATCGTTTTTGGTTCGGCCAGGGGAACGGTGTCGATATGGGTGGAAATGGGAGTACTGGGAAAAGCGTCTGTTGAGCCAGGAGTAATGTCAATAACACTGGAATTTTGAACTGGGGGAGTTGGAGTTGTAGCTGGAGTATTGCTGGGAGGGGTGGCTTGGGGAGAGTCGTTTTGGGCGGCAATCATGTTGGGGTCGATATTGAGATCTATTGTGGGAGTGGAAGAGTTATCCATATTTGTTGTGTTTATTTGTTTATTTTTAATACTGAACTCAGGAATATATGTACTGGTACTTAAGTTTATAACAGTTTCTATGAATAATGCCACTTCTGCCGGATCTAAGGCATCAGTAAGATCTCTCTTAACCCCACTTTTTTCAAAAAGATTAGTTTTAAGAAGGCCTGGGTAAACTCCGGTAACTTTGATGTTCTCATCGGCCAAGTCTTCTTGGAGACATTTAGTAAAACCGGTGAGGGCCCACTTTGAGGCGTGATAGACGGAACGATCTTTTTTGGCACAAAGGCCATCTTGGGAAACGATGTTGATTATTTGTCCGGATTTTTTTGCCCTCATTTCGGGAAGAACTGCTCTGGTAAGAAAAATTGTGCCGGTAGTGTTGACATCAATTAATTCTTTGATTTTGCTTGGCTCGTTGTCTTCCAACTTTCCTTCCATCCAGATACCGGCATTATTTATCAAAACATCAATGGTTTGGTGTTTTTCAATAACTTGTTTTACGGCAGACTTGAGTGAGTCATAGTCGGTCAGCTCGGCTTCGACAAAATCACAATTTAGTTCTCTAGCAGTTGCTTCGAGTTTTTCTTTGTTGTGGGAAAGAATAATAACTCGATTGTTTGGGGCGAGTTTTTTGGCGATGGCTTTTCCAAGTCCGTCGCTTCCGCCAGAAATGAGGATAACTTTGGGCATTAATTTATTCTACCTTATGGGAATTTAAGATTGTAGCTTGGGGTAGTGACAGTTTTTCCATTTTTTTCCGCTCCTACACCAACAGGGATCATTACGGCCAAGTTTATTTTCCGTTTTAGAGGGTATTTTATTTTCACCTTGAGATGATTTTTCAACACCTTTAATGGGTTGAGCCATCTCCTTGGGCATCTGAACTTGAACTCGGAAGATACGATGGGAGGTGGTGGAGTCAATACGGGTGAGAAGACTTTCAAACATGGCAAAAGATTCTTGCTTGTACTCAACAAGAGGATCTTTTTGAGCATAACCGCGGAGACCAATACCGTCGCGAAGATTGTCGATGGCGTCGAGGTGATTCATCCAGAGTTCGTCGTAGGATTGGAGAAGAACAAAACGCTCAACCTGACCGAGAGTTTCATCGCCAAAACGCTCCTTTTGAGCTTTGCGTGCTTCCTTAATGACGTTTCCCAAAATTTCTTTGACTTCCTCGGAGTCTTTGCCGATAAGGCTGCTTTCAATGAGGTCGGCGGAGCGAGGATCCACGGGGAGAATGAGCTGAAACTCTTTGAGGATCATGTCAGCTTCAGTTTTGTTGATACCCGAGGCAGCATAGATATTGGCAAGGTAATCTATTTCTCTTTCGAGGCCTTGATCGATTTGTTTGGAGGTAATTTTAGTTCCCCCGTCGAGAAGATTAAGACGTCGTTTGTAAAAAATCTGGCGTTGCTTGTTCATAACATCGTCGTACTCAACGAGATGTTTTCTTTGGTCAAAATAGAAAGATTCAACTTTTGTTTGGGCGGTTTCGATGGCTCTGGTAACCATACCTGCTTCAAGAGGTTGGTCTTCGGGGACTTTAAGAAAGTCCATCAAACGACTTACCTGCTCACCACCAAAAATACGCATAATATCGTCTTCGAGAGAGATGTAGAAACGACTGGAACCGGGGTCTCCCTGGCGACCAGAACGACCTCTTAGCTGATTATCAATACGGCGTGATTCGTGTCGCACGGCACCGATGATGTGAAGACCACCAACTTCTCTGACTTTGTCAGCTTCTTTCTGCCATTCTTTTTCATCACGACCACGTTTATCTCCGCCGAGAACAATGTCAACACCACGACCAGCGATGTTGGTCGCTACTGTAACTGCTCCGAGACGACCGGCCTCGGAAATAATCTGGGCTTCGTTTTCGTGGTTTTTAGCATTTAGAACCTGATGAGGAATACGTTTTTTCTTGAGATATTGGGTGACAACGTCGTTTTGTTCGATGGACTTGGTACCGATGAGAATCGGTTGACCTTTAGCATGAAGTTCGATGACCTCGGCGACTAGAGCTCCGAGTTTGGCACGTTGGGTTTTATAAACAGTGTCGGGGTGATCTTCCCTAACACAAGGTTTGTTTGTCGGGATAATGATGACGTCAAGGTTATAGATTTTTTTGAACTCTTCGGCTTCGGTAGAGGCGGTTCCCGTCATGCCAGCTAGTTTTTCATAGAGACGAAAATAGTTTTGAAGAGAAATGGTGGCGAGGGTGCGACTTTCCTGTTGAACATTGACACCTTCTTTGGCTTCGATGGCTTGATGGAGTCCATCGGAGTAACGGCGACCATACATCAAACGACCAGTGTGATCATCAACAATGATGATTTCGTCGTCTTTTATAACATAGTCTTTGTCTTTTTGAAAAAGTGTATGTGCTTTGAGAGCCTGCTCCAGATGATGAAGACTTTGATAGTCTTGTTGATATAGGTTTTCTACATTAAGAATTTTTTCGAGTTTTCTTAAGCCGTGATCTGTGAGGTTGGCAGTTCTTTGTTTTTCGTCAACTTCATAGTCAGTATCGGCGGAGAGAGTTTTGATGAGGGAGGCAAAGCGGAAATACTGATCGGTGGCTTCGGCGTCCGGAGCAGAAATTATTAACGGAGTACGGGCTTCATCAATGAGAATAGAGTCGACCTCATCAACAATGGCAAAGTGATGAGGACGCTGAACTAACTGCTCTATTGAGCGGGCCATGTTGTCTCTTAGATAATCAAACCCAAACTCGTTGTTGGTGCCGTAGGTGATATCGCAAGCATAGGCTTCGCGTCTTGTTATCGGGCGGAGTTTCTGGAGACGAGTGTCGGCGTGGGTACTGTCGGAAAATTCCGGATCATAGGTTGAAGCTGGGAGATCTCCCTGACCGGAAAAAATACAGCCAACTGTAAGACCAAGAAAGTTGTAAACCGGACCCATCCAACCAGCGTCACGACGAGCGAGATAATCATTGACGGTAACGAGATGAGCACCCTTGCCGGTAAGAGCATTTAAGACCATGGCGGGAACGGCGGAGAGAGTTTTTCCTTCACCGGTTTTTTGTTCGGCGATTTTTCCTTGGTGAAAAACAATGGCGGCCATTAACTGAACATCAAAAAGACGCTGGCCTAGGGTTCTTATACCCGCTTCACGAGTGAGAGCAAATACTTTGGGAAGAACTTCTTCAACGTTCTTGTCGTGTTGGAGCTCTTCTTTAATCTGGGCAATCTCGGCAGGAAATTCGTCGTCTTTCATCTTATGGATCTCCGCCTCGAGAACGTTGATATTTTCAACTATCTTTTTGAGTTTTTCGATTTCAACTTTATTAGGGTTAAGGATTGGGTCAAGAAATGAGAACATACGATTTGATTATACTGGTTAGACGAGAGAAATGACTACGTTTGAGCCGGTATGGGCTTTGATAAAAAAGAAATGGGGAGATAGGAGTCGGAAAAAATTGGCGGTGACGACTTTGTCCTTGTGCCACCAAAGTCGGTTTACTAAAACAAAACGCGAATGGGCTTTTAATTTTTTGAAAAAGAGAACATCTTCAAGTTTTTTAGGAATGATTTTACCGATAAAGCAGTCAACTAAGACTAAATCAAATTGGTCTTTGTCTTTAAGATTATTGGCGTAGTTTAAGGCGTCGGCAATGATGATTTTCAAGTTTTTTACTTTGCCCAGTCGGAAATATTTTTTCCCCAACTCAATCATAAAGGGATCAATCTCGATGGCGGTGATTTTTGCTTTGGGGAAGTAATGATTAATGAGGTGAGCATTACTACCACCAGCCAAACCAAGGAGAAGAACATTCTGAGGGACAAAAGTTTTGGGGAGAAGAGCAGTAATGCCCTTTTTCCAGACGCGAGTCATGACATCTCCGGACTCGATGAGGCCATCGACAGCTAGAGTATTGGAGTTGAGATATTGAAAAACGGAAATGTTTTTATTGTATTTTGAGTTGGGGAAAGTGTATTTTTGAGGAAAAAAAAGACTTAAAAAGTTCATATCAATTATTGGCTTCCAGAGCCTTTAGCTCGGCTTGGATTTTCCTGGCTAGGTCGCCCCACTCTTTGTAATGGATGTTTAGTTGATTCTTATTTATTTTGATTGGTTCCAAACCGACGGCCAGGAAACCGGCATCGAGAAGGTCAGCGGCGGCAAGATCACGTTCAAGATACGAATCGGCTCCCGAGACGATGGCGGCCATAGAGTAGCCTTCACGTTTGGCGGTCACGATAGTGGAGTAGCCGGCTTCTTCGGTGTAGGCAATTTTTAAACCGGTAACACCAGGGTAGATTCCTAACAAACCGTTCCAGTTGGGGAGGTAATAGAAGCCGTGGTCGGCTGTTTTTTGAATGTCCTCGTTATCTGATTGAGCTGCCTCCATGATTTCCGGGTAATTTTTTTGTACATTATTTACCAGCTTAGCGATGTCTAATAGAGTTGAGTACTGATTTTGTTCATCTAGTCCGTCAGGGTTACTGAAATGAGAGTTTTTGAGGCCAAGGAGTTCCGCTTTGGCATTCATATAATATATAAATTCTACGGGACTAATACCGACAGCTTTAGCGGCACCATCAGCGAGAGTCTGGGCAGCGTCGTTAGCACTGGTGGCTATTGCCCCCCGAAGAAGATCGGAGACAGAAATTATTTCACCTTCCTTGAGACCTAAAATTGTAGGTACTTTATCGATCGATTGCTTAGTGGCTGTGATCATGTATTCCTTAGGGACGAGATCGAGAGCAATCTGGGCGGAAAGAAGTTTTGTAAAAGAAGCGGGTGAAAGACGGATGTCGGCACCCTTGGCGTAGTAAACTTTGTTCGAGTCGCTGTTGTAAACAAGATAGCGGGGAATATTTTCCAAACTGGAAATAGTTTTGACTTTGGCGATATCGAGAATGGGAGGTGGAGAAACTCTTTGAGAAATTTTCTCGGTTTGGTCCGGTCCTTGAAAAAATGGGGAGATAAGGTCAGACTTTAAAATTTTTGGTAAGCCAAAAATTATGCTGGGAATAGCCGCCAGAAAAAGAAGAACAAAAAAAGTTTTTTTAGCCACGCTTAATCTCAGATTTTCCAACAAATGGAACTAAGACTTCGGGAATTTTGATAGAGCCGTCTGCCTGTTGATAGTTTTCGAGAATGGCAACCAGCCAACGAGGAGAGTTTGAAGCCGTGTTGTTTAACATATGGACGTATTTTATTTCGTTACCTGCATCACGGTAACGGATATTGGCTCTTCGAGACTGGAAGTCGAGCATGATGGAGTCGGAGGCAAGTTCGCCATAGTCGCCTCTTCCCGGCATCCAGGCTTCGAGGTCATATTTTTTAGCTTGAGGTTCACCCATGTCACCGGTACACATCTTTAAGACTCGGTACGGAAGTTTTAGTTCTTGGGCAATTTCTTCGGTGAGAGCCATCATTTCTTCGTGGATTTTTCTGGACTCTTCGACATCGTTTTTACAAATGACAACTTGTTCGGTTTTGACAAATTCATGAACACGGTAAACACCTTTTGTATCTTTACCATAACTGCCAGCCTCTTTGCGGTAGCAAGGAGAAAAACCAATCATGCGGATGGGGAGATCTTTTTCGCTGAAGATTTCGTCCTGGTACATAGAGACGAGAGGAACTTCGGCAGTGCCGGCGAGATAGGTTTCATCTTCCCCCTCAATGGATTCGAATTTGTAAGTTTCTTTTTCACCCCAAGGGAAGTGACCGGTGTTTACAAAAGAGCGTTTTTTTAAGATAACTGGGGGAGTGACGGGAGTGTAGCCTTTGGAGATGAATTTCTGAAGTGTGTACTGCATTAGAGCAAATTGAAGCATAACGGCCTCATTTTTGAGATAGTAGCCTCTGAATCCAGCCACCTTAGAACCGCGCTCGATATCGATGAGATCGAGAGATTCACCGAGTTCGATGTGGGTTTTGGGAGTGAAATTTAATTTTGGAACTTCGCCCCAAGTGCGAATAATTTCATTGCCGGTGCTGTCTTTACCGACAGGAACTTCGTCTAGGGGAACGCCGGGAATTTGGAGCATAAGGGAGGCATATTCTTCTTCTACCTCACGGAGCTGTGGTTCTAGTGTCTGGAGCTTTTCTTTGAGTTGTCCCGATTGAGTCATGAGTTCGGGAGTTCTTTCAGATTTCAATTTGTCGTTTAGTTTATTTCTCTCGGCTCTGATCACCTCTATCTGACCGATGAGGTCACGACGTTTGGCGTCGGATGAGAGAACTTTGTCGACAATCTCGGGATTAAAATTTTTATTTGTTATCCCCTGTTTTACTTTGTCTGGGTTTTCGCGGATGTAGGCTATATCAAGCATGGTTTGATTATATCCTTTTTATAATCCAAGACTACCTGCGACTTTTTGCATGGAAGCAAGGCAGATTTCAACAAGCGTATCCAGTTTGATATTTAAGCCTTCTTCCTTTTCGCAAAGAATAACTTCATCCCGTCTGGTACCGGCAGCAAAGCGAGGTTCTTTGAGAAATCTTTTAATAACAGAGCTTGGTTTGACGTCGGTGATTTTACGACTGGGATAAACATAAGCCGTGGCCATGATGAGACCAGTTAGGGAGTCGGCGCAGAAAAGAGACCATTGGGCTTTAGAGGTAGGTTTAACGCCGGTTTTTTCCGGAGCATGGGCTTTGACAATATCCAAAATAGTGTCGGATATTTCCAGATTGTATTTTTTTAGAGCTTCCCTGGTTTTGTTGGGATGGTCTTCTTTAAAGGGTTCGGCGTAGTCGATATCGTGGATGAGGCCGGCAAGAAGCCAGTCGTCTTTTTTCGGTTCGTCTGCGGGAAGAAGATTTTGAGAAGAAAAGTAGTCGTAAAGTCCGCCCATACAGGCCTGAAGCGCAAGTGAGTGGACAAATATTTTTTCGTCTAGCTGAGATTTAACCGCAGAAAGATATTCTTCATTCATATCAGTATTTTATGACGAAAAAGGAGAGATTACTTAACCTCTTTGATGGCGTAGGAGATAGTTCCCGAGGGAGCTTCTACTTCAACGGAGTCACCAACCTTTTTACCCAAGAGAGCTTTGCCCAGAGGAGACTCATGGGAAATTTTCTTGGCAGCTGGATCGGCTTCCCATTCACCGACAATAGTGAATTCGTGAAGAGAACCGTTGACTTCGATATGAACAACACTACCCAAGCCAACAGAGTCGAGGCCGGCTTTTTGGACGTCAACAACAGTTACCCTGGTAAGGATGTCCTTGAGCTCCTCAACACGACCCTCCATAGCGGAAAGGGCCTCTTTGGCAGAATGATACTCGGCGTTCTCAGAGAGATCACCAAAATCACGGGCCTTGGAGAGGCGTTCGATGGCCTCAGGAAGACTGGTCTTTTCGAGTTGTTCGAGTTCATCGACAAGCTGGCGATAGCCAAGGGGTGTCATCTGAACTCTTTGGTTTTGTTGGTTCATATTATTTTTAATTACAGATTATAAATATAAGGCCTGTTGCTCATATGTCAAGCTGGCAAAACAGGTTTTTGACCAAAAAATAATAGTGCGGAACTTTTTGATGGAAATACCGACAAGCAATCTATTTTGGTCTAACGGGTGCATTTTACACTTTTGAACCTATCAAGTCAAATTAGCGCACTAATTTGGTACAATATACAGGTTCAGACATGGTCCCGTCGTCTAGTGGTCTAGGACATTTGGTTCTCATCCAAAAGATCGCGGGTTCGACTCCCGCCGGGATCACCAAAGAGGGTTTT